>Ga0126335_1002201_pt1 | contig 11536 bp, 9 predicted proteins | sample OlaspJWI45metaG_FD_108409 | JGI IMG/M metagenome (GOLD analysis project Ga0126335, IMG submission 108409) | Marine gutless worms symbiont microbial communities from Oahu, Hawaii - Olavius sp. 1 OAHU.JWI-45 metaG | ecosystem: Host-associated > Annelida > Digestive system > Unclassified | place...
GACACTCCGGTCAATAGCGCGGTAACTGCTGGCAACAACTCGCACCCTCCTCTTCACCTCTCTCACAGTTCCTTCCACTCACGCCTCAAAACTTACCTCTTCTCCAACTCTTCCCCCCCCCCGGTAGTCTAACCTTTCCTTGGACTGCACTCTTGGACTTCAACCCTAGCTCTACCCTGGATTTTTGTTTTAGGACAACGGTTTGATCACTACGAGTGCGGCAGATTAAGCTGGCTAGGCACTTAATCATAAACAGATTTGAACTTTTAACTTTCGAAAGGTCGTGCGGTGACATACTTAGCGTGAAGTGGGGATTACATTATAGGATTTATTATTTATTATTCAAAGAAAAAATGTTTTGATGAGCGGACAACTGCATGGGTTTTGTTGAAGATTTCATGCGCTTTCCAGTTGTGAAAACATGAAGATCAAATAACATTTGACAAAGTAAGAGCCAAAATAAAAATGACACATTTTTATGGCCCACGGTGTACATGACCTTACGCCGCCGTAGGCCTACGTATTGGATGAATGCCATGGTACCTGACGTCAGTCGCCGACTACGGTCTTCTGGAAAATTCATATGTTCCGCGCAGCTGACCAAAACACAGCTTGGTGACAGTTCGTTCGTTGTTGCCGGTACTCGTTTACCAGCAGTAGCGGCGCCAGGCATGGGCTAGAAAGGGCTCTAGCCCTCCCCTTCCCCCAAAAATGGGGCTCAATCCCCCTAACTGCCAGCTATGTTTACAATTTTAGGCAAGCAAGCCGATAGTTGCAACTAGCGACATGGGCAATTACTGCTCGATTTTTCTTCTTCTGGCCGTCTAAGGCAATGGTTGACTTTGTTTGGACAGAGACGTACTGACAGGCAGACGAGCAAAAGTGAGATCGAAGAATGAGTATGGTGTATAGCAGGGGTCTCAAACACGCGACCCTCGAAACTATTTTGTGCGGCCCGCGGCCATGTCCAACAAGTTTAAAATATTTTGGATAAAAACTACTTGTATTATCCATTTCACTAGAAAAAGTATTATTCGTCTTACTTACTTACATCTACAGTGCTTTCCCGCTCACGAGGGTCAACGTCCCGCCCACCACGCAGAGGATGCAAGAATAATGTCTATGAATATACAAATGTCTTCAGCTTCTGGGGGGCTTTGATCCCCAGACCAGCCCCTGGACCCCACTGGGGGCACAGACACCAGTTATAGGCTATGCACTCGCTATGCACAGCCAAACACTAGTTTCTGGCACCAGTACCAGTACTAACACCAGGGTTAACACGCGTTCTAGGCGTCTGCTGTAGTCACCCCCTTTCACTGAGGCGACGGCGCTTGGCGGCAGTTTAGGCGCCTTGTATACATTTTCTTACTTTCTTTACTTATATCAAGCCTAAGCTTTCTGGGACTGAGAAGTTGATCTGATTTCAAAAACGAGATAAAACGTTACGTGGCCCTACATTTGAGACCCATACAGTGTACCCATCTACTTTCAATGATCGATCGCCCATTCTCGAATTACTAGCACTTCGACTGTTGAAATCTTGATATCAGATCAATTTTTTTTCAAGTTTTATGTATCACTTTTATTTCTTGCAGTTTTTTTGTAGTTTTAGAGACGACTCCGTAAGTGTTCTTTAGAGACTTTACATCCTGCTTGACACTGAGTTTTTACTGTTTAGGCCTACATGGAGACTTTAATACAATTTCTCTAATGTACAACAACAACAACAACCGTTTAACGGCCTCTGTTCAGGGATAACCCGGGTAGGCCGGTACCAGAAGAAACACTCTGCCTTCTTCCTTAGCATAGGGCTGTGCTGCATTCAGGCTGGGTTTCCCCACCTCCTGTCTTCTGGATTTTTATGGAGCAGGGGAAGATAATGGAGGTAGAGGTACCAACAGTCCAGGTGGGCGCCACCCCAACCAGACTAACGGCGCTCCCACCCCCACAACCCCCAAGGTTTTTTACAGACCGGATGCCCTTCCTGCCGCCCAACCAACTGATACATTATCATTGTCACCTCTGGATGGCACAAATTATTAAGCTTACTCAAATGTACTTTTCACATGTATGTACATGCACAAAGAAAAACACTGTACAAACAAAAAAGACCGCCCATATATTTAGAGAACTATCATATACCACATCATAATATTACGAATTACACTATACAATCTTTCATTCATTGTTTCACTTGAACACTGAACACGAGCACAAATGTATTTGAAATCATCATACAATGAGTAAATACAGACAAAAATATCAAAGCCATAAATAATAGCCAGCAAATAGCAAGTTAGTTAATGAAATAATAAATAAGACTGTATATGAATGAGTGACATGGGTTCATGATCATGAGGTATTTGTGCCATCCAGAGGTGACAATGATAATGTATCAGTAGAACTGCTGGCAGACAGTGCAGCTGGTCGTGACTGTCTGGAAGTGATAGGTGTGAAGGAAGCCGATGACTGTGGCTGCGGAGGCGGTGTGGACACTGAAGTTCCAGCAAAGTCGGCGAGGAATCTATGTCGCAATGCCTGCGGTGTTGCCCCAGAGTACCCTGTAGCTGATAGCTGCAGTGATGGACTAACACTCGGAGTTGTATTGCGTGAACTACTCAAGTCACACTGATCAACAAGTTGAACTAGTTCACACGGAGTTGGTCCACCAGTCTCCTCTGTTGTTCCTACACAAGACAACAGGTGCCCAACTTCACTACTAAAGACTGACTGAAGTTTGTTTTCGTTTTCAGTGCCAAAAATGACGAGTTTTGATGTTTTCAGCACCATTTTCGTTTGTGGCCAATAAAACCCATTTTCGGTTGGCCTTTATTCACTACAGCAACAGCAATAATATGACCTACTAAGAGATCATGTGTCGCCTTAATGAACCAGACTGTGACCGATCACTCACCATGTACTCCATCAGCTTTCAATTTATACAGATAAAAAATGTCTGGCAATTACGTTCATGCAATGCAATGTCAAAAAGAATAATTCCTAAATGCAACAATATTTTATACTAGTTACACACAAAAATAGCATTCGTAATACTTATATTTATATTTTATGCTCATTCTGGGAAAGACCAAAATTTCATTTCAGCTTTTGTGCTAAAAACAAAATTTGCAGTTTGAACTCTGATTCTGGCCAAAACTGAGAATTCCAATTCTGACTGGCTAGCTTACTAGCTCAAACTAGTTCTCAAGCTCCATCAGTAGAAGTAGTGAATACACAAAAGCTATAACAAAGCTACCATACAACTTTCAAAAATGCCATTTAACAAAAACAGTAACTTACTGTCGGATTTATTTGCCAATTCCAGAGCAGTTGACAAATCCCACATCTGATCTCAGCACAACACAGAGTAAGCATTTCAAACAAAAAGTCAATCAAATCAGTCAGATCAAGTCAACAACAGTATTCTGCTGCCTATAACTAGAATTGGTGGATGAAGATGGACATTTGCTACAATGCTGCTTAGTCTTTCAGACAAGTCATGAATTGTAATGAGCACTGCTTTATAATGTCCACAGCAACAACTAACTGGTATGAACTAATGGTGCTGCTACATTATCAAGCCACATACTGGCCGTGCTAATGGACAACTGAACCTCAATGCTTAGCACTCAAACACAATTAGCATCAACTTACACAGACGAGACACATATTAGCGGACCTGGATACTGCCGTTGCTGTGTCCAGTGAAGATATAGCGACGTGGTCTGGCGCCCATTCTTGTTGATCCTTCACACTCATGAACTGTGTATGCAGTTACACTGGTGCCGTCGACTGACCTAATGATGCACACCCTGACACACACAGACAGTGCACACAGCAATAATGTACACGTACACGTCAGAACAGCAAACACGTTTCAAAAAAACAAAAGACTACTTATTATCAGGGACGCTTTAACCCTTAACCTAACCATAATCGGAACTCTCTAACCCTTGTCGTAATCCTAACCTAAACCAAACCCTAATGAGTTCGAATGAGCTCATTTGGAGATGAGTTGACTTGGGGCCGACTTGACTTACACCTGGCTGCATATACCGGAGTAACAGTCAAGCGTATAATTTTGGACCCGGAGAGTCCCAATATCTTACATCCTGGAGCTGGAGTCGAGTCCTGCAAAAATCAGAACTTCACATCCTTGCTTTCTCCCAGACTGCACTACTTCCATTTATATTACTCTCGACCTTAACATCTGTGGTGGGATTCCGACTACTCTTAACTGGCAAAAATCTCAACGTCAACACTGAATAACTTGGCTTCACCATATAATCAGCGACACTCAGCTCCCCTCCCAGACAAACACTCACTCGTGCCTACAGACCAGTCAACATGGACAGAGCATCGACATGAACTACCAATGATGACCAGTACAAATCTACAAAACTAAAGCTTGTCCACTTCGTTATAATCAGTAAATATCCAGGCAAAAAATGATATAAAAGCTAAACGAAACACCAACAACACAATAAGATGGTAACAAAGAGTTAATGCAAAACTAACACAAAATATGCACAACAGAAGTGATTAATACAGTCACCAAACACATTCCACAAAGGAAGCACAACAGCAGACAACCTCTTTCCACTGCAGGAATGACGAACAAACAGTCGGTCGGTATCAGGAACAACTTTCTGTACAAAAACTTGCTGGTCATCGTGATCTCCAAACGGACCTACAAGCATTGACAAGTGACAACTGCAGTTACACTCCATCATACATACTCTTGACTGGCAAAAACCGCAACGTCAACTTGTATTTAATACAATGCCACCCAGTACAGTACCAGTCATTGACAACGCCAAAACTGCTCGTCATCATTTTAAAGATTGTGCAATAATACTTCTGTTGGTCCAAATAATTCACACAGGTCAGCAAGATAACCAAGGTAAAACATGTGACTGTGGAGTCGTTGTATTTCCTGGTGGCTTGGATGAATCTTCTCCCAGATACCTCCCACTTTGATGGCAACTCTTCCAACCACGCTAAAGGGAGGTTATGGCATGAGGTTTCACACTGTATGCATCTAGAAATGACGATACAACATTACAAAGCAAAGCGAAAATTACAAGTACAAAAGTCAACATGGTCTTTAACATGTAAAAAAACTGCAAGTGTGTAATGAGACAAATGACAGCAATTATGACACAAACACCAACCAAATTCGTTTCCGCTAGAATAGTAAGCAGGCACCATTGTATCTTCGACAGCAAGAATCTTGAACGAGGCAAGGGGTGTGGAGCCAGGTTGTGTACTTAGCATACCACGGAACCGTGTGACAGTCCAAGATCGTACATGATTGTACTCTGAGCAAACTGCCATGACACAAATACATATACACGTAACATAACCAGCATAAATGGCATGACACAAATACATATACACGTAACATAACCAGCATAAATGGCATGATAGATAAAATATAGTTTGGCTTTGACTTCAAAGTGAAATCAATTAAGTCTCTACAAAGCATGCCCTTACTCCCATTCAAACTAAATTACAAATAATAATATAATAATCATCATCTTTATTCACCGATAATGGTAGACAGCAGCAGATAAACGAAAAAACTAACTAATAACAACGAATTAGCGATAATTCATCTTGTATATTTTTCAAAAACAATTTAAACAACATATTATCACTAGAGTATTTCAGTTTGTTTAAAAATTTTGCTTATCTTTTATGCACATCTTGACTGAGAATGTATAACGCATGACTCAGAAGTATAATACAAAACTTTGTGCAATTATTGCAAGTCTGTGCTCAACTGGCATGGTTGACAATCTGTGACTAAACAACCAACGTAAGTTTCATTACACTGACGCATGACAACCCTAAAATTCGAATGTTGGTTCTAAATAACGCTAATTACAAAGTGCAACAAGAAGATAAAAATAAACAAGTTCTACAAATAATAAAAATGTTTACTCCAAAAATAAAGTATGTCTGGCACAAAGGAAAATGTCTGCAGTATTATGAGTAGAGGTGCACCGATAATGCTTTGGCCGATTATCGGCGCCCAATAATCGGCCGATTACCGATCGTTTATTTTAGGACGCATCTTCGTTCAATAAAAGTCATGTTGTAACGATTGTGAAGTCACCATGGTATGACTGTAGATTCGTAACACTCCTGCTGTAGTTTCACTAGTTTGTAATTTTTAGTTACGACTGATTAGTGATTACTGAGTCATTAGTTATCTCACTGTCATCAATGTGAACTGCAGTTAAAGCATTTTTTGTAGTTTTGCTTACTAAAACAAATAATCAGCAGATTATCGGCATCGGCCGATAATCCGCCGATGCCGATTGTCAAATGGCCGATACCGATTATCGGCAAACTGGCCAATAATAGGCCAATACAGATTATTGGCCGATAATCGGTGCACCCCTAATTACGAGAGAACTAGTGGTCAACAAAAACACCTACCAGAGACGAGATGTTTCTCAGAAATCATGACTCGTATGACAGGGCTGCAGTGAACAGAGAATGTCTGAAAGAGTTGCGGTCCCTGACCAAGAGTCTCGGGATGCTGAACAATGATACAGACCGTGCCAGCACTTGTACCATATGCAATCTCTATCCAGTTACCGCCGAAGCCAACAAACTGCTGGTCTGTGTATGTAAAACACAACAAGCATTCTTCAGTGTGACGGTATGGAGTATATTGGACAGAATGATAAAAATAAGCAAAGTGAAGTAGCCACATGGGCACACCAAGTGGCACTGACCTCCGTCTCAGTAGCCAGACACCAGCATATATTACCAGACAATGGACATGTGGTTAGTACATCACATACTGTGTTGGACAGAACGATACAAGAATACATATGAAATGCAACAAATTTCATACCGTAAACTGGAAATTAAATGGCCATAAAAAGTTTGAGGACCACCGGTGCTAGTAAAAAACTCAGATTAAGAAGCAATTAGCCAATCGTTATCTATAGCAATAATGATGTACCTTTACTCGACTGTCTTTCCCACTTCCTACAAATCAATTACCGGCAGTAGTATTTTTACATGATGCCCTACATGACACCTTGACATCCAACTGAAATCTTCAAAGCAAGGAAATTATACCATTTTATCATAAACTGCAATGCTGTGCAAACCTGTCGTGCAAAAAAACAAGGCAGAGACACGAGGATAGCTGGCCCTCCACTATGCCCAGTGTGGTGCCGTCTTTACGGTACAGTTAATCAGAGAAAATGACCTGGAAATGGCAAAACTGTACTTTCGATCACAAATCTGATGGCAGATTCTGAATCGGGAAGCCTGGATTCCTATTCGAGTTTCCTAGTAACCATACATTTATCTTGCTTAGTTTCATAGATACTTGCATGTGACAGACACACAGATGGACAGACAATGTGACCATTACTATAGCTGGCCCCCACACCGTGGGCCAGCTAATAATGTACATAGTTATATGACTAAAATTGTTAGATTCCCTGTTTGACAACGAAAATCTTAAAAGCACTTCTATCATTAAACCATTAATCTACAACATTATGCAAAACTGACGCACAAAAAACAATATAAATGCATGCAGTTATATGACTAAATGTTTGTCAATTACACTGTTTTGTAAAACACAAAGTTGTCAGCAGCAATAGGAAATGTCATGCAACTGACTGGCTTTTTGTGTGAGGTAGACACTGAGGGCTGTGATTCTGTTTCCTGATGGATCTTTGTAGAGTTCAGTTACCAGCAGGTCATTGTCCTTCATGCGCAATGGAAACTTCTGCATATCTGCATCACACAAAAATGTCAATATAACTCAACTAATGCAAACAGTAAGTAAGTGAATCTGTGTTCGCACAACAGTCCTTACAGCCTAAACTGTCATGGAGGCACTACACTAGTGTTTTAGTGATGGATCATGAACAGATAACTGGAGCAAGTTTCACAGGCTTAAACCAGAAACAGCGAAACATCTTTGGCCATATCTCATTGTCTGGAGCACGGTAATGGAAGGGCCACATGCGCAGTAGAATGGAGGAGACCACGACTGGCTGATTCAGACACCGGTGAGCACAGTTCAGCAAAGTATGTTGGTGCAGCCTGATGCAGACACAGCATATCAGCATTGTCAGATAATGTCATCGTTAGTGCATATGTTGTAACTATGATAAAGCATTTCTGACGCACACATTGCAACAAAAAAATGATGATGTAATCTATCAATGACTTTTAATGGGATAAACTTAACTAACCGATGTTATAGATGCATCCATTGTCACAGCCGAGCAGAAGGAACGAGCCGGTAGTGTCATAACTGGATACAGGAACAACATCTTGAATCTGCATTCAAATAACAAAGCACCAAATTACATCACAAAAATCTTTAGAACAGATGACATCAGGTATTTTGAAATGCAACTGCAACCAGAGTCAAAAATTAACTTTATTGTCATAGTGTTGCTCCTTTGCATAGTATTTTTGTCTTTGCATTCAATATTTAATGACAATAACTTTTTTTAATTACAATTAAATTCTTAATGTGTTAATATGGTATTCTACAGAGTGCAGCATAAAAACAATCCTCTTAAGAAAAACTGAATTTCTCAGAAACTGCAAGACATACTTTGCTGTGTTTTTCAGCATTTAATGTGAAAGTACCTACCGCGCCTGTAAATTTCGTCAAAACATTCTGTCGAAAAAAAAACTATGGCTGTGAGAATCCAAAAGTGCACTTCCTAAAGTGAACAACTCAAGTAGGCTTGCAAGTACAAAAACTGTTTCCATTGTAAAGCAAGATTGACAGAAACGACAGCTTAATGCTACTAGCATCAGTTCACAAAGCGTGTTTGAAGTGTCAAATGACTGTTTTAATGCATGACCGAAGGGCCTTGAAGGCTGTTACGAAATGACAGTACTGCATCATCATTCATCATTTGAGCCTTGTGGCAGATGAGATCGAAAGATGAACTGGCTCGGCAAGATTTGCCTGCTATTTTTAACCAGGGTGGGCCGTATCTTTTTGGTTTAATAGTCTGCATCTAACATTGCTTTCTCCTCAACGAAGTGAAACTGTTACGGGTCACCCTCTCCACTTATGGTCTACTCAGCTGTTAGCCTGTGTGGAAATCTTGAAATTATCAACAGACAGCTTTAAAACCAGAATATAACTTTAATAACAGGTGTAAGATAGTAATTACGGCTCAATACACACTGGAAATACTAAGAGGTACAACACAGAAAAAAGAGTCTGTAACATACATGTAGTATAAAACCGAGAATGTCACCAAAAAGATGTAGCTAGCGGCTAGCAGCAAGCGCTGAGCAGCAGATGCATTGGAACAACTGCGTAGTAGACAACACTGACAGAACGGACTGCTGGCGTCATAGGACGGATGGCGGACGGTCGGCGACAGCCGTCATTGTAGCAATCAGAACTCAAACTGAATGTGGTGAGCGTATCGTTCATCAGACAGCTCCTGGCAGTGTCACATTGTGGCGAACAACACAGCAGCTCGACTCCACAGTCTTCGTCAGTCGTATCACCCACAGCACACACAGCATCAACTCCAAGCTCGGCATCTCCCCAAGATTCACAGCACTGTCGATCTTTATTCAACAATGTCTGACTTGAAAAAAGTCAAGAAATCACGCCCCCAGTTTGAACACAGCGGCTGTGACATGACTTCTTGTCATATGGTAGCACACAGGTGAAAACAGGTCAACACTGGTGGAAAACTAGGTCACCGCCGGCGCAGCAGGACACAGCAATGCAGCCGCGGCACGCAGCCGATGCGTACACAGATACAAACAGTGACTGGCACAAATACATATGCAAATATGTAAATCAACGACTTCACTGGACATTACGATAAAAGCAGTACAGTAAGCAAGAGGAGGTGAGAAGCCTATCACCATAAAACCCCAACGGAAAGTTTATCTACATTAATGTACAACAGTTACAGAAATACAAATCGTTCAGTTGTAAAATCACAGTTTTCACTTCAGACAGGTGTAATGTCTTTTTTATACTGACTATATTAACGAAACTTGTAGAATCTATAGTAGTATCTCAAAATTAAATTATAGAAATTTCACTCAAGTCATTCAAATTTCATTTCAAGTTCGATCTTTCTGGAGATATTTCATTTTTCTGAGGGATTGTTTTTTTATACCGCACCCTGTAGAACCCTAAAAGAATACAGTTGTGCCCAACCTGCCAGTTCTGTGACATGGCATGCCAAACACCAAGCTTGCCAGATCTATTCAGTGCCACCAGATGACTTCCGATAAAGAACAATGAGTCGACAACAGCAATCAGGTTGAAGGTACCTACAACCAGTTTCACTGCATTTCATTGAACTTGTATTGAGAGTTATCACAATCCATCAAACTGACCTGCTTACACTTATTTCATTGTCTGTGACAAAACTCTGGAGCTTCTCGTGGGAATGCTACAACCCTCGCCGGCTGGCGACATGACAATGACGTTGATGATGATGTCGACTTAAATCCAGTATTACCAATATTAAAGTGTCACTCAGAAAACATCTGACATCTGATACTGACCTATTTCCCGTGTACTCTGGCCATTGTCGCTAATCTGCCACAGCTGCACAATGCTTCCATAACTGGCAGCGATCATGCGACTGCAACTATCATGACCAGGGTTTGCCATCTTAGCATTGAGAGCAATGCGGTCTACCACTGGCTCCAGATATGGACTCATCCAGGCGTGGTTCCAACCAACTGACTCCTTGAGCCTGCCATCACACATTGCAGCAAGATATTAATACTATGAGACAGAAAACATCAACAGACAAACAAATACATAAATAAATGCTTCTTTTTCTTTAGTCTTCTGCCATCAGCAGCAGATTTCTGACAAGCTTTCTCACATGTTATCCTGTATCCATCTCACTCTGTCTGAGATAAATCTTTCAGCTGACAGTAGTCTCTCCCTTCCATTATGTCATGCAATAACTCTCTTCTTTTCCTCCCTCGAGTTAGCTTGCCCATCATTTTCCCTTCTATGATATCATGCAGAAAACCCTCATGTTTGAGAATATGTCCAAGCCATTTTATGCTTCCAGTGCCAAATCACTCTCAATATGCTCCTTGTTTTGTTGGCACCTCTTCACTGGACACTTTCTCTGTCAAACTGACTTTCAGTATTCTCCACCATACACACATTTCCAAAGCTTCTAACAGTTTCTGATGCGCTTTTGTTAAATAGCTGCAAAGATAATTTTTATGGTACGGTACTTCTCCCTTCAGTTCATCTGATAATGTACCACAGCAACCAGTGGCAATCATCAACTGCAATTAGCATTAGTGGCCAACTCTGTCAAAACAGCAGCCGTTACAAACTGATTGTGTGAGTAGTAAGCTAAACAGATCACTGTCTTGCTGCTGCTGCTGCTGCTGCTGCTGCTGCTACTGCTACTACTACTACTACTACTACTACTACTACTACTACTACTACTACTACTAAACATATTAAACACAAAGCAAAACTGCAAAACAGTGACAACAGAACAGAGACCTGTAC
>Ga0126335_1002202_pt1 | contig 11532 bp, 8 predicted proteins | sample OlaspJWI45metaG_FD_108409 | JGI IMG/M metagenome (GOLD analysis project Ga0126335, IMG submission 108409) | Marine gutless worms symbiont microbial communities from Oahu, Hawaii - Olavius sp. 1 OAHU.JWI-45 metaG | ecosystem: Host-associated > Annelida > Digestive system > Unclassified | place...
ACCAACTGCAACGTCTGCCGATAGGCTGCCAGCCTACCAGCACCGCTCCTGTTGTGCACTATGTCCCAGCTAAAGCTGGTACCAACTTATACTGCTTGGTGGACAGAGGCACGTGCATGTAAAACAACTTGCCCAAGTTGTTTTACATGCACAAGTTGAAATATTTACAAGTTGAAATATTTTGATAACATGTTGATTTCATTAGTTATGAACAAGATCTGTAGTGACTTATCCACTGTCGAACAGTATACTGCTTGTTACTATACTTAGCCTACTTTTATTTTTTCCTTGTTGTTCGTTGTGTTTCTACCACATGCGTTGGTGAATAAAAGTTGATTAGTGGATGTCGATGAAGCCAAACATTATGCAATGTACACCGTGAGCGACAAAATGGTGCCACTTTTATTCTGGCTAAAACCGATCTTGAAAATTCTGGTACCGTTGGAATATATACGAACAGAATTTTCCACAAAACCCATACTAGTTTGCCTCCACGCCTTAAACATGTCGCTACACTACCTTGGGAATTTAGGAAACCTAATTTGTTCAAAAATTACAAATGTAACAACTTAACAACGTGTCACAGACCACAAAAACGAAAGCGTCATGTTCAATAGTTTAATAGTTGCTAAAATAAAATTGTACACCGTTTCAGGGATCGAAAGTACCATGATATTTTCGAAAAAGTCAAAAATATCGAAAATATCGGATATTTTTGATATTTTTGATATATATCCATATTTTCGATAGTTGTGTTTAACAATAAAAATCTGTATTAATTGTGATACAATCAGCTGTTGTTGTATGGCTATTATACTGACATTACAGATATATGCTATTTCTTCAGAATATATCTTAATTAGGTTTCAAATATTGACAAAACAGTGAGTAAGTGAGTATCATAGTGAACCACTTTATTTGACATTCACTTCAAATTAAGTGTGCAACTGACCCAAAAATAATAACCCATAAATGACTAATCGTCAGAAACCTATACAACAATTTCCACAAAACCACTACAAATGACAATGAAACAACTATATGTGCTGTGCAGAATATTTTATACTTTAATAATAAAAAAGATTTATTCAGTGTAAAGTCTGTCATAAATCTGACAAAATCATCCGTTGTTGTTGATGTTAACTAATTACCACTTTGTGTTACTGTGTAACCTTTACGTCATCACCGAAAGTAGCTTAACTGGCGGCAAAACAGCGACAATTACAGTCAAAACTCAATACATTACGCATATAAATAATATCCAAACATGGTACTAAATAATACATAAATGCTGAGAACTAAACAAAAGTATGTTTAAACTTTAATTATGTATTATATTTTGAGATAAATATAGCAAATATCACAAAAAATGAAAATGTCGAAAATATCGGATATTTTCGAGCTCGAAAATATCGGATACATATCGTCGATATATATCATGGATATATATCGTGCCACCCTGCACCGTTTGCCCGCACATTTGCTTGAAGATGCCCACTCTATTCGTCAATTGCATTATCAATTGCGCTATGGTCCATTCTGTGCCTAAGATTCAGCAAGCTTGCTGCTTCACTTCGTCAGTGTTATGCACCCATGACTGATAAATTCGTTGCTGTATGACACCATGAAATCCTGTAGTAGACAAAACTGAGGTCGGGCTGTTCGGTGGCCACCGATCTGGACGAATGAAAAAGGTGTTGCCTGACTGAGAAGCCGTACAGTGTAGAGTGTGCGCTGTGAGGTGGCACTGTCATCACTGAAGTCTTATTAAAGCCGTTTGCTATTTCACAATTTTTTTAACAGGAGCCCAAAAGTAAACTAACAAGTAAGCAAGTAATACGTAAGTATGCTAGACGCATTAAAATTGGTGCACGTAAAACGTAAGCATTTTTTCATTTTTCCTATATCGGCGGCAAATCAGGACTTCTAACTTGCCAAGGTAGTGCAGCGACATGTTTAAGGTATGGTGGAAATTAGTACGTAAAGTTTGTGAAAATTTCATTCGCCCTCCAACAGTAAAAGAATTTTCAAGATAAGTTAGCACTTGCCAAAGGTGCAGCCAAAATAACACTGGCACTATTTTATGGCTCATAGTGTCCTGTTTCCAAAATCAGACGAATCAGTTTGAAATAGTACACAACTTACCAACAACATTATCTTTAAACCGCTTTCGTGGTTTCGTCACAACACAGTCACACAAATTCTCAAGCACCAGCAAAGTGTTCCTGGTGTCTGTGGTTACAACTGACAACCGTCACATTTCACCATGGAGTGCCTGGAGCACTGGGCGGTGATAAACGGTACGGTATAATTATTGCGGAAACCGTTGTAGCAACTGTTTGAGTTGCAGCAACGTGTTCCAGTTGATGCGTGTATTTGAAATAATGTGCCTTTAGGTTCGTTGGTGTTCAACAATAAAGCCGAAATTGATCGATGAAAAAAATGAAAAACAGTATGTTATTTTGATTCATATAAAACGAAACAAGTCGCGTTTAGACTTTTAGAAGTTTATACGTTCGTTTTTTGCTTAAAATACTGTTCTTACATTAAGACGCTGGGCATAGAGGCCACGGCCTGCGCCTTCGTCTAAACTTCTTTTGCGTTGCTTTGCAGCAATTTATCACAGTAGTTCGTACGATGGATTGCCTAATGAAACCGTGGCCAGTAGTTGCCGAGCTTCCGACCATAAATTTACAAAGTATTACGCTGTCCACGCTAACGACTGAGGATAATCAACGGTGAAATAACGTCGGTTTTACCTGAACGCGACTGGCCGCAGCCACTAATGACGCTATATATAGGCCTACTGATGACGGTTCGGCTCCAGAGGCAAGAAATGGCGACGCTAAAAGCTCGCAACGTCGTCGACCAATTCTAAAAGCACTCACGGTGTCCTGTCTGAACGAAGTGCTGCAAAAAGAAGAGAAATGGAGACATGGAAAAATTGCTCTCAACCGCCGTCGGCGCCGTCCACACAGCTTCCCGTTGCCACGACAACGTTCTACGCCATAACCCAACAGTGTCCGTAAGAAATGCTTTGGCAGTATAGGCAGTTATGTCTATTTTAGAAAACATTATTTAGACGAAACAGCTTTCAATAGTTCAGTCAACGAAAATCTAAACATAAGGCATAATTATTAACGATTGCAGAAAAATCCATTTATGACAAGCAGCTTTGTCAAGGTATACGTTGTGCAATGTGTATTTGATGCCGCCTAAACAAGCAGCCAAAGTAATTTGGCGAAGGCCGCATCGAATCCCCTTCCGGCGCCGTGGGGGATCGGGACCCTCTGTCTAACACAATGTGCCTAGGGTCACCAAGTCTTAGCGCAAACAGGATCGCGATCCAGTCAGCCGTTCCTGTGTTGTACAATTGGCGAATTTCCCCCTACTCCACTTCCCCTTGTCGCAGGGGGATCAGGACCACCGTCTAAAGTTAGTTGGGCCTCAAAGAGTCCTTACTCCAAGCGGGATCTCGATATGTTCAGCCGCGTTTGCATAGCAAAGCTGCATGAAGCCGCGTGACAGACGCCGCGATCATTGATCGCAATAGGCCGCATCTGACGCATTTGTTGCGGCCTATAATTCATCAAGGTACTTTCTTAGCCACGCGTACTGCAATACTTTCTAGAGATTGTAAAAAGCCGTAAACTTACTTCTCCAGTCACAGTCAGTCTTTGCTAAGTGCACATAGGCGTGACAGGCGAACAAAAATCTGGCACAGCAATGCAGCACTTAACTCACTACTTAGGCACAAATGGTGTTTTCAACTCGTCATGTAATATGGCAAGGCGTGCGTTGGTGGCACCATCTAGCGAAAGTGCTTGTAGGCTTATACTCACAATCAAACAATGTGCAGCAGCGGCTTTTCTACACTACATGTCTCCGAGAAACAGTAAACCACAAACAATATTGGATAGAAATGTTAAATCTCAACACATCCTAATAAAGTTATGTACACTGAATTCTGGGTGTATCTTTGAAAGAACTGCAAAATTTCGTTAAAAATATTCATTAACAGTGGAGTTATGCACAAGTTATGCAACACCATCTGGAGAACCATGAAGTGGCCAGAACAATGGACACAAGCGATTTTTGTACTGCTGCTCAAGACTGGTGATCCCAAAGAATGCAAGAATTATCGGATCATAAGTTGACGCAAGCAAAGTCCTACTGATAATCAGTGTTCTTTTCTTTATGTTTGTGGACTATACTAAAGCGTTCGACATGGTCAGTCATCCGAAACTTTTCAAAGTTCTACTGGAGACGGGAATCCCAAAACACCTCGTTGCTCTAGTACAGGCGCTCTATGCTTAACAGACAACGAAGGTGAGATGGGACGGAAAGTCCAGCGAAGTCTTCACCATCGGCAAAAGCACACGACAGGGGTGCAACATATCTCCCGTGTAATTCAACCTGTATGCGGAAGATATCACGAGTAGAACACTAGAAAATAACGAGCACGGCATCAAGGTAGGTGGGAGACAAATCAACAACCTTCGCTACGCTGATGACACGACTCTTCTAACTACAACTGATGAGTCCATAAATGATATGGCTGATAAGCTAGTCAGTGAGAGCAAGATGTCCAACATGTTGTTTAATGCGAAGAAGACAAAAATCATGGTCGCTGGAAGACAAAACACAAGAGTAAACTTGCAGATAGATGGGGAGCAGATAGAGCAAGCAGCAAGTAGAGCAGTTGAAATTCCTGGGATCAGTGAAAACAGCCAGCGGTGACTGCACCACTTGACACCATCTGGAAATCACACCACATTAAGAAAGCCTTGAAAGTACGACTCGTATGGTCTGTCTTCGCTGACCATACTAGAAGGACTACAGAATATATCAGTTGCCGTCACGTTAATTAGTGCAGTCACTGACCTTGAAGTGACCTTCGCTGACATGACAACGCTTTTGCCCTTAGGGCGCGTGAAACCGTACAACTGTACACCCGTGAAGCACCAGGCTTCATCTCTCCAACTCCCTCGTCAGCCAACAGTCCCGACTTCAGCCTAGTAGACTAGCGGATCTGGGGAAGCTGCAGGAGCGTGTGTAACGCAGCCGGATTCATGACGTTGCCCAGCTGAAGATGCGTTTTATAAAAGAGTGTGGACATTTCAACCAGGTGATCATCGATTAAGCAGACAGGCAGTGACGTTCACGTCTTCAACCTTGCACTTGAGCTCGTGGAGAATATTTTGAACACAGACTTTCGACTTTTGCACTTCAGTCACATGTCTAAATGTTGTCAATAGTGGGCACTTAATGTTTTCGTGTGACCTTGCTAAACTTTTGCAAACACTGAGTGTGAAAACCCTTACAACGCGCGCCATACCTCAGCGCTTCTGAGATGGGCTTCCCATTAAGAGGCGCTATAACAAGTTTCCGCACCTTTACCTTTAAGCAGATTAGCCTATGCACAACTGCAAATTTTTGCTGCAGTGTCCGCCTATGAATAATTAATTTATTTCTTTTCAGCCAGGTGTCACGTTATGTCGTGGAGAAAAACTGACAAATGCCTTAAACAACGTAATTCATCAGTTTGAAAAAAAGACCAACGGTAAGCAGTTCAACACGCTTGTCATCAGTCTAATGACTGAAACTTAGTATAGCAAACCTACAACTGTTAACAATTAAAAACAGTTAACTTTGCAAAAAATAACAATTTGTTAACAGTTAATTACCAATACACATCAAGCATTATAAATCAACAAAATACCCGTTTTTAAACACAATGCTACACACCCATTTTAGCACAGACTGTGAACAGTAGAAAATAATCAACCCGAACCGAGTCAATATAACTACAGGTCGACACAGGTCAGCACTGTGTATCTCATGCCCAACAGTTGGTAGAAACTCGAGATCGACATTCGTCATCAGGTGACTGTAATAGTTGATCACTTGTCCATAGTTCTCCACAGAAATACGTTCATTGTCGCCATGAAAATGAGGTATGTCTTGTCGATACATGAGCGTCGGTGAAAACCGGTAGACATTAGGACTGAGTAGAAGGTAGTGCTTGGTGTCAGTGCTACCGACCATCAGCCCTATCAAAATGCCAACACACGATGGTAACAAGAGGCCAAGGTAATTTGGCAAAGGCCGCATCAAACCCCTTCCCCTACCATAAAAAAACTGGGACCCAATCTAATACAATTTATTAATTATTACGGTTTAGAATAGCATTATGGCAGCCAGTACAAAATCACAGAGTTACAGAAAAACACACAGAAACTGCCTTGGGTCCGTAAGAGTCTCCACCCCAAGCAAAACCTCGATTAGTTTAGCTATTCAGTTTTACTTTGTTCTGTGTATTGCATTTCTACACCAATTTCACTCTATATGAATAAACTATGGTGTATTATGAGTCTGTTTATATGGTGTACAAAAGTACAAAAAAACAAAATGTTGCATATGTTTCATCAAATGACAAAAAAGCCGATTGAGTCCGATAATGCAAAGCAGTGCAAACCTGCAGAAACAATGACGTCCTTTGATCCCCAAATCTGCCTCACACTTTTCTTAATCATCTGAAAACTGAAGGAATCGGATCTATAATAGGATACGGGGTGTGCCTCCTGAGAAATCAGCACTTCGAACTTTACCCTGTCATCGTTTACAATCTTCCAATCTTGTTCCAATATCTGAAAATACATGAGCAGAATATACTCCTTCTAGCAGTAATTAAACTACCGGTGAATACGACTTAATTCAAAATGGCTAAAACACCTAACGATGACATATGTGAACTGTTTGTAACATAACATCACGTGCAGATGTTCAGCTTTTTTTCTACATTTGGCAAGTATAAATCTGTTAGTCTTTCTGTGATTTAATGAACACAACTGCTCTTTTCTTTAACTGACTACTCTACTGCAGCTTTTCAAAACTACGGACTACAATTATATGCAAAAACAAGTTACAGTAAAGTCTGTCAGTACGTCAGAAACAGTTTGTGATGGATGAATTCTATGGTTGACGATTGCTTCAGCGTATGATGCAAGTACATTCGACTACAGCAGCAAACCAACAACTATCTGCTGCAACAATGACAGACACAGGCAAATACCAAATACAGCTCCTTTAAATTAGCCCCAAAGCACACAGTAACACTATGCTTATACCTGACCTTAGTGAGCGAGTAGAGGCTTAATGTCCCACTCGACACATTATAGGTCATTCTGGGGACAATGTGTACAGGTCAAATAGCGTCAAAGCACTGAAGGAAGCCAGTTGGCCACTAAGACAGGCTTCAATCCCACCAGAAACACTCCACTGTGTTACAATATAGCCAAGACAAAGACCTCTAGGCTAATCACACCATAAGGGTAACCAGTGTGACAAAAACCCAATCTGCTGGACCTGTAAGCTGCCTAGAACATCGTGCAACAACACAATGTTGCCCAATACTATAGAACTGTAGCCTAACCTGACGGTGTTTGTGGTGGGTCCACTCCGACGTTTACTTTTTACACTAGATGCAAGTGAAATTAGATATTCTATGGATGGGATCTAACGTAGTTTTTTTTGAATTTGCACTTTGATAACATGACGAATTAATTGATGAATTGACGTCAAACGGAAGTTCAGATGCATACAAACATCGATAAACATTGGATTGCTATGTTATGAATTGTCAACATGTCTGTGACGAATACTACTGATACGTCTGTGAAGTACTGCTCGGACTTCAATTCCTCATCTAAAAGTGACAACAGATATTGTTCGAATTAGTGATTCAGAAACAATATATATTCGAAAGTGATCAACATGCTACCGGATCTTGCTGGCCTGACGTTTTAGTTCCTTTTAGTTTGTTTCTGGGTGGGCTTTGCGGTCAAACCGTCATCTACACCCTAAGGACCTAAACTGGGGAAGTAACTGCTGTAACATTGATACTGAAAGACAATAAACAGTTATAGACATTAATTATTTATATATTTTACTATGTTTTGTTAATTTATCAATATTTGCCCACATTATAGTGGCTTGAGCCGACGTTGGCCGACAACCTAATCCAATACCAATGCTCTATAGGTAACTCTCCAGCATGCTACAGTAAGAAGAATAGCTCTGTTAATATTCCGTCTTTACTTCCAACCAACATCACTAATCAGATGACGCCACAGAGGTTGAGGAGTTGACCTTAAACCCTTGTCTTTCTCGTGACTAGCACATCGGGCAGTCCACCCTTTCCACTCATCTCCGTCGATTGGCTTGAGACAGACGTCATCCCATGCCATGTCAATCGGTTCAATGTCTCTCCAGACACTGTGTTTCCAGGTAATGCGTGGTCGACCTTGGTATCTTTTCTTGGCAGGAACCCCAGTGAAGTGCTTGCATAGCTCTTCAGGAGTCCATGCACTGCATGAGACCAAACCAATATGACCATTTATGCTGCTGACAAAATGTAAGAACACGTTGCAAAGTGCATCTCCATTAAATATAACCTTTACAGTGTGCCGCACATTACCAAGTACTTTCCTCACAATCAGCTGCATTGCTAGAGGTATTTTAGTAAAAGTATTTCAGTGCAAACCTTGACACCACCTGACACCATTGTTACAGCAGTTGTTGTGCGCATCAAGGCATTCATGGAAGGATCTGATGAGAGTATCCTATAGAACGGCTGCATCTCATGTACACCACAATTTAAAAAACTCCACTGTCACACATTCAAATACATGTTATTAAAAAAATCTGGCTAAATATCAGAAAATTTTTGAACGTCAGCAGCAAAGAGGCGACAGTTTACAGAAAGAGAAGAGATAAGACTGCTGTCTGAGATACCGCAGTCTTTCATATAAAGAGAGAAAAATTAGTGAAAACCGACATATTTTTTTCAAATTTTTCTCCATAAAAGTAAAGTTTGCACATTACGTTTCATTATAAGTTTTACCCTAAGAATACCACGTACCACTGTTGTGCTAAACTAACCTTCTTTGGTTGTTACAGGAAAACACCAGCTGTAGCCTACTACACTTCCAATATAAAAGAGGGAAAGTTATCAGGTGAAAATTAAGTGGAGATTCTTGGTACAAGAAACTGCTAACTAAAAGATAAAAAGATAAGGTAAAGGTTATACACTTGATATAGCACCCCTTCGTAGATAAACTTCTTTGCACTGTTGAGGGACTTCACAGTTTTATCTGCACACCCATGCATTTATCCTCGAATGGAATGAACCATACCTGCCTTTGCCTTCCCAGCCAAAGCTGGTCCTCATTCACAGACCCCAGAGGGATGAAAGGCTGAGTTGGCCTAGACCAAGTTTCTTTCAGTTACTGACAACATAACTACAGCGTACAGGCAGCAGTGATCAACTTAACAGCAGCTGCACTTCCCACAATTATTATTAAAAAAACAGAGAGTAATAACTTCAAAAAATGATGAAGCATAATCTCCAAAAAATCAAGGAGGGATCAACCAGCTACTTGTCTAATCAATAACACATGCAAACAATGTACACTTAATACTTAAATGTTCAAATAAAAATATGATCACCAGTGCAACCTGCTCAAAATCGCTCCAAACAGCCAAAGATTTGACAGCACTACTCGAAGTGGAAATGGCATCTGCAATTTCACAGAAAAACAAACACTAACAAGGACTAAAAGTTGTTCTCAGCTTCTAATTTACCAAGGTATGTGGATTAACATCAGCACTGTCCAGTGTCCACCTGGCTGTGTTAGGTCGTTAATAGTTTTTTTCCTATTAAACATATCAATTGCCTCTACTAACAAAGAAGTAAAAAATGTGAACAAATGCAAATATTTAATTGCAATTTTATTTTAAAGCATTTGACTTCTACTTCACCAAAAATTATGCACAGTGTCAAAAAGGTAAATAGAGCAAGCACACAGAGCAACTTACTGCATTTAAAATACATGACTTGAAGATAACACAACCAATTATACAAAGAATGTCAACAAGTTACTCAGTACTCACATATGGTGCTATGCCCTCAAACATGGCAATCTCTGGCCCTGTTCCAAACATGTTTTGGTGAGGATTGTCTTCAAGCCTGTTACAGTCAAACAAACACGATACAAAGAACACAGTAACACGCCACACAATATGGGGTATTTAAATTTTAAAAAATAAATTTAGAAAATAATAACAACAATGCAACAGTGGTTGAAATGCTAGAAGAGCAGATACTGGAGCTCAGACTCTATGTCAAATCACGTTCAAAAGAAAAAGAATTCAATATACCTAAGTTTCTAGCAATATGAGTAAAGTTTAAGTAATTTGTGTTTCAATTAAACCCTTAGTGGATGGTCACATGCCAGCAGCAACAGGCCTAAACAAAATGACAACTGTCCATTGATACTGCACAGGAGAGGCAAACTCAAACAAACAAACAAACTCACCTGGCAATGGCACGAGCAAGAATTCCAATACTTGACTCTGACGGAGGCACAGACGAGTGACCTACCGGTGCCGTGACACTCATTTTCACATCCACATAACCTTTCTCTGATGTAGTTATTCTGCAACGAGAACAAAATCAAAGTCATCGTGAACAGACACAAATGCGCATGAAACAAACAAAAACCTTGAACCCTACATTTCAGTAATTCAGCACAATTCAACAAAATGCTGAGAGAAACGGTAAATGAAATCTACAAAATGCCACTGATTGCAAACAAATATTGTCACATAAAAACTAGTCTTGGCTGTAGCATAATCAACAAGAGGCCATCAAATTTACTACAATAGGACATAGGTGCACTATTTAGTCAACAAACATCAAACGCCAAAATGAAAAGTGTGTTTTAAGTCTTTTTTGGACAGTCCACGATCAGAGACAACACGTAAGTGCTCGGGTAGAGTTCTATGGAGACTGGCCGGCATACGCAAAGGCCTGCTTGCCAAACTTGGTACGTAACCATGGCAATAAGAAGTCCCTCAACGATGAAGACTGAAGACAGCGAAGAAGATGACTGCAGTCGACATGACTCACGATGTTTCCCCTCCCTCTCGCCATAGGGGATAGGGACACTCATCGAAGACAATGTTCCTTGGGCGCACAAGAGTCTTCACTCCAAATGCTGTTTAGAGTGAAGACCTCGAAAAGTTGTGAGTTCTTCACTCAAACTCCAGCATTCCGATGAAAACTGAAAACACACTTGTTTCAGCAGTCATGTCTGGATGTTATTTTGTAGTCTGTTGATACTATCCTCGCCATGGTAGCCCTAGTGTTTTTTTACTTAGGCCACGTTAAAATTTCCAATGCAGTGTTATGTAATGTAAAAACAGGACTTCAATCTGTTCAGCCATTTTTGTACACCAAAGCTGAGTAAAGCTGCATACAGACTGACTGACAGACAGAAACATCGGTGCATCTCGTGCATTTGACGCAGCCTAATAATGGTCTAATCTGTGTAATAATATATCACATACGGGAGGTGACACTGCTCGGCTTGCTCGACCTCTCAGCGGCGTTCGATTGCGTCGACCACGATATCCTGCTGCGCGGACTAGAATTCGCATTTGGTCTGACGAACACTGTACTCGAGTGGA
>Ga0126335_1002203_pt1 | contig 11530 bp, 5 predicted proteins | sample OlaspJWI45metaG_FD_108409 | JGI IMG/M metagenome (GOLD analysis project Ga0126335, IMG submission 108409) | Marine gutless worms symbiont microbial communities from Oahu, Hawaii - Olavius sp. 1 OAHU.JWI-45 metaG | ecosystem: Host-associated > Annelida > Digestive system > Unclassified | place...
CTGCTTACAGGCGAAGATCTACCAACATGTCAGTTTTGCAATATTCCACTCACTGTTAATCACATACTTGTGGAATGTCCCAACTTAAACACTATCCGACAACAATTCTTCAGGGTCTCATCCCTTAAGGATCTCTTTGATAACATTCACAATCATGTAATTATTGATTTCATCAAAGAAACTCATTTTTATGCTCTTGTATAATGTTTGTTATCATAGTTTTATACTAGCTTATATAAGCCTTGATTTTACATTCTTCTTCTTATCGTTGTTAGATGCATTCCGTTTTTAATCTTAACACCATGTAATGGCACTGAAATGGCCTTCTATGTGCTGATGTGCCGTTAAGAAACTGCTCACTCACTCACTCACTCACTCACTCACTCACTCACTCACTCACCGTGACGCCCAGCATCTTCATTGACGTCACACGGGTGACGCCAGTCAGAGGTGACGGCAGTTCTACTGCGTGACGTCGTCGAGAGTCGACGAAGATAATCTCGGTGCTTTTGCGACGGTTAAGCCTAAGGTTATTGGCTGCAGCCCTCTGCTCGAGATGGTCGAGCTCGGCGGCGCGCGTCTCGACGTTACTGGCTGGAATAATTAGATAGGTGTCGTCCGCATACTTGGCCAGTTGGTTGGTGGACGACACAGTTGTCAGATCGGCCGCATTGACAACATACGACGCCGGACCGACTGCAGAGCCTTGCACGATGCTCGCCGTGATGGGAAGCATCGCTGACGTCATACCGTTGAACTGACTGCAGTGTTCGTGGTCTCCAAAGTAGTCGACCAGCCAGTTGAAGACAGTGTCGGGGAGATCGAGCTGCGCCATCTTCGTAAGCAGGGTTGAATGACGTACGGTGTCGAACGCTTTGCTAAAGTCGAGCGCGACGACAACGTAGTTATTGCTTCTTTCCTTCCTTATTTCTCTTTTTCCTTTAAATGGAAGAGGCGTCATGCTGAGGCTGTATTTTTAAACTCTGGTCCAATTCACTTTCTTTTTAAGGTTAAGGACGTCTGTGTACGTTGCGCTTAACTGTCTTAACTGGTACTAAACAGATTTCAATTAGAGGACATGTCTGTATGTTGTGAGGTAAGTGTGGGACTGGTGCATGGATGTGAATGGCATTGACGGAGTCTTTTGGTGCGACCCTATACGGTATTTTTTTCTTAGACTTAGGCTACCAGCCACCCAAAGTGACTCTCAGGCCATACAGCTTAAGCATGACAACAGACCACCTCTGATGCTCCGCTCTCAATCCAGTCCGCGATTTGAATCCGAGCCATGCATGCCTTTAACTTGCTTAAGTCCAGCACACACTGTGCTAAGCCACCGAGGCAGGCTCTCATACACGATAATCGCGCGGACATATTTTTCTTTTGTTAGTCACAATCTACAAGGCGCTCTAGCGTCTACATTGTACTGGTGTACTGCATCTGGACTTCGCATTCAAACCGGACATTACGATTAATCCTCACTTCTACCGGGGCTGTCTCCAGCAGGGCAGCTAAACAATTAATTGGCACCATCACTAACCTCGGACTGATTGTTCTCACGGTGCCATTTTCGATTACAATTAACTGTATTCATCAATAAACATGGAAAACAAGCAACGTACACCAGTCCACTTTCGTGGCGGTGTGGTACAACCTATTTTTGCAGATTTGTATGTGCGTACATATGCAACACGATATCCGTTGAAATCCGTGACCCAGAAAGTTCATTTTTGGTACACGGGTACATCTTCAGAAAGAACACACCAAGGTCGTATATCAAGGTAATCGGGTCAAGATCACAGGAGCATAAACAGCGTGCACGAGGGTAGTTCGCCTTTAAGTGTTTTACGCGCCTTTCTTTTTCGTTCGTAACACTAATTGACATTATATAGAAATCTATCTCTAACAAGCACATCCATTTTTTGTTCAAACAGCAACATCAGCCCTAAACAGGTGTATAAAGTCACGTTCGGAGTCGTTGCTTTTAGCACCAAAATCTGGCATGGCAGTCATTATCTGCCAATTAAGTCACGGCAAAAGACTGCTACAGACAAGTGATATTATTATTATAAGATAGTATCTGTTATAATTTGTACTATATTTACAAATAATTTGTGTTTTTATTGTAATTTTATTTTTATATAATATTATGCAATATTAAACTTAATGCACAACACATCAACGGTAACAGCTGAAAACTGCATTTGCTATAGACTAATGTTTTAACACTGTTGAGTGTTAATGGAAAAGCACATTTTTGGTAGACAAAAAAACTGCATGTAAAGTTGCGAAGTATGCATATCAACTATTATTATTGTGAACGACTTAGTTATACTTTTGCTGAAATAAACTAAGGATGAACGTTTTCATTTGCACTGTGATTCTATACTTCGAAAGTATAGTTGCCATTTTATTATTTTTTTGTCAACTAATTTTTTTATTTTCGTACACATTGACGAAAATATCATTGTTTGAGACGACGTTATTTCACTGCAATCTACCAGGCGCTTCTGCTTTTATCATGAAGTATGCGTCACACGGTGTGAGTTGGACTAATATTATACCATAATCTTGTGGGAAAACCGCCCTAGTTAAAACATATACTACACCAGTAACGTTGTTAAACATTTTGTAATTCATGTCTAATTTTCTCGAACGTATTATAAGTTTTATAGTTTGCACCATTTGTATTTTAATGCTTTACAGTTGACATAAGTAAGTAAATGAGTTAGTAAGTACGTAGTGTTTGTTCACGAACGACACACATTTGCGTTACTGTACATCAAACATCAAACATTTCGTAAATGCATAAAATAGAACGATTAACAGCATACAAACAAAAAACAGAAGTGATAAAAGCAGTCACATGCGGTAAGTTCGATTTGATTCGAAAGCATATTGACAAATTGGCTTAGCTATCACTACAAGTACACCTGCCGCCTTTTAAGACACAATTCTGTCTCCTTCTTCTTTATGCTTGTCGCCCATGTGAGCCGTTGAGTCCTGCGACAGCATCGACAGTTTATCTCCACGTCTGTCTGCCTTCGGTCAGTCGAACTGCTTCAAGGTAGTTACAGTTGCATCATTCTTCCATGTCGTCACTCTATCTTTTTGGTGATCTTTCTTGTGATCGAGTGCTGTTTGACACACCTAACATGACTGCCTTCACCAGACGAGTGTCGCTCATTCTGCAGATATGCCCAAACAACTGTAACTTTTTCTTCTTGGTGGTATCAACAATCGTAAATTGTCTTTGTAGATGGTCTCATAAGCTGTAATTGGGGATTTTGTCTTTCCACCATAGTAACCTTCGGTAACAATTCATTTCAAACGCCAACAGCTTCCTTGTGTCTTTAACCTTCAAGGTCCACGTCTCTGCAGCATACAGTAACCGTAAGAAAACACAAGTCTCCAGCAAGGCAACTGGCAACTTACTGCTTTTTTATAATTCTCAACATTCCAATTGACTTGCTAGATTAATTGCACGTTTAATTTCCGGACTGCAGCTGTTGTCAGAGGTGAGCAGGCTGCTGAGAGAGACAAACTTTGCCACACACTCCATGGTGTTAGTTCCCAATGCGATAGTTGGTTTGATTATTTAACAGACCATGACTTTTGTCTTTGTTGTTTACCTGTAAATAGTGTCTAGCACTTGCAGGGTGTAAACTGTTAACTAGCTTTGTAATTCACTTTGTGTTTCAGCTAACAGGTCCACATCATCGGCAACTCTCAAATCTCGTATTCCATGCCATGTAATTTCACCCATGTTCTGTTTTCTTTACACTCAACTTTTCCCACTATTCTTTATAGAAGTGCTATGAACTCTAACGGTGAAACTAAATATCCCTGGCATGTTCCAATATATTAATTTCTGCGGTATACAATAGCTCTTCAGTACTGCCTATGCCACAGTATATCGTACGTTTTTGCGTAATCCACAAAACATACTCTCCTATTTCTGTCGAGGTACTTTTCCATAATTAGACGAAGCATGAGAATCTGGTATTCTGTGCTGCGATCTTTTCTAAAACCTCCTTGTCCCTCATTGAGACATGGCTCAAGTGCTGCTTTTAGTCTTTCGAAGATTACCAAGAAGATGATCTTGCTGAGGTGAGTGACTGAGGAGATCCACTGTCCGATAATTGGAGCATTTTTTCAAATCTCTTTCTATCGGTATTGTCACAAGTACAGATGTTGGACATTTGCTAAGCAAATATCTTTTTCTCCCAGACAATGATGCACAGTTGTATATTGCTGTCTCTGTCTCAAGTTATTCTTCACCACCTTTGATGAGTTCTGATGGTATTCCTCAACACCTGGGCCTTTTCCTCAACACTAGCGCATTAGAGGTTTTTTAAAATGATATGCGCTATATAAATTCACGTTTTACTTTGCTTACTTTACTTTACTTCTGTCTTTGAGTCTTTTAATTGATTGTCATTTTTACTTCCTGTCTCAAAATTCTCGTATTGAGCACAGAATCCCGATTGCATAGGATGCACGGTGTAGCGAAAATAATGTATATATTTGCCAAATAAAACACAGCGAACTGTTGGTGTAACTTTGAAGCTGTTTTTTTGTAAATAAGCATTACAATGTGCACTGTTTGCTACATTTGGTTTAATTTTTTTAAATTTAGCACAATCGTATGTAAGTGACAAAGAGCAAACGGCAGACGTCTTTTTTCGCAGTTTATTTTCATTAACATCTAAGACCGCAATCACTCGTCGATCCAACGCTATTTTGTCATTGTCATTCAATCGGTCTCTAAGAACATAACCACAAGAAAACAAAAACGAATTAACGAAATCTGCAAAAACAGCAGACTAGTCTCCAAATGCAGATATTTCGTGATCTTTCCGATCTTAAGTACTGTATTTAACCGCATAACTATCTTACAATAATTTGTAAAATATTTTTTATGCAAAGACGGCAGTTAGTTAAACGTGTTTATCGTTGTTGTCGATTAGATTTCTTTCGCATCGTACAAAAATCTATGCAGTTTGTTTCGTAGAATCATAAGGCACGACGTACGTGACCTTGTGCGCATTTCAGTTGACAGTTATAGTCATTAAAAGCGTGACAACATAGGCGTCTTAACAGTCGCTATGCTAACTATAAGACAGACGACTTTACCACGTTTTTTCTTGCCAACCTAGCAATGCGTCCATCGATGGCGTACTTATAGCTTAAATGACGGCAAGGACAGTAGGTCAGTAAGCCGCAGGTGATTATACCAAACTCCATCTAGTCAGTAACTAGTTAAGTGTCTCCAATATAGAGAAAGTACGAAAAGTTTGAAATGTAACATCGAATTTACAGTCAGTTTCGGAAGCCTGACATTTAATTGCAATGCAGCAGATGGATTCCGTACTGGTACATCGAACTTAAGGTTTCGCCTACTGCACACCTCGCTACCTCTCCATCCGCAGTGCTAATCGTCAACTAGGGACACGAAAGACGGATTGTCATAGTCATATGCAGTCGGTCTTGTCAGTTTCATAAGGTCACAGTTCTGAAATAATTCATCTACGAAATGTCGAAATGACCTTATCGTGCGTCGCGAGGAACGTTAAATTCTGTGTATTCGCACATCCTCGAAGACAGAACGCAGTGTGTGAGAGAGAGAGAGACAGAGACAGAGACAGAGAGAAAGTTTATTTTCCACATAACAACAACACTTGAATAAGCACACAGCAGAAATACAAAATTAGGAGGGTTGCCAGAAAGGCACTTGGCCCATCAAAGCTGGCCACCCATTGCAACAATTTACTGTAAATATACAGTAACAAAACTCTATAGACGAACAGGGACAGGAGTGGTCGAGTAGCTAGACCGCTAGCATCGGACCCGAGTTCAAATACGGGCGGAGCCAATAATATATTGTATGATAAATATTTACTACTGTTGAGTTTTATGTTATGTAAGTGTTCGTTTGTTATTTTGATTTGTACAATTGTTAATTTACAGCATTGAGTAAAACTAGCGACTAGCGCCGCTGTGTGGCAGCTTATATTACTGTGCTAAACTGCGTATGTTTATGTTATGCTCATTATGATGCTTTGTGTTCTATTGTATGTACCTAATGTCCATCGTGGCAGATGTCATTGTCTAAGTGCAATCCAGCATTCGTGCTGCAAAAAAAATCGTTACTTATGTATATATATATATATATTCATTTTTATCAACTGGCTACAACTGACCATCTACATCGGTAGGCCTATGCATTGCTCCTCCCCGTTATGAGGCTGGCATAATAAAACTGAGGCCACACACGCATCAGCGTGGGCATTGGGGCACGTGCTGATGCCCCCTTAAGTTTTCCTTGACTTTCACACCTTTGCAAAATTGCTAAGCGGAGTGTGTCGTTGCATTGTATTTCTTGTCTTTTGCTAGTTAACAATACGAAAAGATGCTACAGGTAAGGCGTCACATTTGGATCATACCACTACAGAAATAGTCAAAAGTTATCAGCTTCCGGTTAAAATCTGATATTCCAAGTATCATTACTATTCAATTCAAAACATCGCCAGACATTTGTTTATTGGGCAGCTTCGTTGGAGTTAACGGAAAAGCCCCAAATGGAAAAAAGCGAGAAAAAGACGAGAAAAAGACGAGAAAAAGAGGATAAAAAGAAATAGTCCCCCTGAATTAAATTTCAGGCAAAGCCACTGCACGTACGAAGTGCCGCGGCGCCATTGGAACATCAAGGAAACCTTGATACCTTCGAGAAATGCAGTCCCACTGGTGGACGTCATAAGGCCCGAAATTCCCAGTGCACATCGGCAGATGCTACCAGTAACCGGAACAATAATCAACATTTCGGCGAAAACCAGCCAATAGCAATAAATATCTTCGGTCATCAAAATGAGTTGTGCCGAATTGGGGTCTAGAGAAGCACTCACTATGTATTACGAGGCTGCCGTTACCCAATTGGCACGTTAATCATTTATCACGTGCCTGGCATATGCTAACGACGGTGCTGGAATGTTCTAACTTCTAAAAACTACAGTAGGCTATTGAAGCTAAAACTAAATATATACAAAAGTATATCATGATGCGTTGCATGCTGTGTTCCAAATTATTTAGGCTACAACGAATGCATGAGATGCAGACTATTGTTACAGATGTGCGCAGCGTCTGTCCGTAAGTCTGTCATTCTGTCAGTCTGTTTGTCACTCGGGGTCATTCGGTGTAGCCTTTGCCAAATCACTTTGGCCTCTTGTTTTAATATTTTTGTAATATTTTTTCAAACACGCATGTCTTCATTTTTTGGCATTATTTTTTGTTAACTTGTTTTCTTCGTAGAATTATGCGATGATGATGTGAGTATAATGCTGTACTGACGTCGACGCTCTGAGGCCGAGAAGATGTCCGTTAATTTGCCAAAAAGTTGTTTGCGTCATTTGTAAGCTCTCTGCTTAAAGAATGTGATTAGATATGACGCTGTCGGCTACTTATTAGTTCTGTCAGTTGTTTCTGGTCAGACCCTCTTGCAATTCTGCGTTGTACATGTTGCGTGTAGGTTGGATTTTCCAAACTATTGCAGGTGATCGTCCCTGTCTACACTTACTTTTATTTTTTTAAATTTTTATACAGACATTGACTGATTAAAACGGTTCGCATTTTCTTATTTCTGAGCCTTTTGTTGTATGCGGTACGTGTGCAGCCGCAAGTTAGCAGACCGATTGACTTTTCTCGCAAATCAGAACGTTCGATGCGTGTGCGAAATTGCAGGCAAAATAGTGTCATATACATCAAAGTATTCAGCTTGCGGGGGAGGGAAAGCTTTGCCATAACATGCACCAGGTGTTCTGCACCTGGAATGATCCAGGTCCTATCATTCCTACCGATAATTCATGGATACGTCCCTGCCTGTGGTAGCCAAGTGCGTTCAGTGGACGGTGCTCGAGATAAAGTGCGATATTTACGTATCAGTACAAGGCTTTGATTCTCTGCGATGCTGCAGCCTCTCCCACATATGAGCCTACTTCTGTCATCATATACTAATACTAGTGCGTTTATAGTGTTATACGATCGTATACCTACGAAGCCCTGACCCTGAGCTATCATAGGCGAGTGAGCAATTCCCCCAAGATCACAGCGTAGTCACTGCTGTCAACGGTTGGTGAACGTAGCGAGGAAATCAGAAACAGAATGTTTGTAACCTATCGTATCCTTATGCCCCGTTTACATATACGCGACGTTGCCACGATGGTAGGCGCGTTTTTTACTACTTTTTCGCTTCTAGGTGGTCTGTAATTTAGCGAAAACGTGAAACGATAGATACAAGCGAGTGCGAGGACGATCACACCGCGATGTCTGCACGCGCACGGAGGACCCAGACGACGTATTCGCGATGTAAACGTGACCTTGCGCCAAAGGCCTCTGATATTGACACAGTGACAGCCGTCGTGTGAACATCGCATTAACGTTGCCGCACATCGCCTCGCTCCTCTTGCCATCGTGTTTATTACGGTTTACGACGCCTTTCACAGTTTCACTAAGTGCAGTAGCGAGAATGCGATGAACAAAGGGAGACACGAGATCACAGCCGGGCGATTACGATACGACGTAGGGCCAGCCGACGCGTATCGCCTAAAATTTTTGATACATCCCCAACAAACAAGAAGCGACAAAATGTCGGCGCGCAATAACACGCGCTCTGCACCGTCAAGAGAAACTAGTCCAACGACGCTGAGCATAGCAAGACGAGCACTGGCGATTTGCACATCGCAGCAAGATGGCCGAAAAATTGCGTAGGCCTATGTGTATACGCGGCATTGCTTTTTGTAATTTTAATATTCCGTGTATCTTATTTACACAATTTGACACAAGGAATGGTTAATAAAAATTCAGACAAAAAGAGCATATTAATACTAATAGATAGGCCTAAAACCAGAAATGCAACGGTAACTTAACAACTGAAAAATGTTGGCAAAACTCTGTAGGACAGCAGTCCTCTGCTGGTCATATTGTAGTAATAGGCCTCTCGCCTCCCCTTCCTTACTGTGCTATTTTTAGCGTAATATCTAGCGATGTCCTTGATTTGCATATGTATGCGTGTTTCTTCCTACCAGTTATTGATTGTATTTGTATGCTGCGCCGCCGCGGCTTAGCTGCGCTGTCTGCCACCGCCGTGTTTACCTGTTCGATGAGACGACCCAGTTTACCGGCCATGCTGACCTGCTTTCACCTGTTTGTTACCGTACGACTAGACGTCACGTGACCGCCGCTGTGTTGCAAACTTAGACGCGGTTTTACGACACTTTCACGCCAGACTTTGCTGAGTGAAGGTTGACAGTGCTGTGAGTCGTGGAGAGACGCCGAGCTCGGAGATCGCGCAGTGTGTGCTGTGAGGGATGGTTTGGAGACTCGCGGTGAGAGTGGGAGTGAGTCACCGAGTGATACGACTGGCGAAGACCTGGTACTAGTCCGCTGAGTCGTTCTAGTTTTTCGCCACACCGTGACACTGCCGTGAACTGACTGACGAACGATACACTGACCACATCCAGTTCAAGTACTGATTGCTTCGACGACTGATGCCAGGCATCACCGACCGTTCGCCGCCCGCCCTACGACGCCAGCAGTCCGTTTCGTCGCTGTCATCTACTACGCCGTGCCACGACGCGTCTGCTGCTCTGCGCCTGCTGCTTGTCGCGAGCTCCGTTTTGGGTGACATTCTCGGTTGTATACTATGTTATAGACTCTTTTTCCTGTTTACTTGTTAGTGTTTCCTTTAGACACTGTATTGAGCCATAATTACCGTACTCTGCCGTCGTTTTACTGTTTATAATTGACCGTTTTGCACCTGTTTTGCCGTCACTATTTCATAGTTTGTATCTGTTATTAACGTTATATTCTTGTTTCAATGCTGTTTCTTGGTAATTTTTGTGATCTTCACAGTCACATATTACCAGTCACATAAGTTAACAGTTAAGTAGGCCGTAAGGGAGAGGATGACCCGTAACAATATACTGTCGAAAACGGAATCCCCTGAGGCGTTGACTTCCAGTGGCCAGATATCGAACTTGCGACTGTTCTATTTAGAGTTCGGTGTTTATACGCCGCGATGTCAGAGCGCACTTTATTATAGTAATTTGCGATCGACCTCAAAGGCGCTTCTGCGCGAAGACACCTCTGTCAGTGACGCTCCCAAAGCCATTAAAGGCCGCATTCAATTTGCACTCGCATCATCATTACCGTTCAGTCAATAGCACCAGATTATAGACCCTACGTGCACGTTCATACTAGCACAGATTAAGTGACAGAAGAAAAGGAAAGTGCCAGTTTCGCTTTCAGGAAAACTAGACTAATTAATAAGCTATTAATCGGCTATTAAAAGGTTACAATTCAAGGCCAGCAGGTCGATTTGTTCGCTGACAAATTTGGTTTTCCGATGCCTCAATTTTAAACATAAATACCGACTGAGATTTCAGAGCAATTAAATTAAAAGTAAAACTAATTTTTTACATTCCGTTACTACTTTTAATGACGGCGGTTGAAAGATTTTCCATTAAAATAATGCTTTAAAACGTTGGCAAATAGCCAGCATTACAGGTCCTGCGGTATTTCGAGTGCCGGCATCTCCCGATTCGGTCCAACCCCACGGCTCGAAGTGACGATAAAACAACAGACATCATTTATCGTAAGTACCGTACGTGTCGGAAGACAGCGGATCCGGGTCCCGCACGTTCACATACGACTCAAGCTACCCAGCAGTCATCTCGATGACTTTCAATGTGATGGCGCCTTACCGGAAATATGGTGACGATGCAACGAAATTCACATCAGCACCCCGTGCGATGACTTTTGCAAAAAGTGCTTTTTGGACAAATTACCCTCAATTGTAACATTATCCCACTAGACTTAAAGTTTGTTTTATTAACTGGTTTTTATACTGTTCAGCAGTTTCTTCAATTTTTCTTCATAGCTCCCGTCCCCGGGTGAAGCAGAAGACCCCGTTTACATACACGCAATATTGCCACGACGGTAAGCTAGGTGCGATTTTCTACTATGTTATCCTTTGTGATTTGGTCAAAACATCGCCTGTGACGGCTTGCCAACGCGTCTGTCACGATTTGCATCATCTTTCATTCGAGCCATCCAGTAGCGCAACACTTTGGTCAGAATGCGATGATGAAGGGAGGCAATGAGACGACAGCCGGGAGATAACGACACGCCGTACACAACGGCGGGATGACACGAAAAGATCGCCTGTCGTGGCCGGCACGGCTGAGGTCGCTGCTCCGGCTTCTCAGGGTCATTTTCAGCAGTCGGCCGTACAAAGGTCTGCGGATACGCTACCCGCGTGGGTGTCCTCCTAAAAGTGCTTACGACTCTCTTGAATAGGCTTTCTAGTATGGATGACATCTGGGCTGGATGACAACAATAACACGAGCAGATAATGACAATTAAGCAGCTTTAGGCCTATTAGTAACTCGCCAGCAAGACTGACATACACGCGCACGCCCGGCCTAACACTGGAACGCGATATCCGAGCCTATACGACTGCCAACGCCGATAGCTA
>Ga0126335_1002204_pt1 | contig 11527 bp, 10 predicted proteins | sample OlaspJWI45metaG_FD_108409 | JGI IMG/M metagenome (GOLD analysis project Ga0126335, IMG submission 108409) | Marine gutless worms symbiont microbial communities from Oahu, Hawaii - Olavius sp. 1 OAHU.JWI-45 metaG | ecosystem: Host-associated > Annelida > Digestive system > Unclassified | place...
ATTTGGCTTGTTTATGTCAAGTCGTAGTGAAATTGTATGCTTTATCTGATTTGTTAGTGCATATTTTACATACTGCATAGACAGTTTCAGTCAATCAGTACTTACCATATATACTCGCATATAAGCCGACCCCTATTCCCATGGCCAAAAATCTAGCAAAAATCAGTGACTCACATATAAGCCGGTGGTGAAGATCAGCGAGAATAAGTACCCTAGATCAGTGCTTTGATAATGCATGAGTGTCAACAAGTTCACAACATCGATCACAGCAACGTGCAGAGTGCTTTACTTAATTGCTCACAAACATGGGTACACCAGCTGACAGCTGGATGATCTTGAATGGTCTTCTGAGAGTAAAAAATTGGTGTGAAGTTACAATGTCTGACTTGACTGCTATACAACAGCAGCAGCAGTCTGTGTGTGGTCTACCTCGCCCCACATGTATGCGTGGGAGAGTGAGTTGTGGCGGTGCTCACTTTTCCATGCATTCCTGTAGGTTTGGTGATCTATGAATGGTCCAGGCCATGTGGGGCACACACAGAGTGAGTGTCATTGAGATATAGCAGTGATGCTGAATGTTTAGTTTACTCCGGCTGTGTGGCGTGATCCGCATATAAGCCAACCCCCAAAGCTTTAGCATCAAAATTCAGCCAAAAACTGTTGGCTTGTATACGAGTATATACGGTACTGTTATACATGCCAGTCTTATATAGAGTAGATTTAGGCCTACCAATTGAAGAATATCAGCCATATCTGCTACTAAAGCTGTCAGGGACCTTCTGTTCTTTCTTTTGCACTTCTACAGTTCTTGTTACCTGGCAAAAATTGGGTTGGAGGCTGCTTGGTGCTAAGCCTGCTTAGTTACATCCCTGTAGTTGCTACAACTACAACTATGGTTGCTATATAGTGTTGTGCATTGCAGTCGTTGCATACACATGTTTGCGACGGGTGACGGCTTACTGAGACAGACTGATGAAACGACTGATGACGGACTGAAGCAGATATTTGCTGCCAATCTCTTCGGACACTTCATACTCGTAAGTCTGTGTGTTCTGTCGTGTTCACTGGGTTGTTTTGTCTGTGTTCCTACATGATTTGCAACTTTTACCAGTTTTCATTTCTGTGCATTATTTCATATATGCTGTGTTGAAAGTAAAAGACGGTGATGATATCCACCTGTTCTGTCGCTTATTCACCGTTCCACTTTAGGTACAAACTCCCATTCCACAAATCTGTCTTACCTGCTGGACTTCACAGAAGAGCCTTACCTTACGTTATCTTACCTTTGGGTTGGGCAAGTGTGCACCATTGATGCCACTTCATTGGACTCAGTGTGTGACCTTGATATGGACAATGGCAAAAAATCTCTTAGAAGCTTTAACGAACTTCATAAGAGAAAACCATTGTACTCTGCTGAGTTCAACACAGTCCAATCTTTGACTCATTGTTGCAGCACACCTTACAAGAAAGTGTGGTGATGATTCTTTTTACTCTTCACAGAAGGGCATTTGATGAGAACTGTTTAAGAAAAATTTCACCTTTGAGTGAGTACTCTGAAGCTCTGAAATGTCCAGAAATATCACATGTGGAGGTATATGACTCTAAAAATCATCTTATGTGTTATTTGTGTCGTAATGCTAATAGGCTAATGAACTGCTGTCACATAGACATGGGCCAGATCGTCCAATGCAGATTATGTGGACCTCGTCTAGCAATGCAAAGAAGGAAGCATTTCAGCCAGATGATATTCAACATGTGCATGGGTTGGTTTGTTTAATTCCACTTTACTTTTGCAACAGTCAACAGTTTTAGACATGATTTGACTACTGTGTAGTCATGATGATTATAAACTATTTCATATTTTGTATAAATGTCTGACTACATATTGTCATTTAAATCAGACAGCTGTGAAGCATTATGTAAGGGATTTGTAATCCCGATCCCATTATTGTTAGTATCACTGTATCTAATTGCTTCTGATTTTTTGCACTTTGCTTTTTACTTTATGGATTAGATTTGTATATAGTTCCTTTCTTGAAGTGTTATTTACTAATGCATTGTATTGCAGTTAGCATGTGGTTTCGGCTGACATTTTCATTGAAGTTACAAGATTTTCTGTTGCATTGTATTCTGCAGTCGAGAGCCATACAGTGCATCCAAGTATGCTTCCGATCTGGTCAGCTATGCATTCAACCTTCGTCATAATGACAAGGTTTGTTGAGAAGCTGATTTTTTGTGTCTGCCACCTGTAAAGGCGAAAGACACAATATGTAACCCAGTTGTGATGTCTGTCCTGTCTGTCTGTAATAAGCTATTATTAGCTCGGGCCGAGCATACGCAAAGCTTCCGGTGACCAGCATCTAGTTACTAGATGTCACTGTCACCAAGTTGTGTCGAAAAGTTGTGATAGTATTTTATAAGTCATATGACATGACAAATACGACATGTTTAGTCTGAACATTGACAGGCTGTATTTATCAATACAATCATTCTTGAGTTCGTATGTTTCAGTTTAACTAATGTTATGTTTGTACAGAGTGGCCACAAAAAACCATCCCCTCAGATTATGCTGTTTATACTGTATCTGTATATGTTTATCTATGCTAAGAATATAACATTTTAATCATCATTTCTTTCTACACAAGATGAAATCAAAACCTGATAAACGTCTCAAAACGTGTCAAAATTTTACACAAAAATATTACGATATAATCGAAGGACCCCAGAAGCATTTTTTCACAATGGCAAAATACATTAGCGATGACATGTTTGTGTCCATGACAGCTTCTCACAGCAGCAAGATCTGTGAGATATCCTTGTAAGATTTCCAATTTTTCTAGGCCTTCTGCTGTATCCTGGGTTGCCTTCCTGACTGCATAGCAGCTCAGTCACATGCTTGCTATTCTATTCCATTCTCGTCCACTGCCAGTCTTCCATTCAATCGAGTTTGTCTTCTCAATTGTGTGCTGATCTTCAACAGAGCTGACAGCCCACTTCTTGATTGAAATTTTTTTACAAATATGTTTTGTGCCTCGTCCCTTACTTTGAGAAACTAATTTAATGAAACATTTATCTTCACAACTGAATGGCATGTTTATCAACAAATTGACGTCATAGTGATGTAATACAATGCTATAACTGCATTGTGTTTTGCTATAACTGCATTGTGTTTGCTGTAGAGTTGGGTCGTTTTCATTTATCTGATACCAGTTGCATAAATATTTTAAAGGTGTGTTCAAAGGTCTTGTCGATTTCTGAGAAGTGATTTAAGCTTCAGAATGCACTGTGAATTTTACTTCTAATGTCAGGTTGGAATCTGATAATCAGCTCAATATAGGGGTACGGTTTTTTGTGGCCCACTCTATATATTACACACATTTGCTGCTGCTGCCAGTTGTAGAGTTGCTATGGAGTCTGTGGAGCGGTAGGTGGTAATAAGGTTATTGAATTGATGCTGAGGCACAGCCATCCTCACCTCTCCCACAGTGAAGCATTTATTGTTCCACAAAAGCAGTTGGGGTTCTGTGGGACTGCTGTAAAATACCCAGCCACAAACCGTTTTTGGGCACTCGAGTTTGTAACAATGTCTTTAACAACATCAGTACATACGTACTGGATAGCTAATGGTTATTATTATTCACTGGGGCCAAATGTTATGTGACAGACCTAATCTTTTGTGATTATGCGAGGATTTCTGGTAATGGGCCCAGGCCCCAACGACCGATTTTCATGTGTGGTGTCTTATTACAATTGTTGGACTCACTGGATGTGTGTAGAACGTGTATTCACATACAACATGTCCTGGTCTCGTGATGACCAACTTAACGTATAGCATTCTGCCTGAGTGGTTCTGGATGTTGGTAATGCCCTTCCTGTGGCTGGTATGTTTCATTCTCATCCTGTGGCATGCTGGTTTCCCTTGTACATACAGTTGTAGCTTAGCTTGAAGCAACTTACATTTAACAGAAATTTGTTTTTGTTTATATTGTATACCAGTATCTCACCTCACAATAAAATGACACATTATAACACCACATCAAATGCACAATGTCCATAATGCGGCCTTTTGCGACTGATGGTGCCATAGTGTGGTGTGTCAGCCAGTCTGTCTCTTATACGGTTGCACCATGCAAATGCAGCTGAACGGATTGCGGTCCTGTTTGTGGTGGAGACACTTAGGAACGCAAAGCACATTGTGTTATATGGGGGTCCTGAACTCCTGATAACCTGTGGCGAGAGGGAGGAGTAGTACCATAGTAGGAGGAAATTTTGCCTGCTGTGAAGTACAGAAACAGCCTTTGCCACATTACTTTTTGGCCTCGTTTCAATTCAGTTGCTTTTTGTAGTATTTGCACATTGCAAGTTATTACTGCTACAAGTTACTGTCAGTGTCTAGTATGTATTTGTAGCAGTTTTGTACTGTGTTGGCAGCTGCGACTGTTCACTGCTAACCTAACTCTCAGTGCAGAAGCTGGCTGTGAAGCTTTGGTACGTCTTCATTTCCTTGATCTCTACAGCGTCACTGTAGAGATATGGTTATGATTAATAAGCAGTTATGAATTGGTTGGTTAGGCGGGCAACAGACATGGGGGTGTAGCCAGGGAGGCCACATACAGGGCGGAGCCTGGGAGTCCGTGACGGGTACGGCCACGTGCGTGTAGGCCCGTCCAGGCACTTGATTGAGCTTGGGTTTCTAGGATGCCGTCACTGCGCATTCTATGAATATATATTTGTATGCATGTGTAAACTCTTGGTCTTCCACGTTGACTCGATAGGTTCCTGTTTTCTAGATCATATTCGGCGTTGACATGGATTTCCCAGCTGTGAAGTGTGTTATAATAGAACTATGCATCTGACTAGTGTAGTTGACTTATGTAACAGCCTTCACAATAGTTACACAATATAATGGAATAGTCAGTCCATGGTAGACCCCACCACCAGCCACGATAGTCACCGTGACACTGTAAACTGTTGTGCAGAACAGTCTACATCAGGTGTAAAACTAGGCTGTCTGTTTCATGGCTGCATGGGGCACGTAAAGCTTCAATTGGTTTTGTCCTGTGTATTTTACTAGTCTGTAATCGTAGTTTAGGTTTTCTGTTTGTTGGTTTTCAGGTTATTCACTCACCTTTCCTGCATTCCCTCTTTTACTCGCATTCCCAAATCCCCTTCCCATCTTCTCTGTCACAGTATCTACCTAAATTTTGGCTTGCTGTCAAGCCTTTGTTTGACTGGTCGCCAGTACTAGTGCAGTTGATTGCCTGCAATGACCTCCAACGTGTTGTTTTGAGTGGGATGTGAAACCTTGACATACATCCTTACTTACTCAAAAGTCTTCTGTTCTATTGCAGTTCTGGCTTTCTCAGAAGAAACCAGAAACACTGAATCCGTGTGCAAAGTACAAGAGCCAAGTATCGTTCACCGGCCGTGTGTACGTCTCTGAATCAAAGGTTATTTGTCATCGTTTTACTACGAGCTGTAATCTAATCTAATATTGTCTGAGCTGACTGGGAGTGCTCGACAAATGTATCGTAACGGATTTGGTTGACAAATCTTGCAGTGCTGTATAATACTTGAAAATTTGTTGGACAGTACACCGTGTCTCGAAAATAATCGGACCCCTGCCATTTTTGGCATAACTTATTAAAACAAGCCAGTGATGCATAATTTTTGGCAGAGAAAATCACAAAGCACTGCCTACTAGTCGTGTCTATAAAGTTTGGTATTAGTCGAGAACCACCTGTGTGGCCCAGCGCAACAACAGCATCATTGCAGCGACAGTGTAGAACCAGTTGACATTCTAGGTCTTGTACAGCAGTGTTTTTGTAACGGTATACTAGACTTAGTAGATTGACAGCTGCGTCATGCCTATACATGTAGTGCATGTGGCCTATACATACACCCATCGAGCAGATGCCGTTCAGTTCTGTTGTTACCCCAAGTCCTATTTTGTCTCAGTGCCATTTTGTAAAAAAAATTGCTTTGCTGAAATCATTTAATAAGAATTATAGTTACCTATCTAATTTGTTGCTTGCTGGTTGCTTGCATTACTGTTTTAACACTGACTGGTTGTATTTCAGATGTCTCTAGATTTAGAGATGGCTCTCAAGACTTTTGACTATCTGTCCAACATCGAGAAAACTTTCCATCCACCATGCACAAGAACCGAGTGATACCAGCAGATGCTATAACTGACACACGTATTGTTAACCTGTAAGCGTATTAATTGAAACTTATCATATTCAATGTATGTAGTGAGGCTGGCAGTCATTGAAAATCACCACTTGCATAGTGGCATGGCTGTATCGGACTGTGTCCTGTTCAGGTTTTTGAATGCCTTGAAAAGCCAAGTTGTTACTGGTAATATATTGCAATCACAGGGCACATTGCATTCTCAGTCTGTAATAAATGCCATCTGTAGATTCGTGTAATGTAACGTCATGGAAAGTGTGCATATAGCACATAGTCATATACACGTCTAATGTGATGGACACACTAACATCGCCTAAAGAAAGATGTACTACATTATATATTTACACACAGTTTTTACCATTTGCACAGTTCTGTCCGAGATGGCTATTAATCCTTGTAAGATTGTGCATCAGTGCCTTTTGACTGGACCATAATTAAATGCATTTAATGCAGTTTTCTCTACCATTGCATCATTTTCAAGTGTTCCTAAATGACAGTCATAAGACTTTTACAATATTTTGTGATAGCTTCATTTTATCCTAACGACAGACGTTGTTAATTGTTATCATGCTATGTTTGTAGGCTGGCATTATTAGATAACTTTTTATTACAGTTTGTTTTCCAGAAGCTGATTGCAGAATTCTAATAATCAACATTAACACAGCGCAAAAAGTGACAGTGCAGAGAAAAACCGAAACTGATACATTAAAAATAACATCAATGTTTATAATGTCCTAGCTGTTACAGCAGCAAAGTGCCATTCATCAATGTTTATGGAAAATCATCAAAGTCATCGTCTGCAATTTCCTTTGCACTCTCCAGCTCCTGCTGTTCACGTTCTCGGCGCTCCTGCACATCGGGCAAAGCAGTAGTGTCTGACTATACAAACAATAATATTTCTACCCTGAAATGAGGTTGTAAATCTAGAGGCAGTCTGCAGTGGCAGCACAGGTCTAGACAGTGGTCACACAATAACACAACAATGGTATATGACAGCTTTTTGTTTATTTTGCAAACAGATATGAATGTTAACACTTATCAAGCATCATCATGCATACGTTTGTGTACATAATGGTTCTCAGAATTTTTTCAAGTGAAACAGCCAATCGTAAGCCAATACGCCAGATGAACGCTTAGACTTAAACACACATGTTAATGTATTCCTAAAACTATGCTCTGAAATTGTTTCAAAAGGTGCTCAATGACAGACTATAGTTTCATATCCAATAAATAACATGTACCTCAGCTGACTCGAGATCATTGTTGTAAGATTTCGGTGGAAAGCGCATTGCCTGCATGATGTTAACAATATTTGCTTGTAAACAGTCACAAATTACATATTCAACATCAGTCACTGTTTAAGTACTCTTACTGCTTGGAAATGTGTGTTATTTCTAGAGAAAAAAACTATAAAAAGCCGTGTGAATCACAACCAAAAAGTGCACATAAAAAGCGTTTTAAACAGTCATATCCACGTCAACTTTGTTCAAATATGAGTTACAACAGACTGCATTATTTTGGACGAAATGTAAGTTAGCTGTTCTTTTGTAGAAGTATGCAACAGAGTGCCCTGAGACGTATTCTATTTGACAGAATCAAGAGAAACTGTTAGTTGTTTGACAAGTGGTGAAGCTGTAGAGCATCTGTAGAAAATATGTCCATGTTGCTGTACTTACATTACCCCTATAACCAATATAACAACTGGCCAAAGTAATCTGGCAAAGGCCGCATTGAAGCCATCGAGGAAACTGAAACTCGTGTCTAATACAATGTTCCTTGGCTTCCCAAGAATCTCCACACCAAGCTGGACCTCAATCCATTCATCCACATCTGCACAGCAAAGCTGCATGCGAGACTCTCAGATGATGGGAACATCAATTGCCATAGTCTGAATCTCGTGCCTACAACATGATACCAGGCTTCAGCACTGAATTGCTTCAAGTTACCTTGACGGAGTTATTGTGCAGATCCAGGCAGAACGTAATACGCTGGTGGAAAGCAGTCATTGGTTCCTTTGTGCCATAGATGTCTGACATTTCTTTTGACTGCACATAGCCTTGCTCATGGTCGATTGTAGCTTCAATCACACCGTCACGTATTGCCTGTCAAGAAACATCCACATCAAACCACTCCTGTAATATGTCACTGCAGCGTCAAGTATTCTGTACACTACAAACTACCCTCCTCAGAGCCCATCTAGCAACCTCTTCAAGTCCAGTTACACTAACAAACACTTCATATAGTCCACCATACACAGTTCCTTTATTCCCATCTTTTGTCTACACCCATAGTTCCCTTTACTGGCCTGAATTTTGTCCTGAAATAACCTATTATTGGACTCTTTCTCTGGTCAGAATCAAACTGAGCTAACAACAAGAGGCCAAAGTTATTTGGCAAAGGCTGCACTGAATGAACCCCACACAGTGAAGCCAAATTGAGCCGTGAGATGTCAAACTGACAGACAGACACCACAATCATCGGTAACAATAGTCTGCATCTCATGCATTCAACACTGTCTAATAACGAATAGTGATAATGCTTTTACTCTGGGACTGATTTCATACAGGCTCTTCTCCACATGATTTGTCCCAACCCACAACAGTGAGGAACATGAAACTTGGCATGCACATCCTATTGAGTTGTGGAGGGGGATCACAGAAGGGAAAGCTGGAGTGATGGCAATTACGGCCTCAGCTCAGCATATACATTAGGTACTTAGTATCAACTACTCTCTTGTAGCAACTGCAGCAACTGTAACCTTAGCAATGATGAACTCCGCATCCTCGGAGCTGCCCAGCTGCAGCTTGTCTGCAATGTCGGCGAGTGATATTCGTGAGTACGAGAGGTTGATCATGCGGACTCCAGTTTTGATGACGTTGTGACGCAGGCGCACAATCAGAGTGTATGTTCCCTCAGCCGAGAACTTGTCTGCGTATGTCGACAGCGTCTGGTTGAAGTTGTTTAGGTTGCCAGTACGAACAGCTGATCACAAGCATTGCCAGTGCAAAAAGTTAATTGTACAGCCAACATCCAAGGTTCATATCAACTTCAGTGCACACATAATGTCTAACTAAACTGTATGGTCATATATCTATGTTGTACAAACACTGCACTGCAGTAATTTACTATCATGAATATACGGATTTTACCAGCCACTTTCCAGCTTTATTCACATTAGTGAGTGGTGCAGGGCATTCTAAAAACCTTTTAGACTATAGGATCACAATTTCTCAAAGGTGGGACCCCATTCCCGAACCGACAGTGTGTTTGCAGATTCTGTCAACATTATACTGATACCGCAGTGCAAATAAAATGATAATAAAAATAAAATATTCACATGCAATTTGCTTAACATGCAAATGTGAGTCTTAAAGATGCACAGATGACTGCAATTTCCAACAGGTTACACATTAAAAACCGAGAACCTATGGTTAACAAGGAAAATAAGCCATTATCTGCTTTACAAACAGTTGTATTGTTTTTCTTATTAAATATTATTTTAACAAAAAACTTCATTAAAAGTAATAGTAGTAACAAATAGGATGCAGTGAATGAGCCGTTGTTTTGGAACTGTATAGGTACGTAACACCACATCACAAATGCTAAAGAGACCTTGCGTGAGTTGAAAATACGGCTGCAACGTTCTCCTCATGGACGGTTGTCGAAAGATTGACTTGTCAGGGATGTCACCGAGCAGTAGCTCAACAGTGATGGCAAACTTCTGAACCTGGTGACAGTAGAGTAAAAAAAATTCACTACAGTTTTCATGCAGGCAATCAACTGCCCTTATACAGTACTGACTACAAACAACAAACAAAATAGCACTAAAACAAAGCAGCACAAAATACCTAAACACCAGTTACAAATAACTAACTTACACAAAATAAAGCCAAATAAAACTAAAATCTGGTTTAGATGACATTTACACCATCCAGGCTCCAGCTAGGAAATGGATCGGGTCTAATTCAGAACTCCCGAGGCCAGGACCCAGCAACTGAAGCTAAGCACTCATCCATGACTCAAACCATTCAGTCTTGACAACATAATGTCATTACCGCCTAGGCCATGCAATATGCATGGACAACAATGACAATGTATGAGAGATGGAAAATTACCGACACTACATTTCACAAAATAATTATGGACTACGAAATTAAAGTAATAAATGCAAAATACTACCGTCTGCTTAAACCCAACAGCCGTGTGCTGTGGTGCCTTGCGCATGGCCTGCAGCAAGTGTCGATGGGCTTCGGAGTAATCCAGCTGTATCGCTTTGATACGACCTGAATTGCATCACACAAAAATGCACCAGAATGAATATATATTAAGGCTGAAAACACAGTCAACGACTTTAACTTGAGATCTTTTCCCTTTCCTAACTTCAATTACATGGCAACTGGAAAAATGTCACAAAATAATGTATTAATAGAAGAAAAGCTCGACTCGTCCTGGGGCCAAATTCACAAACGATTTTATGACGTCGTACGACATTTTTCGTCGAAGGGACAAGATCATTAATTCACAGAACATTTACGATAATCTTATGACCAATCTTTTGACGAAATGTAATGATCACCTCCTGGATGCCTTATGACAACTGCTTGCGCTGTAAATCGACAGAAAAACAACATTATTTACACAAAATACCATGCGGAAAATGCGTAATTGCATAGACACTGATGTCGTCACATCAAATAAATCCAACAGTCCAGTTCCAGTTTCGTTGGGGGCGAAGTTGTCCATAGAACCAGGCCGCAGATGGGTCCATAGTCTATCCCCCAGTAAAGCCCCCTGGTATTTCTTACCAGGGTACTATGAAAACCTCCATGAGGATGTTAAAAACCTCAGGAAGTCTCTAACTGTTTTATATGGTGTTTCTTTCTGTTTCTGCTTAGTATGCTTCACCTGGCTTTGTGCACCCTGAGGTGTCCAACCAGGTGACAGCGGTCTTTTTGTGCGACTGCTATCCCCAGTATCAACATCAGTCCCAGTGCACGATTCGCCACTGTGGGCGCCTCGAGCTCCCGGTCCTTCGTTGGCCTGTGGGGTGTAGCATTCGCTTTTTCTTGTCTCCTCTGGCGCATCCTTCGGGCACCTGAGGGTTTCTTCTTTCTTTGAACCATGACTGGTTCACCTGTCAGCTGCAAAGAGCTGAGTTCATGCGGAAGGGTTCCCACAAGGGGCCCCTCTTCCGAATGTTCCCTCTTTCACCCCAGTCCATCATCAGTAATCAGATGAGGCTACGGAGGTTGAGGGGTGCCTGGTTTAGTCGCCTCTTACGACATCCGGCCAGGAGACGGAGTGGGTCTATTCTAAGCCCCGGAACCCACACGGG
>Ga0126335_1002205_pt1 | contig 11526 bp, 5 predicted proteins | sample OlaspJWI45metaG_FD_108409 | JGI IMG/M metagenome (GOLD analysis project Ga0126335, IMG submission 108409) | Marine gutless worms symbiont microbial communities from Oahu, Hawaii - Olavius sp. 1 OAHU.JWI-45 metaG | ecosystem: Host-associated > Annelida > Digestive system > Unclassified | place...
TATATATATATATAGGCCTATATATCATGATACGTACAATACAGAACAACACATCGAAAAGCTACAGACAAACGTCTCTACAGAAGCTAAATTCGGAAAAAATAGCAAGAGATAAATAATTTAGTTTAACAGGGCGATCATAGATCTGTAAGTAACGGAATCTGGTGACGATAATTTGCGTGGAATGACGACTGATTGGTTGTCAGGGCGCGTCGTCAAGCCTTGTGGTAAAGTTTGCAGACACAGAGAACGAGCGTCAAATGCGACGAATGCAACAGCTGATGGGACCGATCAGTCTCATCAATCCGCTTACCATCACACCCATCGCTGCCTACACGCCCACTGCGTTCAACCAACAGGTAACAGACTGGCTCGCTGTATAGACTAGTCGTGCATCCCTGTAGCTTTTACGTCTAATTTCTTATCGGTAATAACGAAGTGTACTCCAGACCAAGTCATTTTTCCGTCCCCCCGGGACGGGATCAGTAAATAAGGACCGCCTTGGGCTGGGAAGGCAATGTATGGATTCATTCCATTCGTGGACAAACACATGGGTGTGCGGGTAAATCTTTGATTCCTCGACAATGCTTGCCGTACCTGAGCGCTTTTGTGATAAGTTTCACCTATTGAAGAGGCGATATATCGAGTGTCCGCGCCTTTACCTTTACCTTTATCTTTACTGTTGCAGCAGCTGATAAATCATCAGGCGGCTCTGGTCGCTGCCGCTGCTCAAGGCTCGACATTCATCAGTCCCGTAGCAGACTTGGCGTCACCGCATGTGACTGTTGGTTCACTGACGGCGATGGCGAACGGCGGAATACTTGCACCGGCCGCCGCCGCCGCTGGTAACGGCATCACCACCACTGCTGCCGGTGAGCCAGGCTTCCTTCCATCTCACTGACACCATCCTTCGTTGTAAAACACTTGAATGTCTACTTTGCGCGTGCGAGCGCAGAATCTTGCACTTATACTAGCTTCACGATAACATTCGCTAGCTTGACCCAGCATGTTCGTTATTGGCATGCAGGTTCGTCTTAAAAAAATCAAGTCGAGTTTATGTATGCCTATATCAAGGTCATTGAGCTAAGATCAAGGTCACTCACGGCAGCAAAGTACAAAGTATGTTATGGTAATTTGAGCACGCGCCAGGGTAGGCCTAACGCAAGAGTCAAAGTTTACTTTTCCTATCTCAGTAGATCGTTTAGACATAAGACTTCTGTGAAATCTGTCAAACAATTTGCCTAAAGTCGATGATTGGGCGAATGGGGCTTTTAATAGTTTAATCATATATATCTACCTCTCTTCGTATGTGTTGTATAGCTCTATTGTAAGCTGAATTAATTCAGGCAATAATGTTTTCAAAGTGTCAGCTATACATGTAGGCTATTTGAGCCGGTGGCAATATCGGCCTATTTTTGTTGCATGTCAAGAAATACTATAATTAGCGATTTTGATAAGTTAATTATCGAATCTGCTCGACGCCTAATGATGTCGCTGTTTCAGCGAGATATTTGATATGCAAGTTGTCACCAGACGACGATAACAATTACTCGGTTAGTTAGCGATTTGTTGTGATGCTGGTGCTACGCCGTTGCTAGGCTCCTTTCATGCTGCTGCAGCCGCTGCGACGCCGACAGTTCTGTCTCCGACTGCGGGCATGACAACGTTCCCGATACATGGCACTGTCGCCCAGCCTACGGTTTTCAGTCCAAACACGCTTCAGCCATTCACAGGTTCGCACTAACTCTCCCACTTGTTTAATTCCAACGAATCGACAGTGTGCAATTATCTTTCACAGTCGTGATTTATCTACAGTTTACCGATGTTACACGAAGTTTTAGTGGCAGCAACTAGGTTACTAATTTGTGTCTAGTAGAAGTAGTAATGCTGTGTTTTGGGTCAAGAAGCTGGTTAAATTCTTGAGTGTGCGTGTCACGGTCAACGGCCAAAAAATTGGTCGCGTAGCCATAAAGGCCAAAAATGAGTCAGCTGATGTCAACTGACTGAATACAAAATGTGTTTCACATAACTGAAGGCTTAGTGACGGATATCTTGTCATGTAAAAGTAATAAGTTAATTGCATTAGGCCTATCGCTTTTGCATTTATCATTATCATTACTCCAGCGTGTGACTAAAAGTGAGTCATCAAAATGGCTACAGATGTTTCAGCGAGTTGTAAGTTCGGCTGTATTTGCATGCAACTGAATTATTGTTTAGCCTGATTTGAGTAAATGTGCATGTGCCTCTGTATAGACATCCGATACAAGATCAGGAATATTCAGTAAATATTGACATGTGTTCCGCTCATAAGCTTGTATGTGTACAGGCCAGACGGTAATTAATGGAGAGTCATTGCCACATGTTGTCAGCGGTGTTCATCCTTATTCCAGCATTGGTAAATATCTGACGTATAGGCTAGCAGCTATATGTGAATAATTTTGTCTCGTGCGATTGCATTTGTAATTATTGCAAGTGAGTGATTATATTTTTCACTGCCTAATAAAATTATTATCATATGACATTATGTCAGCGTGAAAGCAGAAGCTCAACAGTGATACGATGGCAGCGTAGCTGGTTTAGTCTGTTGCGTATCAAAACGGCAATTTGAGGAATAGAATAGCACTGAAACATAAAATTCTTGAGCATAAAAGTCGTCAAAAAATCAGAAAATCTGTTAAGTTGATGCGGAGGTATAGTAGTACCATGATTCAGTTACCATGGTACGACCGTGGTTCAACCACGGTTACGACCACTGTAGCCTATGACTATGATATTGTGGGATTTTTTGTTTTCACGGAGCACAAGAGTTCACATAGTAAACTAATCACAGCAAACGGATAAAATAGCAAGTGATAAAATTGAATATACTGCATAGCTAAGCTTGTGTTTTTTTTAAAAATTGTAGTTCCTATTCTGGTCGACTCTTGTCCGTTTGAAGTGGCTAATAATTGGAGTCAACTTAATGCAGAGTGCAGCCAAGCCATTCTCACCAAAGACGCTAAAACACTTTGTAAGTAGTCTAGCGTTCTTTTTAAACTTAAAGCAAGTTATATTAGGAAATGGATAACGGGTTTTTAATATATTGGCCGAAATTTGTTAGCAAATACTCTATCGCGTAGGCGTAACTTAATGGACAGGTGTCGTACTTCTGTGCATGTTTATAACAGAATGTGCTTCGCTTTCAGGGGCGTAGCAAGGAATTTGCTAATGGGGGAACAAGCAGGAGGTCTGGAGGGCGGAACTCCCCAGTGGGGTCCAACGGCAGAGCCTCGGTGGGGGTCTGAAGGCAATGTCCTCAAAAACTGGAGACAAATGTGCATGTAGACTTCGAAAAGAAGCAAAATACAAGGGTATTTTTGCACAAAATTTAGTTTGCTATTGCCAGTCTATAGATCAACAACATATTTTCGGACGACGACGGGGGGTACATGCACTTGTGTGGCCGCTGAGCTGTACAGAATAGGTCTAATCTGTGTTCTCTCAGATTGTGAAAAAGCACCTCAACCACCAGGATTTGCTTTCATCGGGTTTTGTTTTGTGTGTGGGCAGCGTGGCGTTTGCTTGTTGCTGTAACTAGGATGGAGTTAGATTTGGTTTCTGGGAAAATTGTCTACAGTGTATAATGTGTCGAGTGAGACGTTAAATCTTACTACACCAGTATTGCACTATTGCTAGTTACTAAGCAGCCGATACTACTAATATGTAGAATGTTGCACTCGTTTATAGAAAACAGAATGTAGCCGTGATATTTATTTGAGTTCTGTATTTTATCTGACTTGCAGCATATCCAGCGATGTATGGCCAGTTTGAACAGAATATGTCGCAACACATTCCAGCCACTCTGCTTCCGACAACTTCCTTCAACTCTCTCACAAATCTCGCCAGAAAAGATGGTATTAGAATGAAAAGTAATGTCTGAGCAAAAGAATTTTTTTTAGAAATTGTAGAATTATACTTTTGTTCAGACATTACTTTTCAGTCATTACTTTTAATTCTATAATTATCCAGGTTTTGAAAAACTTTTTATTTCTCAATGCGGAGCTGTGAGGTTCACGGATGGCGAAATAAGCTGTGTGTCTGGGTGGGTGACTGTTTTTTTTCTCTCTCCAAACGATATCTCAAGACTGAGATGGCCAAACAACGTCAAATTTGACACAAAGGTGGTATCTAGTACGCGGATGATGCGTGCACTTAGATTTCTGGAAAAAAAGTTTTTTTAAATTGTGACAAAATTTGCAAAAAAACCGCCAAAAATAGGTCACCAAAATAAGCACGTTATTCTCCATACGATACCCCAGAAACCAAAAATAGTAGACAAACGGAAATTGGCACACAAACATAGACCATGGTCTGTGGATGATGCCCAAACTTTTTGTTTTTTTTTTAAATTATGCACTGCTTTACTACACAAAAAAAACACCGAAAATAGGCCAAAAACGCCAAAAATGTGCTGCCCTCTGGTGAAGTAAAATGAAGATGACGCAGGTGATGCACGTCGTATTTCTCAGACAGTGCGGAACACTGAGGACACTGTGACGATAGTCACCTTACTTGTAAATTACAATAAAGGCAAACATATTTTAATTACATTCTTGTGGCATTCTTAACGAACGTCGAAGTCGTACAAATTTACATGAAGCTGTTAGTTTAGACAGTATAGGCGTTATATCACACTAATATGACGAAAACCTGTGCTACTGCTTACTTATACGCCATCGTTGTCTGTGAGACGTTGCAGACTTCGTTGATTTTGGTAAATTACTGAAAATACTTATATCTTGTCGAAAGTCAAAACTATTAGTAGACCTAGTGGCATTTTACACAGCAGTGATTCGTCAATGGTTGACGTCATTTACAGTTTACCTTTTATAATCTGCGGAAGTTTGATGGAAACTGTTGCGACAGCTGCCGTAGATCAGCGTCCGTCGTCGCCAGTCGGTCCTGAAGGCTGCAATCTCTTCATCTATCATTTGCCGCAGGAATTCGGCGACTCGGAACTGTCGCAGATGTTCCTGCCGTTTGGCAACATCATCAGCGCCAAAGTCTACATTGATCGTGCGACCAACCAGAGCAAGTGCTTCGGTGACCGACGATCTGTCTGTCAATCACAAGCATTTTTCACACATAGAGATTAACGTTACTAAAGGAATCGTATGGCCGATAGATAGGCTAAAATACATGCTCTGAATACGAAATAAAAGTTATTGCCTATCCTTTAAATCTACGGCTGAAAAAGCTAGGTTTGTTTAGATTAAATAAAGTTTTTAGGTACTTTTTTCCAGACTGTTCAGTTAGACAGCTGAATTAAGTCAACGTTGAACAAACAGGGTTAACTAACAAACTGTTTGTGACAGGTTTTGTGAGTTTTGACAACCCGTCGAGCGCTCACACGGCAATACAGACGATGAACGGATTTCAGATTGGGATGAAACGACTTAAGGTGCAGTTGAAGAGATCGAAAGACGTTAACAAACCGTATTAGACTTGCTTCACCACGGTAATGTGCGAATTTAGTTGTGTACAAGTGACCAAAGTAATGTGGCGATTGTCGCATCGAATCCCCTCCCCTCTCACAGCACAGCGGGCAAAATTTCCCCCTTTCCTTTCCTTTCCAGTAGGGGGATCTGGAGCCCATCTAATACCTTGATCTTTGGGCCCGAGGAGTCTTCACGCAGAACAAGATATGGATTCGTTTAGCCGTTTTTGCAAAGCGCAGGCGCGTAACAGACAGACTGTCAGACGCCCACGACGCCACGGAAACATCGGTCGGTCGCAATAGTGCGCATCTTATGCATTCGATGCGACTTAAGATACGACAGATTTCCAATTTACACGACTGGGCGGCGAATGATGTCAAAAAGTAATGCGTCCGCCAGCGATTCGTAAAATATTTTCTTATTAAAAGTTGTATTCGAAATAAAAATTACAAGTCGATTGGGAATGACAATATTGAATAGATACCGACGACAAAATACCTCGGTTTTTATTTAATAATGTCACTGGTCCGGAAGTGACGTTTGCTGACAGGACAACACTCCTGCCCATAGGGCACGTGAGATCGGCCAACTGTTAACCTGTGAGACACCATACTTCATCGCTCCAACTCTCTGGCCAGCCAACAGTCCTGACCTCAGCCTAGTAGACTACTGGATAGAGGGAAACTGCAGCAGCGTGTGCACCGCAGCCAGATTCATGACGTCACCCTGCTAAAGTCGCGTCCGAACATTTCAACCAGATGATCAATTGAACATTTATGAAGCAATCAGGCAGTGGCGCTCACGTCCCACTCGACACTTTATAGGTCATTTCAGGGACGTTTTTTGCAGGACAGATGACCCAACCAAGTTCCAACAGTGTCAAAGCACTGAAGAAAGTTAGTTGGCCACTGAGATAAGCTTAAATTCCACCAGAACCACTCCACCTTGTTACAATATGAACTGTAAGCAACCGCCTCTAGGCTAAGCACAGCGTAAAGGTCCCAGTGTGGCAAAAACCCAATCTATTACCTGCATAGAATATCGTGCAACAAGAGTGTTGCACAGTAAGCTACTATATTAACTAGAGCATCTAGGTTAATGTTCTCTCTTTTAGGCCTACTCCAGTCCATCATCAGTAATCAGATGAGGCCACGGAGGTTGAGGGGTGCCTGGTTTAGTCGCCTTTTACGGCATCCGGCCAGCAGACGGAGTAGGTCTATTCTAAGCCCGGGAACCCACACGGGAGTGCATTTGAGCAAGCGGAGCACATTTTGAACACAGGCTTTAAATATGTTTCATTTTTTCGCTTTGACAGTCGCGCCAATAGTGAACACTTTATGTTTTCGAGTGACCTTGCTAAACTTGCTATAAGACTAGAAATATTATTACAAACGTTGATAGAGTATAATGAAATAATTGGTAATTTGTTTGTAATTAGATATTGCATTGTTGGTGCTTAATTTGGTTAAAAGCTGACATATTGTTTGCTGGAGTTATAAAAATGTAATACACGGAGTTATTTTTTTCTCGTATACACTGTGTTAATTCAAAGGCAAACCAAAAAGAATGTTAGATATGGTAGACGCGCTCTACGATTTGCCGTTACCGTACGTGTAACACAGGTTGTGATCAGATGACGATTATCGGTTACTGCTGCAACAACAGAGTTACATTTGTCGTCGGCGTCTGACCTCGTCGGTCGACTGAGCATGCAGTTAGAACGACAGCAGCCTGAGAACCAGACAGCGTTATTTTTGCATTGAGCACTGTGTATAAGCCTGGACTGTATTACGATCGCGCGCTAAGAGCCGGATAGATTAGCAGTAATTATAATTCGACATATCTTTACAGTCGCTTGTTGATTGACGATCGTTATGCGCGCTAAGCAGCACCAATTTGACGCTTTTCTAGCCGCGTATTTATTTTTTTCGATTTCTGTGTATATATTAACTGTACGGTCGCAGCACTTGTAATTTGTCGTCGCTGTTCGAAATATCCGCGAACGTTAAGGTATAGCGAACATTGTAATTTCGGCGCCATTGTAGTGACGCGGGCCATCTTACGGCGCCTTATAAGTTGTCGTATTACTAATTTACTATTAGTATCGTTTGTTATTATTATATAATTGTTTAATAGTGCTGTGCAGTGTGCAGATTAGAATAATGTTGCATGTTAGTACTGAGATCTCTAGAAATTAATCCCTACATATAGAAGGCTATCGACTCGTATTATGTAAGTTAGAGTTGTTAACGTCACGGGTAATTGTTTATTAGCGATTATCTAGTTTAGGTTCATTTGCGCCAAGCTTAATTGTTATAGTACAAAATATGTTCGTTAATTGTTGGCCTAAAATTATTGGTTATAGTTTGTTTATTGAATTTCAAACTGATATAGCATTAATCACGTTTTGTTACTTGCGATGTCTTAACAATCTGCGGGCGTTATTAATTTTTGATATCTAATGCTGACAAGCATTATATCGATTGCATCAGTAACGCTAACTAAGGTCTTACTGCTATAAATGCGAACGCCTGCATGCTGTTTTTGGGCAAAAAAGTTTATTGGATATTAAAAATAATACAATTTTTGCACATCGAAGTCAATCACGTTTATGGCATTCTCTTGGTATCTTATGGTTTTAACAAACTATTTTCAAGATCAGCGTGGTTCAGTTTATGAAGTTTGCAATGCTAACACGGCCGCCTCATCTCGACAGTTATATAGTGAAATCGTGTAAAAACTTTATTTAGGCTTGTTTGTTATTTTGCATGAAAATGTACATTGTACTTTGATGTCTACATTATCGTATTATTTTATTTTTCTGCAGGTTTTTTGTTTTGTTTTTGTGAAACCAGCGGTTCTCAGTTTACCAGTTTCATACGCAATCTTTATCCTACGAACCGAATGAACGTAACTGATTTTCACTTATAGAGACTTGTTTATGCAAACTCGGAGATTTTAGGCGACTTCATCATCGTTGTACAAAAACGTATGAAAAGTTCGGTGTATTATTCGTGTTTAAAGTTGACCACCGTAAATTTAGAAAATTCACAACGAAACGTTTAGGCCTAACTAACTGTTTTAAATGTTATTGAAAATCCGTAAGATTTTGTTTTTCGATCATTGTATATACGCAGTGCGGTTTTTGTGTTAAGCTTTAGAAGATTACTTGCAGTGGTCAGTAGAAAACAGAAAAAAATGAACATGCCGTAGGAAAAGTTGCTGCAATTTTAGTGTTGGATTTTTAGAAAGTTACTTTCGACGTTTTGACGTTTTTTGTGCTTAGCATTGCATCGCTTTATAGAGAATTTTTTGTCGTTTTCATTTATCGTGTAAATACTGTTGTTGATATGTTGATGATAGTGACTATTATGTACATTAGAAGATATAAACAAATTTTTGCTTGTATTAAGCATTTTAGGCGTTTGTCTATTTCGTTACTGATGAATTCCGCTGTTGACGCTGATATCCTGCGAGCTTCTCCGAGAACACGTTTATCGGCGAGCGGCTGTGATTTCGTATTTAGTCGTTCGTTTGTCAGTTACATTTTACAGTCGTCGGTAGTTTTCTGTATCGCACAATCCGCCGTTGCTTGTGGCATTTTCATTCCCGAATATCGAAGGTGCGCCGCCGGCCGCATGCGTTTGAAATGACTAGTCAGTTTTAAGGCGCGCTCTTGTGATGAGCTTTGCTTTGATAAGATGTTCTTAGAAACCCTGCGCCCTGGAAAGTACAGGGAAAAGTTTAAAATGTGCGAAAATTGGTCCATTTAGAAAATCATTGGAATACATTTAATCATACAACTGACATACTAAAAGGAGGAACTTTTTTTAAACAAACTACGAAGCAATATATTTAGATGTACTCTTTGATGTTGGACGTCGGCTATTTTGCAGTTAGTTAGTTGCAGTTAGCACCCTATTGTCACGGATCAGTCACATGTCACTAGTCAGGATACGTGTGGACGGATGCGACTGTTTTATGCATCTGCTAATGTGGTGCAGGAATCAAATTCAAGAGCTACATGCTTAGATTATTAGTAGGCCCTGTGGCTGTTTCGTAGTAGAAGCAGCCTCTGCCTCTAGTCGTTGTCAGTATATAGGGCTACACGTTGTCGTAGTTTTCGGTGTTGTCGTGCGGCGTTTTTGACAGAGTTTATCAATGCGGTTGTTATGCTAATTACTGACACGATCTCAGAGAATTTGAACAAGTTGTTTCGTCTGGGACTGTAGTATTCATCATGCTATTGTTGCCACTGGTTGTCATCGACTTAACTCACGACGCAACAGTATAAAACCTTTGTAGGGGCTGGGTTACTATCTTCGTAATTGTCTGGTTTATTTGCTATTATTTAGTCGGGCACAAATCACCTGTTTATCGTTACCTTGTGAGCTACTAGTATAGTCCGCGAAATCAGCGAAACAGCTTTTGATGCACGTGAAATTGTAGAATTTTTGTTATTGCTATAACGTTTTGTTGGCATCGTCATATCGTCATTTGATTAGTTTTTTTGCAAGGGTGTGTCTAATTAATCATTAATAACAATTCCGTAGATTTTAATAAAATTGCTTTGTAAAAAGTTAGCTCGTCTTTTTATTAATAGATATAAAGCATAGGCAAGTGAGTAAGAATCATAGCGTACATGTCTGGCTACAATCTTTCCAACTTATGTGGTCTTAACAGTAAATGATGTTACTGTTTGTTTGCTTAAAACTTGCCAGTAACAGAAATTTCATGGCACGTTGGATGAATCCACATGCAACTGCAGATCAACGTGGTTTGGTGCAGCTTCTCCGCTCCATCATCTCTCACCAGACACCAGATATTGTCAGTCTGACTACTATACGTTGAACCTTAATGTCATCAAACCGTCTTCAATATAGCTCGCGACCTCGGCGTTTCTATCGAATGCATGAGACCGATGTTTCTCTAGCGTGGTGTCAATCTGTTATTCTGTCTGTCACGCGTGCCTGCGCCATGCAAAAAAGGCTGAACGGATCGAGATTCTGTTCGGCACGGCGACTCTTGGGGCCCAGGGAACATTGTATTATACAGATGGGGCCGATTCCCGCATGGATTCGATGCGGCTTTTGCCACATTACTTTGGTCAGTTTTTTGATGCTCGATCGTTCAGTAAATCAAACGTATTTTCACCCCCGCTGTCTGCAGTCAATTTATCTTCAACTTTATCGTGACATCAGCACTTGATTAGTAGCAATTAACTCTCTGGTACTGTCGCGCTGCGCACTCGCGCCAAGACAACGCTATCCTTACAGGTTTGCCGGTGATGAAGTTATAGAAAGTTCTTTACATGGCAGCGCACCACGTACTAGCGCAACAACTATAGTAAACGTTGCCTGTTGACTTTTTTTTGACTGTGTATGTACGCTGAACGACCTGTTGATCAGTACTGAACATACACGTAGATTGTAGGCCTATGTAGATTGTTGATTTTCTGTAAACAGTCGTGTTGTCTCTATGAGGCAGTGGGACAGGGGCACAGAAATGGCGTATGCGGCGCCAAATTAACTGCAACGATACTGAATAGGTAGGCAGATAACAGTTTAAGTGGAGACAGTGGCAGTGGAGAATGTGGCAGAAGAAAGGGCAGCGAAGTTTGATGGCATAAAAATAATAGCAGTTTCGAAGTCTTCACACAGGTTAATAGTTTTATATTAATAAAAAATAGTGTTCATTTATTTACGGTTAAGAGGTTTCACTGTTTCAGTTTAATTCGTTTGTAGTTTAATCATACAGAATGTATCAGAATGAAACTGTGGACTCACAATCAGATAGGCGTACGTATAATATAGTTATAATACTCGAGAGACAGCTGAATGACGACTGACGAGCGTTCAACAAGTGTCAGCAGCAGCAGCCAGTTAGCCCCGCCTACCAGCAATAGCAAACAGAAACAAATTTCAAAATTTCGCAAGGTTTCAATACATATCGCAGTTATTGACGCAGTGATGATGTAATCAGTCATTGTATCCTGCGGGACGTTTGACGATTCGTCCAGAGCGAGTGGACATGGGAGGGGGCACTGGCA
>Ga0126335_1002206_pt1 | contig 11524 bp, 3 predicted proteins | sample OlaspJWI45metaG_FD_108409 | JGI IMG/M metagenome (GOLD analysis project Ga0126335, IMG submission 108409) | Marine gutless worms symbiont microbial communities from Oahu, Hawaii - Olavius sp. 1 OAHU.JWI-45 metaG | ecosystem: Host-associated > Annelida > Digestive system > Unclassified | place...
AGAGAGAGAGAGAGAGAGAGCAGTGAAATACGTTGTCGATATCGGTGCATCTCATGCATATTCATTCTTTCGCATTCGCTACATAGGCCTACCGCTACCACCAGTGATAGCACTTTATAAATAACTTAGTTACTTATTTGCTTAACGATCTTCAAACGTGCACCTGCATGCACAGTTTTTGTACAGTTTTTGTCACTTCACTTGTGCGAAGGTCAGCTGATGTGATGGGTTAAGAGATCTCTGTACTCGTCCGTTCGTCTTTCCGTACGTCCGTAAACTTTTCCTTTTACTAGTCCTGCAGTTTTCATAGGATCTCGATCAAACGTGCTTCCAAATCCAATAATCTGTTGGCCATGGCCTAAAAGGTACAAGGTAAAGGTTTTTAATTGTGCACGAATTATGCAAATTGGGGCTGTTTCGGGCAGCGGGGCTATTTTATCATATCAGTAATTTATTTACTACTGCTACTGCTGCTATTGCTGTTGTCAGAATGCACAGATTAAAGTCAAAGCTGGCTGGAGTACTAAGGACGCTACAAGGGCACTTTCACACTCAAAATCGCGTCTCAGGGTAATGTTAAGATAAAACAACACAAAGCGTCTGAGTGATCAGTGATCGTCGATGCTTGTTCTGTACAAGATTGCATTATTGGAATCAACTTGCGCCTATAAGCCATGCTGTCTTTAAGAAGTGACGAACAGAAGAAATTGCGAAAAGACATTTATTTTTTTAAATTTCGTTTATTAAGACATCCGACAAACCGCAGATGAATACAACGGCAACCACAGGTATTAGCGATGCTGGAGCGGCGCCAGTTGACCACCAACTGCAACATCTGCCGATAGGCTGCCAGCATACTAGCACCGTTCCTGTGGTGCACTATGTCCCAGCTAAAGCTGGTACCAACTTATACTGCTTGGTAGACAGAGGCGTGTGCATGTAAACAACTTGCCCAAGGTTGTTGTTTAATCTATCTTATGAAGCTCTTGGCTTGATTCAGGGAGTATTAATCTAATGGGTTGGCGTACGTGCGTCGGCTGCTGCTGACGCTAAGTTGTAACCGGCTTGAGTCCTCTTTATGTCGGTGTTCGTGTCTTCTGATCTTATTAAACGAATGTTGTTTCGCCTCCGGGAAATGCTATCTCGCCTGAACAGACTGCAGGGCCGCATTATTGCAAGGGCATTGTATTTGTACTGTAAGCAACTGCGTGCATTGGGCGGAGCCTATACGACTCAAAGAGAAGATACATGCCCAGTCAATCGGTAACGTCAGCTGTCGATTTTTTGAAAGAATATGAACTGAAATATCGAGTTTACAGAAATTTACAGTAAATGCTTTGTTGCCACGTTCATGTTTACTTAAATTAAGTAATTACATAATTTTCTATTTTCAAAATTAAAATAGCTATTTTCTACAAAGCTCTCGTTATATTATCCGACTTAACAATCAACCTATTCATTGTATGATTTATGCAATGAATGAATGGATAACACGTTTCGATACTACGCAGTTTATATCAATAGCAAGTACGTCTTATGTTTTGATGGTTAGACACGAGGCCGCTTATACGGCAGAGATATCGCGCTGCGCAGATGGCTCTCTGGCACGATCTGATTCCGAAGCTTCATCAGCCTGACGGCGACGCAGAACTCGACGGTGATCCTTGCCGTCACGCCCTCCTTGCCGACTACGACTACGACGACGACGGACAGTCGGACGTCGAGTCGGCGTCGCTGGCTATATGCAGTGAGAGGCGTAGACCGTCCGTCACGTCGTGGCTTCCCACTCGTCGTCCACCGCACGGCAAGTCGCTTACTCGCTATACGAATGTCCGGACACGTTGTTGATGCCACTTTTTTTATCCGTTCGACGACGACTCGGGCTGCTTTTAAAAGCGGAGCATCGGTGTTCGTCTTCGATGAAACTGCTTTTGCCGCCCACATCTAGTACAATATCGCAATTCGTTGTTCAGTTATTTTTTTCAAGATGGCGGCCGGCCGCCATTTTGTATTTGTAATCCAGATTATTGACCGCCCGCGAACTCGCATGTGTGGTTCGAAAAAGTACAGAATTTCTTTTGCAATCGGTTAAGTAATTTTTCGCGAAATATTGATGTCACATGCCGACAAGGGCGCCCCGAGCCGGCGGCTATAAGTGGAAATACGTCTTAATTGCCGCATTTTCTAGTAATAATAATAACCAAAGATGTAGTAATTATCATGCATTGCCACTTATAGCCGCGCACGGTGGGGCCCCAAAGCGCCAGGCATCTCGAAATTCAAAAGTAGGTCATGTGACCTAGGCTGTATCCCTTTCAACGTAATTTTTGCATTCAGTATTTTGCGCTCCTTACAATCAACTGCTAATGGGGCGGCGGACTCCCGAAAGTTTTGAGGCTTAACATACGTAATTTACCCGGCAGCGGTTTTTTCTGATAAAAACTGACGAACGAATTGCACTATCTTTATTATTTGCCTCCGTGTTACTGCGCACGCACATGAGCAGAGTGACTGCATTTAGTCTTCAACGCATCTCGTATACTTCATTCTAGTTTACGCCTGTCACATAATCTCGTTCATTGACCCACTGTTGCCAAGAGTGATGACGATGATGTCGGTGTTGGTTTTTGTCTCTAGCGACATCTACCTCCACGCCGCGGAATCGTCAAGCAACTGCGCTGACGTTCACGTCCCCGGGTCGCTCACGGTCGGTGACAGGACGCGGCGGCTCGCGGGCTGTAGCGCCGTCACGACGGCAGGCTGGGGATAGGTCATCTCTGGGAAAGTCGTCCTCGTCCTCAACTGCGTCTGATTACAGACTTCACCTTGTCATCACTTCGTCAGTTGGCGGATGTCTGCTCGTCTTTAACGTCACCTTGTTCTTCTGTCTCTACTGTCATCGCAGGGTTCGTCTCCTCTCCCTTCCTCTTCGTATTAATTTCTATACAGTAGTAACAATAATAATACCGAAAGAAGAAGCCTAATATAAAACACCGCCAACGCAAAAAATATTTGCGTATTTAAAACAAATTTAATTTAAATCGATGCAAAATCTGCAATGCAAGGTTACAATAGTTTGGTATTGGCGTTCATATATACTATCGACGAATTCCTGATGAAGTCAGAAAACACATTTATCGCAGCGCCAAGTAATAATGCTAACAAACAGAAAAATAAAAAAAACCGAAGCAAGCATATGTTCTTGATGCAATATTTTTGGCGCTGAAAGGCGCGAGTGGAAATATCGAGAGAAAATCGCAGGGGTGAAAAACGCAGGAGTGGCATAGTCGAGAGGAGAAAAAACCGACTACGGAACACCAAACAAACGCACTAACCCGTAATGTACTCTTAAAGTGCCAAACTGAGAAATCTGACAACAACCAAATACCACGCAGACCTATAGAAGTATAGGCCGATCAGTGTTTGATCAACGACACCGTCCGCCATTTTCGATTTAATATAATAAATGATAGACCACCCACGATGTGTTTATGGCGATCGTAACTTGACCTCCAAGTTTTGTCTTCATCGGATTTATTGTTTCTGGGATAATGCTGTTGATGTGCTGTTGATATACTGTGGCTTTTGGCTTGAATTTGCCTATACACGTCCGCACATGCGCAGTATCAAGGTGAAGTCTACTTCCGGTCCCAAAACTAATCACTTATTTAGATTCAGAGTGATCGATTTGCCTATTCAACTTCAACTTCCAAAAGCGTAGCTTCATGAATAAAAGCCGTTCTCTCTTGGAACTCCCAATGCTAAGCTCATTTTAAGCCGAAAATTTCTGTCCCGTCAAAAATGCCCAAAATCGACGTTTTTGGGGGAAAGTGAGGTCAAAATGCAATGATTTGTTATCGGGACCCAAAGAGGCTCATCCTTGCGCGAAACGACGTCGTTTGACGCATTGAGTTTCAAAATCTCTGCAAACTTCTAGGCGGTAGCGAGTTGTCAGAACACCCGTCTTCCGTCCCCAAAAAGTAACCTTGTCACTTTCGTGTGAAACTTCGCACATATGATGGGGCAAAAGCCCGTAAACGGATTTGGATGAAATTTTGCACAGAGGTAGATGTCTCCAACTGAATCACCTGTGGGTGGCAATTATGGTGACGATCGGTTCAGGGGTTTTTGGGCCACGGGGGGGGGGGTCAAATTTTCCATTTTTCATTGACTTTCGCTGTCGTTGAGTCGGTTGTATAATAAAGCAGTACCGGTATAACAAATCGGCACAGCGGTCATGCAGATGGATTTTTAGTAGAGTCGCTATAATGAGTTGCAATGAACCGTTTCAGAGTCGGTGGCGGCGGCGACACTCGGCGACGTCGTCAATAGCCAAGTTGCGGTACACGACCGCCAAGTCATTCGACGACGACGTACGCCGGGCGTGGCGCCAGCAGTACGGGTCAGCGGCCGCCGAGGACCTTGACGAGGGCGACTGTGGCGCTGTCTGGCAGTCACAACAGAGACAATGGCCGCACGACAGCTGTGACTGCGCTCGATGTCGATGTCGTCCACAATCAGCAGCTGACGACCCCAGTACTCCGTCAGTCCTGTATGTCGCCAAACCAACGTTATATTGATACCACTGACCACACGCCTCGCTGACAGCCACTACCATGCCAGCATAAACATGAAATTCATAATCAAGAAAGTCGTGGTTGTGATATTGTGATTCGACAAGGATTTGGAATACAAGTTACCAGACCACCTACGAACTGACATGTGTGGTCCGAAAATGTTCAAAAAAATTTCCTGACGTTGGTTGAGTAGTTTTTGTGAAATATCACTGCAACTCATCACGATGCTCAGCTTCATTCTCGTGAATACGTCGTAAAAACGGTGAACTATTCTTAGGCTGCATCGAATGCATGAGATGCAGACTATACTTACTCATGTTCGAGGTGTCAGTCTGTCACGAATGCACCGAATGACCTTGGCTTAGCTTCACTGTCACGTGGCTTAACTCGGCGGCCGCACGTGCAGGGTCATTCGGTGCAGCCTTTGCCAAACGACTTTGGCCTCTTGTTATTCACTATGGACTAACATTTGCAAAAATCTGGGAGACAGTTGACGGTCTGCAAGTGCGGTGTCAAGTTTTCCGACTGCAAGTGCAATATTTGTACTTTATAACCATTGTACGACAACACCACAGATTATCAAAGCTGTTTTAATTTTTGCACGTTCTTGGAAATAGAGGCCAATGAGTATTAGGAGTTTGGACAGATATTGAAAACATGGAAACAATTTGTGTCAAGGAAAGTTTGAGCTTGCATCTTTTCGCTTCGTTTCGGGGCATCTGTCGTCTTAAGTTGCCCTCCGTCCTGTTGTTACGTTTGCATGAACAATAGACCGCAGGTGCTCGCTCGTTTGTCAACCCGTCAGTCTTTCACGTTTAACGTACATGCATCGAGTTAAGTCGTTTAAGTTACTACCATAAATTTGTTTTGTAGTATTTCATAATTGAAAAGGGAAAGAAAAATCGAAACGGTGTTTCTGCAGAACGTGTATGAGTGGAGGTCAGTAACGTGTGGCAATATACAGGGTGCGGCATAAAAACAATCCCCTAAAAATTAAATATCTTCGGAAAGATATAACTAAAATTAATAAAATTTTCAGAATTTAATTTCGAGAAATACTAATACAGGTTCTAAAAAATTGTTAATATAGTCAGTAGAAAACAGAAGTTACACCTGTCTGAAGTGAAAAGTGCGATTTTGCAACTAAACGGTCTGTATTTCCGTCACTGTTGTACAGAAATGTGGATAAAAACTTTTCGTTTGGGATCCACTTCGTCGAGGAAAAAGCAATGTCAGACGCGGAGTATTAAAAGCAACAAGATAAGGCCAAACCTGGCTAAAAATAGCAGGCGAATCTTGACAGGCCAGCTCATCTTTCGATCTGGTCTGCCACAAGGCGGAAATGATGAAGCTGCAGTACTGTCGTTTCGTAAAAGGGCTTCAGTCATGCTTTAAAACAGTCGTTTGACATTTCGAACATTCTGTCTGAACTGATGCCTGTAGCGTTAAGCTGTCACTTCTGTGAATTTTGCTTTACAACGAAAACAATTATTCGATTACTTGCAAGCTTACTTGAGTCGTTGTTCACGTAATGAAGTGCACTTTTGCATTCTCACAGCCACAGTTTTATTTTTCGACAGAATATTTCAATGAAGTTCACAGATATGGTAGGTAGGCTAATTACTTTTTTATTAAACGTTGAGAAACACAACAAAATATGTTTTGTAGTTTTTGAGAAATTTGATTTTTAGGGGATTGATTTTACGCTGCACCCTGTATTTGTAGTCCTAATGAACAGCGAGGACTTTGTGACGTTCTCACGTCCTTGTTATAGTTGACTTAGCTATCGACACATCTCGCATCATTAGATTGATTGTCAGATTTAAATATATTCACAACGACACCAGTAATCTATATTATCAAAGTGCTTAAGTTGACCATTTTGTCTGTCTGTTTATCTGTTTGACCGCCGCCGTGCCATTGGTCGAGAACGATGTCATAGCGCTATTAATAGGGCGTGCGGCACGGCACGGTGCCGGCACGGCGTCGTAATAATAAATAGAGTACGATAAACGTAGGCTAACATGCAACGAAACAGTATGCTGATAAAAACGTAATATTCATAAAAACTGCAGTTGAATGACTGGATATTTCTTGAAAATTTTTCCACGCTTATTCATAGGTTTGCTATTTAGTAAAAACTCTACCAACCTGTTTAGAGAATAATGGAACTGAAATAAGGCTCGATTTCTACGATTTCTGCGATTCGTCAGCCTTATGACCGACACATGGCGCGTTAAACGCTGCATAATAATAATAATAATAATAATAATAATAATAATAATAATAATAATAATAATAATACTTGGCAGTTGGGAATCTAAAATATGGCTAAGAAGAACGTATTACAAAGACTACAGTTTCTGATTGAATTTATTAGGTAATTCGCATGACATATTCAATAACTATTCAACTCATATGCTCTTTCTGTATATCGTATACGTAAATTCTATCACTGTTTTGGCTGTGATGTTTCTTGTTAATGAAAGTGAGGCATAACTAGCACAGCCGTCCTTACCATTATTTTAGTGGCTGCAAAGGTAAAGATAACATAAAGGCAAACGCCTCTTTGTAAGGGAACTCCACTGCAGAAGCGCTGAGGTATGGCACGCGTTGTCAAGGGATCTCACAGTTTTGTATGCACATTTAAGAGTACCACGAACGGGTTGAACCATACAAAAACATACCATACATATCATGCAAAAAGTGATATAGCAGCACCATTGTAATAGCCGTTATGAAGACGAACAGCGCCTGTGACATGCACACACTGAGGTGATAGACATGTCTGTGTGATTGTGATCGTGTGTGGTCCTGACGACACGCTGATAAGTGCGGCGACAGCGGGTGAAATATGACGGGTCGGTACTGACGAATGTGTGTGACGCTACGTCACATGACATGAGTCAGATACTACAAACGTCACGTCACGTCACGTCACATCGCCCAGTGTAGTCTATACATTGGTCCTCATCAGTCATCGTCTGCCAGCCTGCCGACCATAGTGCTGTGCTGACACAGGAAAATACGATAATAATAAAAACATGTTTGCTGTTTGTGTTTGTTTTATTTTATACTATTTTTGACTTGATTCGTCTCATATTTTTGTTATGTACGATCGCATTTCTTTTAGCAATCCAGTTTTACGTTGCAGGAATGTCTGTTAAATTTCCTTTTTTGTTTCAATTTTAGATCTGCACGACATAAGTTGTTGGAAACAACTGCTCTGTGGTCTGGGAGGGACAAGGCATAAGAAGATGATGAGTAAACTTAGGTCAGCTAATCGTACTTGTCAGCTTTTGAAGGCATGCTAGATGCTAGATGCATGCTTATTGTATCGTATCGTAGGCTACCACTACCGTGTTCTCTCAGTCTGTTAGGATGCGCAAATTAAATTGTAATTAGACTCTTATCAGAATGTTGTCAGTAATTAATGCTATTAATATTATCATTTAATTTATTCGTAGGCCTACATACGGATACAGATAAAATGACTAATTAGCACTGAACGACGACGACGACACATGTAATTTTTGTCACTGTCGACAATGTATAATTTGCAGTTGCACACTTCAACTTCTCACATAGCACATGATCAAGATTCAACGAAAAGTCAAACGTCATCGGCATATTATCGCATAGCACAAACAAAACACACTCGCCTCGTTGTCATACTGTAATTATTTGTAACATAATAAACGCAAATATCTGTAGGCCATAGTACATGTAGGCCTATTATCAGCAAAGTGGTCAAGCATTTATACTTTATACATTAATACTTAATATAACAAATTCTGGTAAAATGTTTTTTTGCCACAAGACTAATGGCATAGCTAATCAGCGTTTACGCGGTAGGCCTATGTAGTCTGTGTGTATTCGAATATAACACAATGTCGTATGTATGCGTAATTGCGTATCCCAGTGTAAACGCTACTGAAAGAATTACAGGTCGTGTTTTATCGCATTTGATTAAAAGGCGATCTTGTTGTTATTAATGACTTCGAAGATTAGTATTTATGCGCCTGTTCGAAACTTCATAGACTATAATTATAGCACACATTACTGGTACAGCAAAATGTCAAAATTATGACGATCCAACTATCTGAAATTAACAGCATAATTAACGCATGGTCGTTGTCGTGTTGCTGGAGCGAAGTCCATTAAGTAATACTCATAATGAAGCACAGTACTCCTGGCTCGCTGTATAAATACATCTGTACCAGCCGAGACCACAACATATACCACGAATATTATGTAGTTCTGCAGTACTTTACACTAACAACGATAAAACAGTAACAGTTGCGTACAACCAAGGAGACTCATGACGAAACAATTATAGACCTGTGTTGGCTGTGTGACACCGCTCTGCACGACACGCCAGACATGGGTATGATAGTTTGCCATATAACAAAGTCGATCACAACAAAAATATTTGAAGTGCCACATGAGTCCCTCCCGGCGATTTGTTGATAACACAAAACGTCTTACTACATTTAAATACGATCACAATTTTTCACATGGATATGTGATACTTTCCAGATCCCCAAAATACCATGATACGACCGTGTTTTTCAGCTATACAGGTACATACGTTTAAACTATAATACCGACACACATGCCAACAGTTACATAAGCACTGTTATACTATGTGTCAGTGTCTCAGAAAACAATTTCACAAAATCTGAACTTTCTTGGCTATTTCTTTTTGTTCTTGAGTTTGACAGATAAGTAACGAACAAAACGAGCAAATACAGAACAAACAGAAGAGTCTGCAGTGCGTAAATCCCCTGCAAAGGCCGAAAATAGTAAATGCAAGCAAGCACATGTACAACCATTATAATCATACAAACGACATAACGAACAGAATTAGACAAAATTGCGCGTCTACACTAAATTAAACATCTAATCACAATTTCACAATCACGAAACAGAACAACAAAAGTACACTAAATAATATACATAGTTTCGATATGACGAAATGTCTACAAAATTATCATTCTCAGCATAATCAAGATGTGTCATATTACAACGAACAAGAATCACCTAAACAGCTTTCACATTAACCAAAGTCAAAAAGCCTTTAAATTATATTATTCCAGCAAACATTTACTTCAGTTTTACTCCCAGCTTGGAAGCTTTCAAAGTAATTTAAGCTTATAGTAAAATTCATGAGTAACTTCATTATTATACCGACATTGCGCTCATCATCATCATCGTCATCATCGTCATCATCATTATCATCATCAGTTCTGTTTAGTCGGTGACGGCCGTAGCGTCGTTCTATGAACCGCCTTCCGCCACAGAGCAGCAAGGGAACAGTTACTTGCCGGACAAGATCTAGCCATCTGTTCCTTGGACGACCGGGACGACGATTCCAAGCCGAGAGATGCGTCGATCTAACAACAGAGCCAGGTGAGCTGGAACATTGTCGGTGAGTCGTGCGATGAGGTCGAAGACTGATGTGTGTCGGCGGGCCAGAAAAATCAAACTCTTTTTGGCATAACAACAAAGTATAATTGCGACAGAAAATTGATTGACAAATACGGCAAAACCAGCGCACAACAGCAGAGCTGTTCTGCATAAAGAGAAGCAAACGGAACCAGATAATCAAAGAACTTCAGACTCCACTGGTCGCGTTGAGTTAAAGGTAAAGATCACCCGTAGGCCTAAGTTTGATTCATATCCAATCGTAGCAGGCGTTACTAAAAACTTGATGAAGAAGCGACATATAACACAAGTAGTATACCCCCAATTTGTTAGACAATTTGCATACTAGTAAATAATGTTATGTCATCGACAGATTTATCAGATTGGCTTAAAGTGCATGACTACCTACAGCATCACAGCTCTAGACTGAGATAAGAATATACAACAGGGACCGATACACTGCACAATTTATGCACAAAAATACAAACGACAACTTCAACTAGTACGGCCGTTAGTAAATATGCGCACTAACATCGAAGTAAAAGTTATAATGTAGAAAAATATGGATCTATAGGAAACAAAAAACTGTTACGAAAGCAGATTCATTGTAACACAGTATACGTAGATACATATATGCGCACAACAGTCAACAGTGAACGTGCCATAAAACGCCATATAATACTATAACTTTACTATGTTTAGCCAATGTCTACACGACATTACTAAATGTACATTTATAAATGATCATGTTTTAACGTGTTTAACACAATTTAAATACCTGTCAAGTTTTAATACAAAAATTGTTATGACGCAGTCAACATAAGTGATTATATTGATTGCAACATTTCATGATAAAAACTGACTTCTTACACGTCATGAGAAAAATAGGTTAAACCTCAAAAAATCAAAGAAATTTCTAGCGAAATAAATCTGAACTTCTTACTGACATAAACTGGTCATCTAAATTGGCGCATGAGTCAATTGCTTAGATTTATGTCATTTAGCTAAAGTACCGCTGAACCGGCAGCATCATGCTACAAACTGCGATTTTGTTTAATCGCGATCGTATGTTGTTCAGTTTTCCGAACAGTGTGATAAATTAAAACGCGTTAAATAACCCTGCTGAACTATCAAGTGTGTTCAGTGCGTTGAATACTATAACCTGAATTCACATGCAGCAACAGTGACTGTCTGCTCTGAGAAAGACACCAATCCAAATTTCAAGTCAGAAACAAAAGAAGCAGAAATAGTTGCAGTATACTCTTTATAATAAAAATACTTGATATAGTTTGACGCAACATCACGCAGTATCAAGCACACTTTTTATAATAAACACTTTGCAGAAAAATTAAACGTTATGGATGCAGACGAAAGTCAATGTCATCCCGCTACAAATAACCGATCTACATTTCTTGCTACGTAGTGATAAAATATGGATATACAGATATCAACATTCTGATCACGTCAATCAACCACATTTTCATCACTATCGCTATATATACATATACTAGCAATTATGC
>Ga0126335_1002207_pt1 | contig 11521 bp, 7 predicted proteins | sample OlaspJWI45metaG_FD_108409 | JGI IMG/M metagenome (GOLD analysis project Ga0126335, IMG submission 108409) | Marine gutless worms symbiont microbial communities from Oahu, Hawaii - Olavius sp. 1 OAHU.JWI-45 metaG | ecosystem: Host-associated > Annelida > Digestive system > Unclassified | place...
GAAGGGGGAGTTGACCTATCTGCCTCCTCGTTTTGACAATGCTGGCTACGGGCCGGCCTGCCACATTTACAAAAACTTTCGAACGCATAACTGAATCAAAGCTGAAACGTCAAAATGAAATCACTTTCGAATCGCAGCAGACTGCGCAGCTCTATCGGTCGGCGAAGCTGAATGAGTCACGACGGGCGACGCTATACAAACCAACAGTTATAGATACTGCAAGGTGCCAGTTCCACGATGTTTCCACGCTGCCGCCGATACTGTAACTTCCCACCCACATGGTGGACGGACGCACAGAGTGTGCTATCGCTGACTCCGTGTTGGCATTATCAGCTGGAGACTGGGTAAAAATGACTTAATACCGACCTACTTCCGCGCGCCCTGCAGCGTGAACAGCGGCATACATGGATTCACGCATGCAGTCCTATAAAATAACAGTTACATGATTCACACATCTCACATTTCAACTGATGATTAAAAACGGTCTACTGTTGGCAGTACGTTTTGACGGCATTCGCTAGGTGGCACTACACTACTTAAACCTTTATAGTGACTAATACCAACTGCCGGCAAAATTTCGCTGATCGAAAACTTTGGTCTGACGCCGCATTCATACGCCGATGACATACAGATCTATGGTGGTTCGTGTCCTCCTGCCAAGGTCGATGTATTTTCCGCTAGGCTCACTGCCTGCTCCTGCGTTGTAGCCAGCTGGATGCAGTCGAACCAACTTAACGCTTAACCAACTTAATTCTGACAAAACTGAGGTTCTATGGTGTACGACAACAAGACGACAGCATCAACTGCCCATGTCTCCACTGTTCGTCGACAGGACCCCAATCGACCCAGTTCAGTCCGTTCGTGACCTGGGTATCTTCATCGATGCAGACCTTGTGATGCGAACGCATGTGCAGAGGATGATCTCCCGATGCTTTGCGGTTTTCAGGCAGCTGCGTTCTACCTGACACTCTGTGCCAACGGCTACGTTCCAGACTCATCCTCTTGCTGGTACTGTCGAGGCTGGACTACGGAAATGCCTACCTTGTACCTTCTTTGCCGACTTCAGTCGGTGATGAACGCGGCAGCACGGCTCATCTTCAGTCTGCATTGCACAGACCACATCTCGGATGCCCTCATCACCCTACACTGGCTCCGAGCCCAGGAGAGGGTATTGTTCAAGATGGCCGTGCTCGTGCACACTGCACAAGGCCGCTCATGGAGCCACGCCGCTATACCCGAGTCAGCTGGATCGTGTCGCAGATCTCCCTGGTCGGCGTTGCCTCCGTTCTGCTCGGACTAACCTTCTGCTGGTGCCGTCCGTAAAATTGTCTACGGTTGGCGGCCGGGCCTTCCCAGTCGCCGGACCGACCATTTGGAACAGTCTGCCGGACAACGTGACCTCTGCTCCGTCTCTTTCTACCTTACATCAGCGACTGAAAACATTTCTCTTCCTGGCCTCTTTTCCTGACATTATCACCGATCCCCGTTAAATCATCACCACCTTCAGTGGATCATGAAGTGATTTTATTAATCAACTTTATTCATCGAAAAATTAATTTCGATAGCAGCATAAACAAAGGAAAGATACAATAAAAAAACAGACACACACTGAATCACCATGAATCACATACTGCAAAAACTAGTGTCTTTGGGCTACATTTTTGTCGCAGACAGTATGGGTTTACTTCAGCCAGGCAGCCAGTATGACGTGGTTGGCTGTGAAACCTACCACAAAATGGCCATAACTCCGTTCAAGGTCATTCAAGGTCATCGGTTTTGGTACCGATTTAACCATTTATACGACTTCCTATTTGTACTGCCAGTACCAGCATAAACTACACATTTAGCAGTTGCAGCAGGGAAGCAGGAAAAGAGAGAAGGCGCAGTGCCCACACACTTGTAATCGGACGTAATGACGATATGAGCTCAGCTGTATGGCCAGGCTCGATGAATGAGGTCAGCATGTGTTTACGTCAGCGACTGACTGACCTAAAACGATCCAGTGCACTGGTCACTGCATGCGACAATTAACACACAAAATATATACTGAAGTGTATATACAAGCACAAGAGTATATACACGCGTCACACAAACGCACACACCGGCGAAGACTTGGTACAGTACTACTACCACAGTAATCTAGTACACCAACTACAGCTGTCTGAAGTACGTCGGAGCGGCGCCAGAGTGCGCTTCCGGTCACGTGGTTAACCTTGCCCAGGGCAGGAAAGTCCTCAGCCGGTCTGGCCTTGCCAACCACACACACACACGGTATAGCTGTATGGACCACTCCACACTCGACAACTGGACACGGCATAGCAGCTGTCGTGAACCGTCCGTCAGACACACACAGTTCTAAAATTAACTCCTGTTTCATCATTGCACCTGGACGCTGGACGGCATGCATAGGTGAACACCGAACACAACTATAACCCAACTGAGTGAGAGTGATAAAAACGTAACGTCTCACTGGACATAATTACAGATCACTAAAACGATGTCTTCAGTCAACTTTATGGCTGCTATCAGCAGTTTTTACACGTCAGATGACCTCTAACTCCAGACCAACATCACTGAACAGACCAGGCCGTGGAGGTCGAGGAGGACTGGGACTATATCTCAAAGTATAAGTAAGTACATTTACAAAGCACGCTATAAACTACAAATCAGTCACTAGGCGGCGCCGTCTTCAGCTAAACAGATGCATCTTCAGTAATCAGCGAAACTCAATTATTGTTAGTTCAGAATCCCGCAGATGAACTGGTAGATTGTTCCACAGACGTGGACTAGCAGCAGTGAAGGATCGATCGCCCAGACTTGTGCGGGTTCTAGGAACGTCACAGTCACACATAACAACATTGAACAATCGAAGCCGTCGTCGGCCAGTGGTTGTGATGAGTTGGCGTCCATCAGGTACCGCGGTGACAAGGCGTTCAGCAACTTGTACACTATGACGGTCATCTTAGATTAAATGCGCTGCCGCACTGGCAGCCAGTGGATTGTCTCAATACTGGCACGATATGCTCGCCAGCTTTTGGACAGCTTGAAGACGTTGAACCAAGCTGTCGGTAACACCGGACGACAGTGAGATGCAGTAGTCGAGCCGTAAAGAAACAAATGCCTGGACTACTGTCTTCCTTGCTTCTACCTACAGCGTTCGAACGACAGAGCCGAGTTGGCGGAGATAGTTGTATGTTGACTGATATACAGCGCGGACTTGTGCCGACATGGTCAGCTGACTATGGTCACGCGCTGTATCCAAAGTTGTCGTTGATGACTGTAGGATTGGAATGTCTTTGACAGTGACCTTGTCAACTTGATGTATTCATCGACATGTTTTGCACAAAAATGATGCAACTGCAGAAGTTCAGACAACCTCTCTGGTAAACTTCTAATTTACTAAAGCCGTGGCAATTAATAATTAATCAAATAATTAATTAAACGGTAAAAATAATAATGCATAAATTGATTGCAAATCGCCATTCACATATTTACTTTACGTCAATGAAAATAGTTCTGAAGTAAAAAACGCAAGAAAGCAAAATGCTGCTAGCTTGAAACTGAACCACCATTTACATGTTAGCTTAATGAATATTCTCTTAAGTTCTGTACGCTCCAAAACCCTGTCGGCAAAACTGACGACTTTACATACATATACAGTTATACACATTATAATTACGTGATTTACATTGACCCTTTGTGCTGCGCCAATAGCTACAGTGAAGCAGACCAATGCTTCTACCCCATCCATCCCGTTGATGCGCGGTGGCAAGCGGCGCACGTGCAAACAAAATCAGCATCTGCAGCACGTCTCGCATCACCTTCAACAAAGCGCCCGATAATCCCTACGAACTGTATACATGTACCGTGGGTATACTGACACACTTCCTTCGTCTGCATGGCTGCCAGCTCGTGCACGCGCGCCATACAGCCGATATACACAGTGAATGTATATGGATAATAGCGCCAGTTCACCACCGCCATATCTAGCTGTATGCTGAAAAAGCACAACGATGACAGACTAGGCACACAACATCTCCAGAACAATAGCCACGCGTTACATACCACTGCAGATAACAAGCTATAAACATTTTGCGTATACATGTATATAGATTACAGAACCGTGGTTATCACTAAATTACTCCGCTTATACCATTATCTCTCGGACTCCCAGAGTTTGCAACCTAGCCAATAAATCTACCACGCTGCAGGTCTTTATCCCGCTCTCTCTCGCTCTTGTCCTGCTGCTTCAATCTTCCTCCAGCTGTACCACATTTCTTTCTCCAGATCTCTTTTTCCAGGCGTTCTCTGGCGTCTATCATCCACTCTTCTCGGCGTGTGTCAAGTTCCATTTTGTTCTATTTAGCTATGAAAGTTATTTGTGAATTGTGATACACACTAAATTGCTAGTGTGCTTCTGCTTCCAAAAAACGTATGTGGTGTCATCAATTCGTCACACGAAGGAACCTGTCTAAAAGTTGCTAACACGAAACAAACGGGCAATTTGCAAAATTGCGTAATACAATACGACCAAATCACCCAGCAACATCGACGTTAGACATTAATCTGACATCACAAATATCAACAGATACGAGTAACTATATACGGCCCTCTCAGCAAGACTACAGTTGCCACCTCTGGCATTCCATTCAGCCATGCTGCCAGTGACTATGTGCAACATGATCCTGATGTAGCCACACAACATACTCAGCAAACTTCTCTGTTGGTGGAATGTCCTACAGCAATTTAGGATCTTCAAATAAACATCCGGTCTGCCAGGCTGCTTAGGTATCACAAACACCTTACTTCACGTCAGCAGCCGTTCCAGGACAAGATATAATACAGGACTATAAAACTCGTCTCATTGTGTCAAAAACATTACAACAAAAGCAACACAACACAAAGAAAAATGCAATTCCAAAAAATACAAAAAAGACATTATTTAGACACACACACTTTTGCACAATAAATACAGTAGAGCCAGAAAAAAATCGCTATTTCTCTGTTCCTGTAGCAAACCACTATTCATCGCATTCTCATTCATCTTAGATTTTCATGCTATACAAACAATCTACCTATTTATTACTCACATGTTAACATGAATACAACAGTTTCTCATCCACATAACTTGACGTTAAGCAACAGCTTGGAAAACAGAAATTACCAGCTCTAAGTTTACACGTAGGACTATAAAGGCCACACTGTACGCCCTCTGTATACACTATACAGCTGTTGATAATTTTATGCAATACACTGACAGATGGGCAAAGGTTAAAGAAAGGGTAAACACTTAGAAAGGCGACCAAGCGGCCATCTGCGCTGGAGTAAACAGGTATGCATAATGCATAGCGCAAGTAGACTACATGCAGACGACGCTTGCTACTAATGACTGTGAACAGAAGAACTTACAAGTTGCTGTGTAACGCAGTCGGTCGAGCTCAAGGCACCGCTGTGTGCAAGCTGCTGTGAGTTATAGACGTGGTCAAATGTAAACGTTTTGACTCGAGCCCTACTGTCCACCAGTGCTTCACTACCACTTCGCTGGCTCTCCAGCTATATGTACACAGCATTCACAATTTTATAGCGATTTTCTGATTAGAAAAAAACGATTTTTTGACGGCCATGGGCATCCGAGGCCATGGGCATCCTCTAGCATTTTATTAGACTATTTCATATGTTCATTGCAAGTTTCTTGGCATTACTTGTGTTTTATTTAAAGGGCACCTCCGCTCATTTAACAAAGCTATATATTACAGTATGAAAATCAGCATTGCTATTTTTGATTATTCATATTCATATTCATATTCGTTTATTAGTACAACAGTTGACAAAACGCAACTTTGCCATCGAGCTAAAATAAATGTAATAATATATATATATACATTATCTTTCAAAATTAGTACATTTAAGGCTAAAATAAACAGCAAGCACTAGTATTGATGCAAATACTGACCCTGACATTGTGAACTTGAATACAGTTGTCTGCATACACGTCAACTGCAGGTCTTCCATCCTCACGTTCTCTGCAATTTCACAACATACACAGTACAGTACACCAGATGAGTCGTTGTGACACATAACTGTGTCAAATTAATTAAACTGTTGATGCTTGCATCCGACTTCATTACGACGTCATATGCAAACATTTAACATGCGATTGCACTTCAAAATGTTGGGAAATGGTGCACAGACTACAGAGTGTAGGAAGTTTGGCAGCAGACCCAAGTCAGAACTGAGGAATAAAATAATTAAAACAGAAAAACTGATGGAAATAAAAAAGTCAAAGAACTTCTACGAAGGCAGTTTGGCTTCTGGGATACAGCTACGTTTGAGCCTGGCATGGAAGAGCGAAGAACAGTGAAAATGGAGATAACGAAAATAATGAATTGATGAACATGAAACTTGTATATATACCGGTAAATATTAAATAGAGTCTTAACGATTAGCAGCATAATTAGCAACTGGGCCTAAACCTGACGAAATATAAGTACCAGTGTAAATTGATGGCAAAAGACCGAATGATACATTGGTGATTTTTAAACAGTAACGTGGAGGTGGTCCAGTTTCAACACTACAGGCTATTTCAACGGCCTCCATATCGCTTGGACGCATCATTGCTATTATGGGCAGATTTGGGCATGTGCCGCCTGACAGGTAAACAGATACAAAGCAATACAGGTATAGACAGGTATGAGAGTAGATGGTGCAGCTGCATTCCACCAACGCGTTCGGGCCATTCGCTATCACTAACAACAGTGGCGGCGGCGGAGGCTGGTTTCCGCTATAATGCGACGCAACCATGCGTAAAAATCACGCAGCCGCTACGTTACCATTAACAACACGAGTACACTGCACAATTTTTGGAAGGAAAGAGACTACTATCATCGTTGTCTTCCTTTTTTGCTGAAACTATTTCCCTGGATTAAACTTAAATTCAGCACATACACGTTCTACTAAAATGTATAAAGAAGAAGGCGAAGAAGGGTAAAGCAGTTCGTGAACTTCACCTCACCGCTAGTGCAATAACTACAGTCGCGAAGCTAAGATGCCTAATGCCAGTCATCCCCCGCTACCTGATCGTCGAGCTCACCTCGTTAACTCCAGGTAAGTTACTTTTGAACTCACACGTTGCTTTCATTTCCTTTTATACAGGCCATATTTTAATCACTTTTCTGGGTGTAAAACTGTAAAATGAAACAAACCAATGGTTGACTGATTAACAGAAGTGGTTAATGTATAAATAATGTAAAATGCAAGTGGTCTGCACAAGAATTACAAAACGTTAAAAAATATTTACAGGTTACATAACTGCTTTTTTTATCACACCGACTAGCTGAATGACTGGCATAAGCACAAAGCCATAATGAACCGCAGTGGACCACATTACCCAGACGCACGGGGTGACCATATGTTGAGTGTCGATTTCACACAGTAACAACACGAGAAATTGCACATTAATTATCGCCGCAGCCGTGGTGAGATATTAAGCTGATGGTCGAGCTCACGCGACCACCGACCATTACCGATGCCCAAGAGAACAGCAAGTGCCCGCACAGCTGGTGCGGTGTTGCTGCGGACGGCGCCCTGCAGATGGATTTAATTGTGAAACTGACAGCTTCACATCACTCATGGGATACCAATGTGACAAACTGAGTTCACAATCATAACAGTTGAGTTTCAAAATACACATCGAATTTGAAATATATTATACATTTCACAACGAACGAATTACACACTGAGCTATCTACACTGTGTCCCAAAAAACTTCACGTTTATCTCTGTATAACTTTGTCAAATCTTAACCAACTTTCCAATTTTTTTCACTGCCGAAAGAGTACGAAAATTGCTACATGACTCGTACCATATTTTCCATCTCACCTTAGGCATGTTGCTACCCTGCATTGGGAAATTAAAGTTCAAATCCAATGCAGTTATGGAAGAAAATGCAACTTTTAACTCACTATATCTTACTCCACCAATGTAGATATTTTTGGTGCGTAAAATATCGAGACTATTACTTCCTGATTTAAATTAAAATTTTTAATTACTTTTATTACTTATTTACTTTGGCAATCAATTCGTGATATCGGAAATCGTCACTGCAAACGCCACTGCAATGTTTCTGAAGTTCATAAAGATGGTATTCAGCGACGAAGACAAAAAGTCTGTAAAAGGTATCGGCTCTTTTCAGAGCCACAACATCTTTCTGAGGAAAACATCTGTGCCTTCGTTTGCTGAAATATTTCACGTTGTTGACAAATAAATGCACTCAAAAATGTAATTAAAATCCTCACATTTAAAATGTACTGTGTTTGCACTTTCTTTCATAACTGCAGCATATTTAAACTTTTAACTTCCCAAGGTAAGGTAGCAACATTCCTAAGGTGGGTTGAGAAGCAGGCCTTATGGTATGAATTTTGAAGCAAATTTCATACTCTTTCTAGCGGTGAAAAAAATTGAAAATAGGTGAATATTTGACAAAGTCAGAGAGAGTTAAACGCGTGAAGGTTTTTTAAGACACCGTGTAGTAGGGCCTATAATGCATACAGTATAACCCATTAGGAAACCTAAACTCCGGTCGCAGCCCGGAGAGCGAAACTCGTTAGAAGCGCCTCATTGCAGCTCGTATTCGATGCGGCTATCTCTAAATTACTTTGGCGTCTTGTTTCTCGTTGCTTCTATATGGCGATTTGTGTTTTTTTTCTACGATCAGGTTGAACTGACAGTTGTAATGTGACCAAACGTTTATCGACAGTCGCCAGATGGCGACAGGGAAATGTTTTTAAATATTACGATTGCTGTTTGCAGAATATTAGATAAGTTACACATCTTTAGTGATATATTATGGTACCTGTAGCATTTTTATTAAAATGTGAGCACAGATCTAATCTTTAGGCACATGTTACAGCGTATTTGTTATTAATCTATCTAAAACACCGGAATAAATAACAATTGTCCGATATAAAGGTGTTCGTCTAAAACACCCAAATCGCTTTAAACTGATTACTTACTTCCTTGTGACAAGATTTCGTGACAGGTCACTCAGTACTTTGTGACAGTCAAAAAGTACAGACTAGTCCGCACGGGCATCGGCCAACTCAGTACGCGCACACGGGTGATTTTACTAGGGGCTACGCCCGTAGGCCTGCGGCCTACCGGGCTGCGCCCAGTATTAAGGCTGACGTGAAAAAAGTGACGAAATAATAGTCTTCACAGTCAGTTTCCAATTCCATGCATGGAACTGATGCAGCAACTGTCACACAATTCTTTGATCTTTGTTCAGCAGCATGTAAATAAGGACACACAAAAAAGCGGCATCCTAATGAGCAACAGACTGAGCAGAGACGTAGTAAGTAAGCCACAGCAAGGTGCAGCCGACTGTTCCAAAAAACTCATCACTCAGCCTCGGGGTCGAACAACGCCTCAGGCCAAGCGGCCCGCACGGCGTGGTCACGTGCGAGTACCAAATTACAAGCCATTAGCACGATTAGCCAGCTGGCTGTACAATTAGGCCCACACAGCCGGCATCTCAATGCCAGGCCACCAGCATTGCACACTGGAGACATACAATACACAACCTGACGTAGACAGGACGACGGTAATGAGAACAACAACAGGCGGAGATGTATTCACACACTAACAGTACTATAGCACAGTTACGGTGATTAGTAACTTGACACACAACGACGACTCCAGCCATTACAGCCTGCCACAACAGAATAGCAAGTGTCCTACACCTACACTACATACAGCTGTGGAAAGACTACATCACTCGTGAACAACGATGAACTTCAAGGCTACCAACTCGCTACTCTGACTGAGTTTTATAGTTTAAGCCTTCCGGGGGTCGGTAGATGAGGACAAGCTTCGGCTGGGGAGGCAGGTATGGTTCATTTAACTATATGATACTTTGAATCATCATCATCATCATCATAAACATTTTAGAGTGGCCTAAACAGTAAAAACTATTACAAGGACCACTGTTCCGGAGGGGGGGGGAGATAATGACTAGAAAAGGGAAATGTAAAATAAGTCAAACAGTTTCGTCCCAAAATAGTTAAAATACAATGGTTCGACCACCCATAGTATTTAACAAAATGTAACCCTATCAATGCTGACATCTGCCACTGAAGGTCAAAGAACAAAAACAGTCGCCTGTTCGACTGACGCCACACGTCCAAATCATCAGTATTATGAATGGACATCGAGCAGCGTAGCACACCGCCAACTCAAAGTGATGACGATGATTTTCAGTCGGTTGCGTAATTAATCATCATTGTCTGACCTCTCGACCCACTGGAAAAGTGCAGCAAATTTCATACTGCCAACTGCAAACGGCCCAGGTCACCGACGTTATAAGCAGTGAATTTGCACTGATTGCAGTACTATTACAGCTCAGTACTAGGCTAGCCAGATACCTATACTCACAGAACGTCAGATGTATGGGTGACCAGGTCACGAGGTGACTGCACTGACCCTCACTTCAACAGAACTAACACGACAGACTGCTGTATACATGTACACAGCCTGTAGGCTACTACAGAACTGAAAGAACATTCTGGCAAGTGGCCAAAGTAATTTAGTGAAGGGCGCATTGAACCCCATCACCGTAGAAGGATTGGAACCCCCACCTAATACAATGTGCGTTGGATCCACATGAGTCTCTACCCCAAACAAGACGCCGATCCGTTCAGCCGTTTTCGCAGGGTGCAGGTGCGTGGCAGATAGACTGACAGACACACCACGCTACGGGATCATCCGTCGCAACAGTCCGCATCACGCATTCGATCCGACCTGAATAGGGAATGCCGCCGCCACCGACCATATGTCAGTAACACAACCTGTCTTTGACTTCCCACAAAACAGCACACTGGAGGCGGAAGCATGAAAGGAATGATACACATATCTACGCCATATGTTGCACCGCGTCAAATAATCAAATGTACTCAAAGAACCCATCAAAGCTGTCAGTGGTCACTGTTTAAGTCTGTTTTTGTACTCATACACAGGGTGGGCCAAAAAAGTAAGCTTCTACTGCATTATCAATAAATCGTCATAAGGCCTGCCAACTAAGCTAGTTTTTCGTTAAATCTGAAGACAAACAAGCACTATAATACTACAAGTTAATATTAAGTATTCTACTGATTAATATGCAACCAAAGTTAGTGATGCTGCAATAGTCAGTCAACATCACAACGGAACTTCTTGCAATCTTCATGATTTGCTCAACTTCCTGTGGACTTCTGTGGGTCCCGGGAGCATTTTCTTGACTGCAAATGAGCTCTTCTACTTTTCTGATGTAGACTGATTGACGTTCTCGCAGACATGGGGCGTCTGCTGCCAATTTTTCAATCAGCACTCCCAGTTGCATCACTTCGTCTTAACAAGCTATCAAGTCCACTCCTAGACCAATCTTTACACGGAAATTCATTCAACAGTTTCTTCGAGCCTCATTTTTCTCTTTTCTTGAATTTTCAATTAAGATTTTATCATTTACAGGGGAGCGTCAAGGCATCACTAC
>Ga0126335_1002208_pt1 | contig 11521 bp, 8 predicted proteins | sample OlaspJWI45metaG_FD_108409 | JGI IMG/M metagenome (GOLD analysis project Ga0126335, IMG submission 108409) | Marine gutless worms symbiont microbial communities from Oahu, Hawaii - Olavius sp. 1 OAHU.JWI-45 metaG | ecosystem: Host-associated > Annelida > Digestive system > Unclassified | place...
CCATCGCCACGTGACCGCCGAAGGTGACCTGAGAGGGCTCACGACATTAGAAGGTTGTTGGCAGCGGAAGCGCGCACAGGCATGTGTGTCTGTTTTCTGTTGGCAGTATAGAGACCTTGTGTGTAGACTCTCGTAATGGTATTATTTGTTTTGTGATTTTACTATGTTGATGTACCGCTGTAAATAACTGTACAAATATAAAAAATAAAAAGACATTATATTAGTGTCTGTTACATTATGTAATCTGTCCTTGAGACACTATAAAACCTAATTTGGAATTATTCACCTATAATTATTTAGCACCATTTACTCATGCCTCATTCCTGTCTTGTGTATTGCACAATATGTAGTATAAAAGTTTAATGTATACAGAGGCAATCGGCTATTCAACTTTAAGTACCTTCAGTTAAACAGTATTATGCCAGAGTTTACATAACAAGTAAACTGGCCCTAGAAACAGTAGACATACCGTACTCAAATCATAATAAACAGATGAAGCCAAGCATTTACATATTACAATAAATCTTCACAAAACTCAAATCTTCAGTGCAGCAAATATATATGACTAACGGCAGGATCAACCGTCATATCTCAAGAACAATCAGTAAAAACAAACAGATAATGATCCACTTTTACAGGATGACGAGGTGCACAAACTCACTACTTGAAAATGACTATTATCATAACGTACGACATTAAATGCTGAATATTAGACATCGAGAAGCATCACTCGTGGGTCTTCAAGGATTGCTTTAATCTTGCGGAGGAAAGTCACCGCCTCTCTGCCGTCAATCAGTCTATGATCATATGTTAGTGCCACGTACATCATCGGATGTATTTTCACCTGTAGCAACATGTCAAATCACCAGATGTAGATTTAATCACACTTGCAAAGTTGGTGAACCTGGCATCCTCTGGATGAGACTGAAGACTATCTCCAACAGCATTAGCATGCCACATATGAGAACAACAGCTATGCTGCTGGCATAAAAATAACTGATGATGCATTAACTTCAATGAGTTAACTTTACACTAGTACACACTAGCTAACACATCTGTTAGAAGCACTCTGAAAGACCGACAGTGTGCCAATATGTTACATATTTTTATTATTATTATCACTACTGTTATAATAAATTATCCTACCTCTCCATTGACAGCCACTGGACGGTCAAATATGCCATGCATGCCAAGAATAGCGGACTGAGGTGGATTGATGATAGGTGTACCCATCAATGAACCAAAGACACCACCGTTGCTAATAGTAAAAGTTCCACCATCCATGTCCTCCACTGCCAGATCGCCTTTCTTGGCCTTCATCGTCAAACAACATGTAGACAGATATTCATTAAACCAGAAAACAGCTGCCAGAAACAAAGTGTATCACTCAGACAGATCTTACTTAAATTGTGTTAGTACAGCTTCAAGAACAACGTGAGTGAAAGTAATGGCTTAACATCCCACTTGACACATAGGTCATTTGGGGACGGACAGCCCTCTGGATAACTAACGGGCAATTCTGAATACAAATTTCTCCAAGAAGTGGGCCTATATTACCAACCCTGGAGTCCACACATGGCACGAACAGACCTGAGACAGACTAACAGAAACTACGGACATCAAAAAACGATTGAGCTACAGGATATGATCACCTGTCTATGCAAGAGAAGAAATCTAACAAAGCAGATAACCAGAAGTTTGAACACATCATGCACTGGCAATAACAACAGTCATGCATTAGCCATGAAAACAGCTTATTTTACTTTAATGTTGAATAGTTGATAAAATCAAATAAAAGCTTATCCAATAGCTACAGAAATATAACATTTGCCAAATGTGATACCAACCTTTTCCCCGAGCTCATTAAGACCTTTCTCAATTTCTGCATAATTCATGTTCTCCACATTTCTCAATACTGGCACAACCAAGCCCTGCAATTTGCCACAGGACTTACTCATAGTACCACAACACATTGCAAGATTTTGTCAGAATAATCAAAATGATGTTCAAATAATTTATAATACAAAAATAGTCAAGGACAAACATAAGCAAATAAAAACCGTTAGAACCGTTAGCCCATAATACATTGCAATGTCCGATTAGAAAGTTAAACGACATGAAAAATGAATCCCACCACTGAGCAGAAGCCCCCACGTAGACAAGACCATGCACAGACATTACACAGCGCATTAGAGGTTTTTTTTAAAAATGATATGCGCTATATAAATTCACGTTTTACTTACTTACTTACTTACATTAGCATGATGTTGCTACTACAAACATTAAAACACACACTAACATGGCCAAACGAGTTTCAGTAGACCAGTATAGCAGTAACTTCATATTTATATATTTATTTAAAAAAGACGAGAAAAAAACTGCAACAGTGTGATGGCATCCTTCAGTTTTAATTATGATCAACAACAGTTTAATGCTTCACAACCAGTGGTGCACTTTAACGCAAAAAAATTTCATTGAAGTGTCAAACATTCCTGTAATTCATATACTTAAATATTGAGCTACAAAACGACTTCCATAATCTTGTACAACACAGTTAAGGTAAGGGTTAGGCCAGGTGTACCTTAGGAGTAGCAACTGCAACAGAGATGTCAATATAGTCACGATAAATGATCTCGGTGCTTTCAATGACTGCATTAACAGTAGGCTGGTCTTGCAGTGCAAATGCCGATGCCTTGATGAACGGAGACATAAAACCCAGCTTGACTCCATGCTTCTTAGCAAACGCATCCTTGAACTTGTTCCGCATCTCAATGGCATTACTGCATACAACAGGAAATAATGACTATTAATGATTGCCAGCTGACACAACAGATATGTCATTTAATAGCAGATGATACACTATAGCATGTAGTTTCAATGTAAGTGTTTTTACTATTCACATATATTCATAGTTTGGCGCGGTCATTTTTATCTTCTATCACTGCATCATATCTAGATGTTTAGCTACAGGTTACGAGAGAGTAAATTAAATTCTTGTGTCTTGTAATCAGAGCCATTTACGGCATTACACTGTGTTGTCGTCATTATTCATGCTTACTATTGCTATAGTATTACAATTACTCATTCAGCAACTGGTTTGTGTCAGACATGCACAAATTATACTAGCCATGCTTGTCTGTAAACAATGCATCATTAGCACAGAAACTTGACAGCAGCATACAAAAATAAAATGCATTTATACACAAAGTTTAATCTAATACAATGACACACAAACAGAATGTGCAACAGTACGCAAACCTCATGTCTATTTCATTAAATGTAGTCAGCATAGCGCAAGTGTTCTGAGCATCTTTAAGTCGTTGTGCTATACGTTGCCTCATCCGATTCATTTTTATCTAAATAGTGGACACAGAAACATTACTCTACTGTGGAGAATCATATAACTGACAGAATGCAAATAAAAATAGATGGAAGGAAAACATTACTGTTCAATAACTCTGGAAAACAATTTAATCACAGAAATGGCAATTGTGGAAGAAGACAGCATAGGACAAGGTTGAATGTACGAAAAATGCAGATGTAGCAAGATAGCACTCTTTGAATTAAGAAATGAAAGCCAGTGGAATCAATAGTATAGCAAATGAAACTCCAAAAGCACCAGGAAGTTACGATAAGCATGAGCTGCAAGCGTGCCTTCCATGTGTCAGCACCAATCGGTGGAACAGTCTTCCAGCCACTGTCACATCGACTGAAAACAATCTTACTTAAAGCTACTTCTAGTACTCAGTTTCTTAGCTTGCTAGCCTTGTGACCAAGCACTTCTGAATCTCTTGTAGAAATATGGCACTAGCCAACTTAATCGACTCAACCTTCTACCTTCCGTGGACAGTAAAATGAGTATCGGCCCTCCAGCTGAGTAATAATATATCTTGCGCCTCCACTTCCAATTATATTCGACTATATGCACGATACAAATTTCAGTATATTTTTCTATTATTACCCTCTGTTCAGTTCGAGCACCAACAACTGGAGCCACTACAGCTGAAGTAGCCTTCACAGCTGATATTGGCATGCTCGAAAGAGGCGCTGTAGGTATTGGAGGGACGGGCGGTGGAGTTGTTGGGATAGGGGTTCCAACTGTAGGTTGTTCAGCAGCAGCCACAGGGGCAGGAGGCTCAGTGGGAGGTGCCACAGGTTCTGGTTGTGGAGGGTGAGCAGCAGGAGACACAGCTGGCTTCACTGCACTGGCAGCCTCACCTGGCAATCATACACAGCTAACATCACACTTAGTATCTTCACAAGCCCAACTTGACACACAATAGCAAGTGAGTAGTTTCTTAACGTTTCTTAATCTTAGCAGACATGAAATAGATTGTGCATTATGCAGTTTCTGAAAAGTGTTAAGTGACGATAAAACCAAGGCTATTTAGCTATTACATTACATTAGAGTTATTTAGAGTGGCCTAAAGTACAAATACTGCTAAACCATGTGTCAGCACCAATCGGTGGATTGGAGCTATGATAAAAAGGAAATAATAAAATAGTAAAGATGGGCTTCTTTCATAAAATCAACAATGTTTCTGTCACTAACAGAGCAGTGTCAAAGCAATATAGGGTACAGAAGTCAAATACAAAGTTTGTGTAATGCATATCACGACATACGGTACCTCCAAGTCGTATTCTGAACAGTTCCTGTCCAGCAACTACTTTACTGCCATCCTCCACTAATAACTCTTCAATCACTCCAGCGCCGGGAGACGGAACTGGAATGGAAGTCTACAGCAGCAGCACAAGTGTTTCTGTGTAGTACAGATGTGTCATTTAATAGCAGATGATACACTATTGCATGTAGTTTCAATGTAAGAGTTCTTACTATTCACATATATTCATAGTTTGGCATGGTCATTTTTATCTTCTATCACTGCACTCAACAGACACAATATATGTTACACATAATACATGATGCTGTCATTTGCACGTAACGTAGGCACCCATAACGATTCACTGTCACAACAATTGTCACAATGTCTCGTGCTCGTGCAATAATCACAGAGCTCAACAGGACCAAGAATGTGTAATGTGACAAAAATGTTAAGAAACAGAAAGTCATCAGCTGCTGCTGCTGCAGAGCTTGCTCATTGCTAATACTCGGGCACCCAACAGACACAATGAACGTTATGCAAAATATGACGTTTATCCACAAAACTTCCAAAGAATGTCAGTTATAAGATTTAGAAGTATACAGTCATGACTATACCAATCTTGAGTGCAACAACTGAGGTCAGAATCTCACCAAGTAAGCAAGTGTCATTAGAATAACTCAGTGAAATTACTACGACTACAGATATGAAACAAAACAGTAACCTCTGCCACTATACAAAAAAAACTCACATAACAATGCCTGCTTACTTACAACAACACTGTCATAAGCCAACCATACTGTTTTCACAAAAATTATTAATTAGGCATAAAAACAAGGCAAAACCTTATCAGTTTCAATTTCACAGACAACTTCATCTTCTGCTACTGTGTCACCAACCTCTACATGCATACATCACAATTTCACAACTGAACTACTAGTACAAACGCTGCATGATTTAAGCAGAAACGTACTAAAATCACATTGCATGTAATAAAAAAAATTATGCAACAAGCAACTGCATTAGCTTAAAAAGTTCACCGATAGCCATAAGGGCAACAGATACATATAAACAGCTTGTTCTATGTCTGAATGAATCCACTGGAAATCAATTTATCAACAGAAAAATATGGATATCATCCTCACAATCAACTGCACCTGCAAATCAAGTTTCAACTTCCGACATTTTGTGGTTTCAGAGCAACTGTGTTGACAAAAACAGCAATGAGTCAATCACCTAATCACGTAAGAACCTCTGCTATGCTTAGGAACACCACACAATCATGGTGCACTGAACAAGATAAACCGACACTGTCACAGACACCTGTGGCTGCTGCTGCTCACTAAACACAATGCATACAGCATAAAAGGAACAGCCAGGTTACCTTTGTTCCACTTAATGTCACCCTCAGTGACTGACTCGGCAAATGGTGGTGTTGATACCACCTTCACTACATCTCCTGCAACATCCAACAGATTACTGTAGTTGAGGACAGAGAACAACTATCACACGATTAGTAGAACCATATCAAAGGTCAGAAAATGGGTAAAGTGATAAAAAGCTTTAATCAAATGAATGATTAATGCTTTAAATTGCAGACTTAACTCATCAGATAACTCACCAGACAGCTAATACCTTCAGGGTAAATAAAGATCAGCTGACTAATCAGAATACGACACGCATACACTTACGAACGACTGTCGTGATATGAAAAGTCCTGAAATTGCCAGGCCTAGGCACACTGCATGATCTACAACACAAGTCAAATGCATCATGCTTTGCTATATCTCACATTACAAAATAAAATTTACAGAATCAAATAACCGTAATTTTGCCTAAGTCAAATGTGTTAGGCTGCCATTAATACATTGCTCTAGTATCTATGGCTGTAATATTTTATCTTCGTTTTACACTGTAAAACTGCATCATGAGATACTCTTCAGAATAGTGTACAAACAAACTGCTACCAACCTCAGCAAAAAATGAAGCTCATTTGTATCTAAAATCAACAACAATAGCATTTTCTTAAGAGAGTAACAAATGACACAAGACATTTCAATACATAGCAAGTATACTGCAAGACGCAAGTCTGAAACATACTGATTAAGCTTACACAAGAAGTGTATAACAATCAACATATCAATTTTAAACTGGTCAAGTTCTGACAGTCAAGTATCATTACCTAAATTTACACGTACCTGAACGACAGAATGATAATGATGTGCAAAACCGGACTAAGGAACTGTTATATACTGGTAATCTCTGAAACAAAACAAATATCACAACACTGCATGGTTACAGTCAAAACATGCATTAACAAAAATTATTAAAAAACATTGAATCATACAAATGCTGATGAAGAGCATGAATGCACAACAGCTGGGTATGCCACGTTCTGGTTCCTAGCAGATAAAAACAGTAAATGGGCTAAAATGGAAGTGTTGAGATGATGGATCAGTGTAGAGGTAATTCTTGAAGGCATTAACAAAGTCAACAATGTTCTTGTGCAAAGTCCTATCCTACATTTTAAAGTCAAAAGAGTGTAGTGATGGGGTAAGACTGATCCACACCAATCAGAAACTGAGTAAGAATTACCTATTACCTAAAAATGAATGTTTTTCCTGAATGCATTGCAGACTGGAACCAGACCAACCCACGTCCTGAAATAATGGGTATGTTCTTTTTTCACTGGTCGAACTCATCTAGGTCCAACCAATCTGTCCCGTAACTGGCCATTCTTTTTTGGCCTGAGACCAGATCTGACCAGATTGGCCCATAATTTTTATCAACGGCCAAAACAGTCGGACCAATTGGGTCCAACTATTTGAAAAAGAACATACCCAACATGTCCACGTTTCAACAAAGCCATGCCCACAACAATAAGTACAACAAGATCATCACAGCAAAACAACAATAATCAATCAATAAATCAATTAATGCTTTATTATTCAGTTGGGCATAATGTAACTGAGTACATCGGGACAGAGTAAAAACACATTTTAAGAAAGATAAAAATATAAAAGCAAAAGTTCAATAAATGTTAGTAAACAGCCATCTTGTTATAAAGTTACAATCGTCAGTTTTTGAGGGCAAGATGAAGTTGTGACGTTGAGGTAGAAGACTGTAGCTGTGGCTATTGTGGTCTGAAAAGAACTGTTGCTTGACGCGATGCTTGTTGTACCCCATTTAAACAGACTTTTGTCGGCATCCTCAACAAGTTGAGTCGGTGTATCGATGCGCTGTTTGTCAAAGATGTGGCGAATTCCCACCAGACTGGGGAGGCATAAAGCAACTTGGCCAACACTACGTGTTTCAGCGCATCGTTACACATACCGTGACTGCAAACAACTTAGATAGCATTTGCAAATAATGTCACGTATATGTTCACTGATGGATAAGTGGTTAGTGACTGCTATTATGAAGATCTTGATTTGAGTCACACGTTAAATATCTGGCAACGTTGGTGGGTACTGAGTCAGAGACTTATGTCTGTGATCCTCGACGACAATTTTTACGGACTTGGCATGATTCAGTTATAAATTAATCCTCTGAGCCCACTTTGCAACATCAAGCTCATCTTGTCTGGACTGAGCATTTGTGGCCGGGATTACAATGTAGGTATCATCAGCATACTTGTGCATAGTTTCCTGGCACCACAATGGACAGGTCTGATGCACTGATGACACAGGATACTGGGCCAACTGCAGAACCTTGGATTATGCTGGCCGAGATATCAAGCACCTCTAATGTTAACTCTTGAAATATCGTACTGCGTTTACGGTCAGTAAAGAAGTCCACCAACCAACTATATTACATTAGAGTTATTTAGAGTGGCCTAAAGTACAAATACTGCTAAACCACTACTATACGCGGTGTGTAGAACTAGAAACCAAAAACCGGTTAGGAAGGAAATGATCGGGAAAAGAGATAAGTTTTGAGGCGCTTTCGAAAAACAGACAGCGTTGAAGTTGAGGTGATGTCAGGCAGCAGACTGCTCCAGAGGCGGCATCCAGCAACCAGAAATGCATGATCACCAACAGTGGACAGCCGTGTACGTCAGATCACTAGCTGTGAGGATGATGACAACCGGAGATGGCGATGGTTGGAAACAGCGATGCTCTGGATGTAGTCGGAAAGATACCGTGGCGCCAGGCCGTGCAGGCATCAGTAGATGAGCACAGCTAACTTGAAATCGATGCGTTCCTGAGACAGCAGCCAGTGTAGGTCTCGCAGCACTGGTGTGACGTGCTCATACCGAGAAGATTGATGTATCAGTCTGGCAGCGGCATTGAGAACCGACTGAAGTCGACTGAGCTGAGACGCAGTAAGTCCCGCGAGTGTTGCGTTGCAGTAGTCGAGACGTGGCATAACCAGCAATACAACCAGCGAATGGAACACAGAATCGGACACTGAGCATCTGATGCTGCGGAGCTGTCATAACACAGCGAAACATCCGGACACCGTACGCGACACATGCGACCACATGGCGATGAGAACTCCAACAGTTGTCGAGGGCAATACATAGTTCTCTACGATGCGAACAGCAGCAGATGGCAGATGGTTCTGCCGACGAGTGGTCGAACACCAGAGGATTTCTGATTTCGCAGTGTTCAGCTGTAAACGATTCGACCGCATCCAGTCAGACACTTAGTCCAGGCAAACTGACAGGGTGGACTGGAGCTGTTTGGCAGACCCAGGGCGACAATTATAGATAGTGTCCAACATGGCCATCTTGCTAAGCAAGACATTATGTTTAACTGTATCAAAGGCCGTGGAAAAGTCGAGTGCAATAACAATAACACGTGGGTTAGTTGTAGTGAGATCGATGATTGTCTGTAGTAGAGCAAAAAACAGTGGTGGTGGACCCTGTAGGACAGAAAGTGTACTGATCGACAAATGACAACAGAATGGGTGGGTCGAGGATTGCAGAACTCTCGAAAAGACTACGGAAGCGGCACTCCCAAAACTACTGTTTTTGTGACTACAAACGACAGCAAACGATGCTAGAAAGACAGAAAGACTCGATTTTCTACCGGGAAATGTAATCCAAAGTCCCTACTAAATGCGACAACTCTAGCAGGACTGAGTATAAAACATGGGGTTTTGGGTGGGTACATTCTTTAAAAACGATGAAAACGCACAAAAAATCATCTAAAAAGTTGTGTAAGCAGGAAATGAAATGGTGGCGCCACCTAGCGAACGAAAGTAAACTACTTTAGTGAAAGATGTTTGATGAGGACGATATTAAATAACCATGAAAAAATTGCGATAAAAACTGAATAAGCATCAAACAGAACTGTGGCGCCACCTTGCAAATTTATCTGAACTATTTTAGCAAAAAGATTTCATAGAGACAATGTTGAAAAAAGGAAGAAATCTTAGAGGGAAACCGCACAAAAATTCGTCCATAAACTAAATAAGCAGCAAATAGAATTCGAAAAAATATCGGAATAAGCTAAAGTTGTTGCACCTAGTACTGACTTTGGAATGCATTCCTGGTAAAAAAATCAAGTTGCAAAAAATATATGCAAAACCCGAAAAAATATAAACTGCTAGAGAACGGTACTAATGCTATTTAGTCAATTTGCGCAATTATATTGTGAAATTTGGTATAGCCGAATGTTTAATCATGCCGAACTCTCTGACAATATGCTCCAAGGTTCTGAAAAGATTGGGGCACTGGTCAGACTGAAGCGTTTTTCCACTGGTGCGGAAATGAGGGTGTAGCCAATGACCTATTAAACAAACAAGCAAGAGGTGTACAAAATATAGGGGCTCCTATACGTAGGAACCATGCTGGAAAGTTGTCTATCCCAGTGGCTGTTGAAGGTAATTTATCAAGGATATTGAAGAGTTGTCATTCTGAAACTATCTCGGTAGCTGTAAGTTTGCGCTGTGGTGACTGGTAGGCAGTGTCAATGGAGATCTCTGCGTAATGTTGGTTGAGTGATTCTGCATCATTTGCCTGGTTCTTTCGCGTAATATCTTTCGTTACTTGCTTATAGCGTCAACAAAATGCCCAGTGTAACAAAGTAAACTACATTTAACGCACACTACATCGCATCCACACAATACTGCAGGCGAACATCTCTTGCAAGGAGACTTGCAGACAACTTCTTCTACAGCAACAACCTTTAATCAACAAACACAGCAGAACGACAAGACGATTACCTTGCTATGAACGGCCCTTCTAGAAGTCAAACGAACAAGCATTGGCATAAAGCGTGAAGCAGCTCGCATAAGACAAGCCATAACTGACATAAACGTTAACAATTTACACGCAAAAATGTCACACAGTTCTTGTTGTTATTGGTTCTTACGCATGCGCGTTCAATTTCCGGCACTACGAAAAAGGGATTACTATTCGAATTCGAAATTAACGACGGAATGGAATCAAGAATGCCATAAAACGGACGCAGGCTACAGTGGTACAGCCAAATTATTCGGCAAAGCAATTGAAAGCATGACTGACACTGAAGGCTGAAACCAAAATGAAAGCACTGTAGGAAAGCGTTAACGGACACTCGGTGTAAAGGTAAAAATTAAGGTAGAGGATACTTGATATAGCGCTTCTTTATGGCTCATGGACCAACCCCAATCTCCATTACCGAACGCGCCCGAGCATAATAATAAATAATAATAAACAGATTTGTATAGCGCCATAAGGTCGTAACTTCAGAGGCGAGATAATTCTGAGGCATGCGTTGTCAAAGGATCACACAGATTTACCTGCGAGTCTGCAACCAGTGGTGTATTGGGGGGGTATACGCGGGTATACGCCGTATACCAACCTCCGGGGTTTTTTTGACAGCGTATACTCACCTCAGTGATCATAAATAAGCAGGGTATACGGAGATATACGCCTTAAAGTGAAAACAAAAATGCACAATAAACTTCTTACTCTGTTTCTCTACCATAAA
>Ga0126335_1002210_pt1 | contig 11518 bp, 6 predicted proteins | sample OlaspJWI45metaG_FD_108409 | JGI IMG/M metagenome (GOLD analysis project Ga0126335, IMG submission 108409) | Marine gutless worms symbiont microbial communities from Oahu, Hawaii - Olavius sp. 1 OAHU.JWI-45 metaG | ecosystem: Host-associated > Annelida > Digestive system > Unclassified | place...
GACCAGGGACTCTGCCCCCAGACCCCTGTCCCCCCACCATTCAGAAGAAATCGCCGCCACTGTAATGGACTACAAAACTTGCTTCATCGAAGTCCCACTTACTCTTTTCACTCTAGGCTTAATACCTTCTTTTTCTGCAAGTAGTCTACTTCCCACCAGCCTTTCCTTTTCTTTCTTTAGGTTTCACTACATGGATTCCCCCAGACTGCTTACTTTTTCACTTCTAGCATATCCGTCTTTACTTTTTAATTGTTTTTCTGTTTTACACTGTTTAGTTGTTGTTTCCGTGCGGTAGATTAAGCTGACTCATGTCGGCTTTTGAGCGCACGTTAAAATAGCATCTCGTATCGTATCGTATCGTATCGTAAACCGTTCAACCGTATTCCATACGATTGTTTATGTAGGCCTACGCCTGACAGCAAGCGTAGAACTTGCAAATTTAGGCCTATCATACGGCCATACCGGTAATTCTACCGGTAATTCTACAACGAACAGCTATCGCGATGTCTATATCGCAAAAAGATAAGAAGCGTGAACACTTAGAACACTTAGGTATAGTGTACACTGTAGGCTACTGTCGATATACAAAACGAGAGACAAACAGCTTGTAGGCAATACAGTGACATTCAAATATTGCTCTCTTACAGTCTGAAAGTTGGACATAATAATAACCGGTAGTAACTCTATACTGGTAAACCGAAATGGCAGTCTGTGTTAGGCATAGGCCTAATCACTCTGTATTGTGTGAGTTTCTACGATAATATGGGTGTGTTAAAATTACTGTTATAGTAGGCCTACGTGCTGCAATGTCTGTCCACTGATACAAAAAAACGCCTCAGCCCAAAGTCCCATTTTGCAGCAATATACAGACAGAAAACGAAGACACCTTCAAAAACCTAATATGACAGAAATATCATGCTTGCGGCCAACTGGGTCAAGACCAGTCGTACGAAGCCCCCCCCTCCCTACAAATCCCACAAACTAGCTGAACAATTGGCAATTTGTGCAAAAAGCAACATTCAATATTGTTAATCTGTTGACGTCCATATGACGTAAGGCTAAACGTTTTCAGCTTCCCCTAACAGGCTAGGTGTGGTCCCTTGACAATGCGTACCATACCTGAGCGCTTCTGCAGTGACGTTTCTTCATTAGGATGTGCTATATCAATGGTCTGGATCTTTATCCTCTTACCTGTTTATGGACCTCGCATGAAGCAAAGCACCCAAACCCCCATTTAGGCTCATTGGTCCACAACCCCGTCCGACCCTTCCGGGTGGTAATGGTCATGGAAGAACGTTACTGTTATGTCGTGGACGTGGCCGAGTCCAAATGTCCGTTCTGCAGTAACCAGTAGCTGACTCGATCAGATCGTGATGCGGGGTCCATGACGGCCCGTCGCTCATTCGCCAGCACGGTCCCCGGCCTGTCCACGGGCCGTGGTACGGGCCGTTGAGCATCGCCCGTCGGCCGCCGTCTGTCACCGTCTGTCCCGGTGTAGGTTCGCCGTCGTACAATGGGTTCAGCCCGCCGTACTGTCCATGCAACGTCAATAGCTAGACGGTCAACCTGGACCACACAACATGTTGATATACGCTTGAAGTGTCCGAAAGCCTTGGACGTTTGACCTTAAACTTTGACCTTGAGAGTTCGACGCAGACTATTGTTACCGATGTGCGCGGTGTCTGTCCCTCAGTCTGTCTGTCTGTCTGTCTGTCACGCGGCTCAACTCGGCTTCACTGTGCGGGTTCATTCGGTGCAACCTTTGCCAAATCATTTTGGCCTCTCGTTTCGATTTAGGCTACAACTTTTGAACGCTCAAACTTAGCAACTTGATTTTTCGCATGGTGTCCTATTTGCTTTTGCGTTAGTACGGGCGTATTTTTCTGTTTCGGCGTTTTTCTCTTTTAATACAGTTTTGTGATAGTCGCATTACAAACGTTTGATGATGATGTCAAACCATCCAGGCCGCATACGAATTTCAAGGCGAAGTCACGGCAGGAAAAAATCAGCAGCATCTCGTAGATTTGTACCCCATTCAGACAGAGAGATAGATAGATAGATAGATAGATCTTTATTAAGACAATTGACAGAACGCAATTGTAACCAATAGAATGTGTACAGTAAAATGCAGATCGGCATGAATATAAAATGTTAAATCAGTACGTGTGTGTAGAATGAATGGTTGAATATTCGTGTATTATGGAAGAGAAACCTAATATGTGTTCTTATATAACATGCGTGTGAGAAAGTTACAGTCGGATAAGTGTGTTGAGTGTTCAGGCAACAGTCGGGTGTGAGGACGGTGTGAGACAGTTTTGTTCTAACGGTGATTATTTCAGCGGCAGCAAGTACATGTATTTCCTTGTTCTAACAGACTGATACAAACCGCATCAATGGATGCTCGCCGCAGCGGACCGGTGTCCAGTAGCCGGTGCAGTAGACCGAGGAATGCCTCTGTGAAGCGTGACCATGGGTCAGGGGAAGGTGGCGGAGCTGGTTGCAGCGACAAGGACGTCGACGACGCCGATCTTCGTCGCCGTTCCTCCTGCCACGCCGTGAACTCGGCGTACAGGCGGTCCTCGGTGTCCTCCAGGGCAACCCGCCACGGGAAATTACCGGTCATCAGAGCAAACAGTACGACGCCGTACGCCCAGACGTCTGTGGCCGGGTCAACGTGGTATGTTTGACCCAGTTGGCGGCTGCACACCTGTCAATATCAATTTTATCAATTATCAATTTTTATCTTTTTAAGCTCTGTCAATCGATGCTTTGTTCAACTGTCCTTATTACACCGCAACCGCGCAATGAAATTTAACAATTTAGTATGATAAGTGGGATTAAAAAATAATAAAAACCCAGCGATTTTTGAACTAATATTAAAGTTAATAATTATCTGTACACTATCTTTGCCGCACTACCTTGAGGACTTGTTGATATTAATATGTCGTTTTTGTTACAGTCAAAATTTGGTACAAGGCTCTATACACTATTGGCAATTTTCGGAAACCTGGGGCAGTATCCAACGTCTTACAGATTTGTCAGGTTATCTTAGATATCGTAGAGCAGGTAACTGATTTGCATGCGATGTGGACTATTGCAATAAATGATCCCGGCGTTTGTCAGTCTGCCTGTCTGTCGCGCGGTTGGGCTGTCCTGAACGGACCGACGTCTGGGATGGAGACTGCTGGGGACAATCTTAATTGGTCCAACCGCTGGCGGGTCCCAACCCAAATTGTGCCGGACCTGGACCCCCAAATGCTCTGCGTAAACAGAACTCATTGAGACCTCGGGAGCGGTGTAAGCAGTGCCCGCACATATGCGACAGACGACCGTGCCACAGCGGCGCGCTACTCCGAAGTCGCCCAACTTGACGAGTCGACAGCCAGTGTCATACAGCATCACGTTCTCAGGCTTGACGTCACGGTGAACAAGACGACGAGCGTGTAAGAACGACAGCGCACCTGTCAGTTAAGTAAGTAAGTAAGTAATATCAACTGACACGTGACAAATGCACATACATAACTAGGTCCAGCAGTTTGGGTTGTTGTCACACTGGGACCCTTACGCTGTGATTAGCCTGAAGGCGGTTGCCTGCAGTTCAACACGGAGTGGTTCTGAAGGGATTGAAGCTTATCTCAGTAGCCAACTGGCTTCCTACAGTGCTTTGACGCTGTTTGTTGGGTTATCTGACCTGTCAAAATTGCCACGAAATGACCTATAAAGTGTCGAGTGGGACGTTAAGCTTCTACTCACTCACTCACTGCATAACATTAATGGGTAGGAGTGGCGCTGCAAAGCATTACTGACTGCAATAAATAAGAAGTATTGGCATCTTTAAGCATGGCTTCGGCATGTAGTGGACGCTCTGGGGAACTGTCCTGACAGTATAAATATCTGTTCAGCCATACGACATAAAACTTAAATTTACAACACATATGATACGCTTTTAAGTAACATCTTACGTAATACAGCACGACAATAGATTCCTAACATTCCCCGAAGTAGTGCAAGTGCAGCAGCAGATTTAAGGCGTGGAGGGACATACAGGGACTGTATTACGTGACTTTTTGTGGGAACTTTAGTTGTTCTCTACAGCTACGAAAGAATTGTGAAAACCGGTTAAGACAAAGTTAGAAGCAAAAAAAGACCGCGGTTCTCTCTTTCTGGGCCACTCTGTATACAAAAACATAGAAATAACAAATGCAACACGAAAAAAACAAAACCAACGGCAATATAGCAGCATAAATTTACAACCAGCATCTCGTTATTGAAATTATAACGCAAGAGGAAATTATTTTGGCTATATGATAGTGACGGGGTCCCAAAATACCGTGCTTCGACTTACAGTAATTACTGCATTTCGAGAAATCCATTTCTGTTTCTCTTGCTGAAAAAACCGCAGTAAAACCGACAATGGTACCGTGGTTTTCGTGACTTTTCGTCGGTTGTGGTTTAAAATATTGGAGACACTGGTAAGCCCGCAGAGCAAATTGTTGCAAATTCCCGGGGCCCAGTCCCCTATCTTGGACACCCACAATGCACTGATATAGGCGTGCCTGCGAGTTGACTAGCCACACGTTTCGTCCGCGTCTCTCCGAGTCCTCCTCTATGCGGCGGCGACACGGCAGCCAGCAGGTCACCACACGGCGCCAACTCCTGGGCGAAGACGTACGACGTCGCCGTCTCAAACGCGTCGTCGTACGTCGCCACGATGGCACCAGGCAGCCCTAGCGACATCTGTCGGCCGTAGATGTACTCGCGACGGAAATCCGACGGTTTCGTTGTCGCTTTCGGCAGCTTCTTGAGCGCCGTCGCACGACCTGTACCCAACGACAGTTCACTCGTGCTGAACTCTATCTATTCGCTAGGCCTATTTTCTCAGTAGCATAAATACAACCATACCGTACACAACAGGCCTACGTTTAAACGACGCTTCTGGCGCATGTCACAAGTGCAGCTGAACATCGTCTACAAAACTTGTAGGACGGTGAAAATTTCGCGTCAAAAATTATGCATCGCTGCAGCTTCGAGCAACGCGACTGAATCAAAGAATCACGCATATACAGCGCGCCGTCCTGATAACATGATGCCTCCGCTGCATATCTATTTGCGCGGGGCATTAAAACGACTTTAAAGCCGGTAGGGAACTGGTCTGACGTTCAGCTGTCTTGTACGCCGTCAAAGATTATCAGCAAACAACTGACTTTTCGTTCATTGGAGAATACAAAAATGAATCATAGGCGACAAACGACAATATCTACGTGCACGTGGCTTTAATTAACTAGAAAATATTTTTAGATCTTACTTACGATTTCTCGTCAATAGCTTAAAACCGTTTAACCGCTACGCCAAGGAAGTTACATTTACCCGGCGTTTTTTATTTGTCTGTTTATTTTTCATTTGCTTTTTAGCAACTACACATGAGACTAAATTTAGCTACGCTAACAAACAGTAACGACAATACCTGTTCGTCTGCACTCGGCGCGCAGCACGCTGCCGAACGTTCCTCGTCCAAGTGTAGCTGTGACAACGTAGCGGTCGGTTATCTGCTCCACCTTCCCCGTCAACCGGGGCTCCGTCACTGTCCCGCACTCGTCCTCGGCTGTGTTCGGCGAGATGGGTGGACTCGGGTCGGCCGGACGTACCCCGCATGGCAGAAATGTCAGAGGTGGCAGACGGTGTCGAAATGTGGCTAAGCGACCTGTACAAACAATACATGTTCCAGATTCAAGGTCGCGAAAGTCATGGATCAAGGTCACAATCACGGTATCAAACAGTGCCACAGCGCAGATCTGTTAACGCGTTTTGCACAGGTATGTAACAAAATACGCTATTCGCCGCCCGACGCACTGCGTTGGCGCGGAATTTGCTATGGCGACGTGGCTGTCTGTGTGTCTGTCACGTTGAAGTGTTGTGCCCAAACGACTGAGTCGATCATCATACGACCTTCACCAGATTGTAGCCCGGCTATTCTAGTTTTTCCGAATCAAATGTGAACCCGATAGCTGGAGGGAATTCCCCTTAAGGAAGGCGTTAACTGGGAGAAGGGAAGGTAAATATCGGAAAATCAGGCCAATAAATCGCAATCATTCACCAGAGGGCAGCTCTTGACAGCACAGCTTCGTAGCGTTTTGTGTCAAGAATATCTTAACATCGGCGTGCGCAAGCGTCGGGTGGTTTGTCAGCGATTGCTGAGCTACTTGTATTAGAAGATGAGCAACACAGAATATTAACTCGTGTGTCTGTCCGTCAGCAATTTGTACTTGTACAACCGAACGTCGTTGTAACTGACCGGGCGCATGTATTGGTTGTTTCAAGCTTGTTTAGCACGATGAAACAAACATTAATCTAAGACTCTAAGCTGCGGTGCACCACATGGAACCGGTCGAGGTTTACGTGACCGACCAGACCATGCGGTATCGCGGATAATCGCGCCTGTTCGACCAGCCGGTTGCCCGGCAAGATTTACCAAATTTAGATCAGATACTGTCAACCGAACGCAAAATACAGCGGTATGTATCATGTCAATTAAGTCTACGTAAATCAATAACGCTCGTGAAGTGCTAGTCTAAGGCGTCTACATCGGACGTTCTTGCAACAGAAGTTTGTTCTGAAACTAAAATTTGCCCCACTTTCCCAGTTAGCACAGGTCAAAAGACTTTGACCCGACCCGACCAGAAGCAGTCGCCGGTCAACTCAGCCTTGCATCTCCCCGGCGTCGCTAAATCAAGTACCGGTACCAGCTTCGGCTGGGGTAAAGGCGGGAGAGTCACCTCTGCCGGGTGGCAGGTAACACTGTGTGATCCCATATAGTATGTGATTTCCCGTAGCGGTGAGGTGAAGTTCACAAACTGCTAGATCCCGTTTACTTTACTTTACTGTACCCGTTTCCATCTATTGTGCACTGATGTACACTGTATGTTTAACATACCTGCGGTGGCAGCGGCTAACTGTTTCGCGGTATCCTTCTCCGCACAATGCTGATGACTGTTGTGGCTATTGTGACTATTGCGGTGATTGTAATGGTGATGTGGGTCTGCACTGGTTACGTCGACGATCTCAGCTGCACTGACGCACGACAACAGCCGATCCATCGCAGATGAACGGAACAACAATCTGTCTGGAATGTCGAGAACGAAATGACGAAACACTTTCTAGAACGACTTGATCCGAGTAGATTTCACTTAACTGCTGTCGTCCGCATCAGTCTTTCGACCACTGCACACACATACAAGGCACAAGATGCAGCACATTTTGGTAAGCGAACCGTATTGCAGGAGCGCTCAGGTGTGGCACGCGTTGTCAAGGGATCTCACAGTTTTACTTGCACACCCACGCGTTTATCCATCAAAACAATAAACCGTGCTCATACGCAAACCTGTCCAGTTGAGACTTCTGTTGGAACCATAAGGTGAAAAAAATCGATAAGTCGTGTCAGCAGTCAGCTTGACATCAGAGATGTAGAGTCAGAATCTTCATCAGACAAAGACACGGACGCAGGCTGCATTTGCCAGTGCCTCAATCCGAGAGTCAAAGTCGGAGTCGACTCCCCAGAAAAATCTGCACTCCACATCCGTGTTTGGCAACTATAGAAAGTAACAAGCATGCGGTCGTCACCTGCAGCCCGGAGAAAAGCTGGAAGCAGTCAGTTGTGAAGTTCACGCAAGCAAACCGACCTCGTCCAGCTGGCACGTCAGGTCGCTGCTTGGCACGGCCGAACCACGGCGTTGACGCCACGGACAGACAGTCGTACAGCGTTGAACAGACAGTCAGCGGAGATGTGTCGATAACTGTCTACGACCTGACGGCGCAGCCGTGGTGTGGTGTACTGAAACAACGTATCTCAGCACTCTCCTTCAGCTCAGTCATCACTGGTGGCGAGACGCGCTGGTAGCTACGTCTGCTTTCCTCGCCAAAATCTGATAGTCAACCTGACTCGATGGCTCAGTAGATATTGTCATAGCTTCGTAGCGCGCGGCCCGAGAGGTCGTGAGTACGATGCTTGGCCCCTGCGATCCAGTTGCCCGGCGAGGCGTGACGGTTTGAACAGCTAACAACTGTGATTTTGTCGCGTAGCGGTCCTGGGCAGATTGTTTACTCACAGTTGTAATGCCTAGGCCAACTCAGCCTTCCATTCCTCCGGGGTCGGTAAATGAGGACCAGCTTCGGCTGGGAAGGCATAGGCCGGTGTGGTTCATTCCATCTGTGGATAAACGCGTGGGTGGTAGGTAAGACCTACCTATATTACTTGACAACGAGTGCCATACTTGAGCGCTTCTGTGACGAGGTCGGCTCAATACCTACATGGTGGTCGTTACAAGTTGGTAGTGACGTCATCACACCGGTGACCTCGGTGTCATGCTCGTCTCCGAGCTCACAGTGCGGCGGCGGCACGTGAACAAAGTTGTCAGTAGGCCTACGAGCTTCTATCATATCTGACGTCTCAAGCAGATACGACAGCTCATCGGACCAGACGAGACAGTCATCCTCGTCTCTGCATTTGTGCTCAGTAGACTCGACTATTGCAACTCCGTCCTTGTGGGGTCTACCCTAATCTACCATCACACGCTGCAATGAGCACAGAATGTTGCCGGCAGATTGATTGCACACGAAATCATGTGTTTGCGACACTCGACCAATTCCACTGGCTCTGTAGACCACCGGATTAGGCCTACATTATAAATTTCGTTTTCTCATACCTCCCATCCACACAGGGCCTTCTACGCAATACAGTAGTGGATGCAAGCTGCATCCAAATCAAGCCAAGGGGAAACTCAGGAAGAGAATTTGGAAGACAACTATATGACACTACATCACACTATATAACCAACAAGAGAATCACTCATAATAAACTATTGTCTTCCAAACCCCCTTAAGTTTCCCACCTGGCTTGCGGGATATTTATTGTCTAGTGATTCTTGTCTAATTTTACAATGAAGAAGTCGCGAATTTGCAAACAAGTGTGGACAAAACCGTATTTTACGGTTAAGATTTTAAGGCTAAAATGCACCAAATTCGATTTCGGCTGCGGCTCCACCCCAGACCCCGCTGGAGGAGCTTACAGCGCTTCCCGAGACCCCCTAGCTGGATTTAAGGGGACCTACTTCTAAGGGTAGGGTGAGTGAAGAGAAAAGAGGAAAGGAGGGGAAGGAAGAGGAGGAAAGATGGGAGAGTACCAGCAAAACCGAATCATCTTCGTCGTCGCCTCGGCATAGCTACCACCCATCTCTACAATCACTGGAGCACCTATGGCTGTGCGCCGCTGACGCGCCACGCCACTCAGTCAGGAATAATTACTAGGAACAGATGTTTAGCAAGTCCGCAGCAGCAGCAACAGCAGCCTGCCTTGGTTACCGCTCCATGGTGGCGCCTCCTACCGCATGCCGCCACAGTTCGCTCTGAGGCGGCCTCGTTGTTCGTTTCTCAGGCCTTATATCACTTCGGTGTAAATCTGCACGGAAATCTGGATCCAGGAACCCCACGTCGACGTAAATAACCGCTCCTAGTTGTGTTGTAGGCGTCGCGAAGTGAAACAAAACATTCTCGGAGTTCAAACACCTCTCGAAGGAATGTTGGTCGACAGCGCGAGTCTCAGGTCATTCTACGGAGACTGCACGATGCAGCAATTTCTGTTGTGACCTGTGATGAGAATAAGATCAAATTTGCAAGTCCGAGACCAAGAGCACAGCTCACGAGAAAAAAAGCTACCCACTGTACGTGTCACATTAAAACATGTCAGTTTAAACGCACGACAATAAACACAAATGCAAACTCTGTAACTGCAATGCAAATAGGCCTATCTTTGCTGTGCAGTTCTAACGTATGCTAGGCCAGTGTCTTAAATAACGATTAATCACGGGATACGATTAAGAGAAGAAAAACTGGTCATAGATTGAAGGTTGAAGGAAATTGTGTGCGATTGAGGAGAACAAAACCGAACTTGCAAAGTTACAGGACCAAGACCGAATTATGTTAGTCTGAGACCGTTATCAAGACCATGGTCTGAGACCACATCACTGGTTGTGACCGATCGCAGTCAAACGACACGACAGCACGGCCTACATACGTACGGGCTGAGTAAGCTGCGTTTTATATCTCACTCGGCACATCATAGGTCAGCTCACAGACAGGCACTAATTGCTTGCCGTTGCATTAAAACTGAGTAACAGCAAAAATCTGGCTCTACATGCGTCACAAAATGTAAAACAAACGCACAACAACACACGCACAACATATGTTTGTGTGTTTTTATGTGTATCTGTATGTTTATCTACGGACACAATTATGTCTGAAATGGATGGATGCATGGAATGATGACAAGGAATCCAGGTTAGGCGCTTTTACGACGATTTGATATTCCTTCATGATGTAGACTAAGCTAGGTCCCTATCAGCATTCAGGCTATCCTTTTAGCTTATATCTTATCCGGCCAGGAAACAGACTGGCCTCTCTCACAATCTTAGCTCACTCACGGAGAGACGAACGTACGTTGAAGCGTACCTGTCAATCATCAGGTGCTCCGTTAGTGATGACAGCTTAGTCTGCGCGAACGTGCAACAGCAGCAGCTCCATCGGATGATTCGAATCTTGTTGTCTTCTCTCGACTGCAGAATCACGGAGCAGTCAAACAATGATTAATGCTCGACCGGCGCCGCCGCCGCCGTGTTATTTTAATGCTGAGCTAGTTAATGTCAAATATTATATTGTTTACAAATTTAGATAGAATAGGCAGGCCTGTGCGTCAAAGGTCCCAGACGCTCAGTCACAGTAAACTATCAAACAAACTGTGACCAAAAATAATGATTTGCTACGATCTTTTCTTGTCGGGGCGAGAAACCACGTAGAGGTTTGTGGTCTATTGAATTATTTTTTTTATTCGTCTTTGCACAATTTAACTTAACGATTTAATTTAATTATTGAAGTTGATTAACTTAGGTGTGTAGGTTCTATTTGCTGTCGATGATAACATCACGGCTGAGCCTGGCGGGGCCTGTGTCATTCAAAGCAAGGCTGCCTTATCTGATGATGATGATGATACAGCTGCTGCTGCTGGGTGGAGAATGGAGATACCGACATAGGCCTAGCAGCAGGCGCGTGTCGGGGGCGTCCAGAAATCAAGCACCAGCACAACTGAGTGTGTACGCGATCAGCTGGATTCCGCGTGCGTTTCCGGCAGTCTACCACCACTCACGTCGGCAGACCAACCGCTCACACAGCCATAGAAGTAGTGGTAGTGAGTAGAGGCTTAACTGGTCATAGATTGAAGGTTGGGATTTGCTGTGGGCAAAGAGCCCAATGCGTGAACGAAACATCCGTTGGCGGATCTGATACTTTTAGGTCATTTCAGGGACGAATTTTACAAGTCTGATGACCCAACCTGGGCCAACCAACAGTATCAAAGCACTGAAGGAAGCCAGTTGGCCACTGAGATAGGCTTCAATCCCACCAGAACCACTCCACTGTGTTACAGTATGAACTGTAGGCAACCGCCTCTAGGCTAATCACAGCGTAAGGGTCC
>Ga0126335_1002211_pt1 | contig 11514 bp, 9 predicted proteins | sample OlaspJWI45metaG_FD_108409 | JGI IMG/M metagenome (GOLD analysis project Ga0126335, IMG submission 108409) | Marine gutless worms symbiont microbial communities from Oahu, Hawaii - Olavius sp. 1 OAHU.JWI-45 metaG | ecosystem: Host-associated > Annelida > Digestive system > Unclassified | place...
CTTTTAGAAGAAGACACAGTGCCTTTGCGTACACGTAGGATTGTTAGTAAAATTAAATAATTAAATCAAATAATATCTGAGGACGACTATGTGCGTTCTATAGCTCTGAGTTTCTTCTTTTCATGTGCCAAATTTTGCCCATTTTGATACAGGCACGTTGAAGTTACAGCGAATGATAAAGTGGGACGTTTTTTTGGGACACGGTGTATTAGCACCTGCAAATTAATCATGTAGTAAAATTTAACTTTTAGCATCTCATTTACAAGTTTGTTAAGGTTTTAATCAGTTATTCAAAAACTACAACCCTGCCAAATTTCGTTTTAGTCCACTTATAATTTGCCGAGATATGGTGCAAAGCCAACGTATATGTTTTTTATTTAAACAGTGTAGGCTTACATACATACGTAAAAAATAAGGCCGACATAGCTTTTATTTCAAGCAGCATGACCTACATCATAGCAGACTCATAATAATTATGATACCAGGTACCAGAAACATACAAATTAAACTATAAAGAAAAGGAAATATTACAAGAATACTGCAGAAAAAGACTACTAACACTAGACTGACTTACGTAAGCAAATGTTGATTTGTATTCAAAAGTACTCCTTATAAGTATTAGCTGCTACAAATATTTACCTAATGCATTAACTTGGGCCTATATTTAACTTTCTGATGACTGTACGCCTACAAGTTAGTTACATTTATGCTGCTGCTGCAGGAGGAAGAGTGGAAGCAGGCGTTGGAACATTTGTCGATGGAAGTAGATGGCAAGTTGGACCGGCTGGCGTTGGGAGCATTGCGTGATGAGCTGCAGGCACAGCTGCGAGCTCTGGCGACACAGCTATCATCACTACAGCGCGACGTCGTCGATGAAACTGAATTGCGCGAGGATGAAGCTGCCGGTATCCGCAGACAGCTGCTGCAACCGTTCAACTGCATCTCTTGTGACAAGCGGCTACACATGGTGACGCAGAAGTATGCTATACGTCTGACAGCAACATAATGTTGCAACAACTTCCACAGTTTGCTTCATGACAGGAATGTTATATTTGTGGGTTCCTGTCGCAATAGGGGCCAATTTTTGCCTTGGCCTCAAACATTATTTTACCGCAGAGCTCAGGTCCCAAATTTTCAGGAAAATGTTTGAAAAAGCTTTCAAGTGTTGTGGCAATTTGGCTTAGTGTTCTTTAACACATAGTGTTGGTGTTGGTCAATATACTAGTTGCTTTGCATCGAAGGGCTCCGACTTGGGCTGGCTAGTACTGGAATAAGTTGGATAGCTAGCTGCCTAATTTACTGACGTTTGTTGAACGTGTGCCTGTTTCAGACCTATGTCTTCGCTCCCATACCAGCCTGGTTTGCAATCATATGCTGTATACGACCTCGAGCAGATGCGTGAATACGTGCGCATGTGAGTTTCATTTCTCACATTATTTAACTGTTTCTGGAAGTCGTCTTTTCTTTTGGTTGTTTTTTATGATGATACACAGCTGTGATTCAGGTTCAGTCATAAAAGCGAAACGAAAGGTCAGTGGCTATAGACGACATTTGTTGCTGCTTGTCAGATTTTGATTTGAATTGCGGTAGATGGTCTTGAAACCCGTGTATTCAGCGGTATTTTATACACATAATTCGTCTGAAGAATTCTTATTTCATCGTTAGTCGTTGCATATCGGCCTGGTTAACAGCTGAGAGTTAATGGCTAGTCACTATAAATATGATTTGTTTTACTTGGTTTTTGCGGCACCAGTTAGATACTGTTGATGGCCACGAGCTCGAGTTGTTTTCCAATATCATTATGTGTCGAATGACACTCACTCCAGTTAGAATTTCTGAGTTTATACACTGACGCAGACGGCAGCAAGAGATCAGTTTAAAGTGTATAGCATTTTATCATTATTATCAATATATACTTCATGCTGACTGGTCAGATAGAAGGCAAAAGAGCACAAGGTGTCGGCATCGTGTGACATTTCATAGTAATTACAATCTCATCATCATCAGTAGCAAGCATCTTGACGGAGCATAGGCCTATGTCATGTTCACGATGCTGCTCCAGGTGACGCGGTTCTGAGCACTCCGCTAGGCTGTGTGGAGGCCAAGGTTCTAACAGTAATAAGCAATTATAATAACAATCTACCGGTATAAAACCACTAGACAAGATATTGTTTATGATTATAAAGGTGAAATTCATGGAACCAGAAGTCGAAGTTTAAATTACTAGAACCAGTTATATAGGATACCAGTATTTCGTTAGTTTTGTATTTGTGACGCGGGCATAGAGGCATTAGTCTGCGCCCGTAATGCCTCCACGTCTACGTCGTCTAGACCTCATCTCTAAGATACAAAGAACACAAGAGAACGATGTTGTAGCTGGCGTCAACTGCAGGACTTTGGCGCGACACCGTGATTGATTGATTGATTGATTCTATCAGTATGACGTTTGTACGTGACACAGGCATGGACGCATGCCGGAAGGTGTGGTGGACGCGTACGCTACGGCAAGGGCGTGTGGAGGAAGCCACACGGTAACGTCTTCACACAAACGACTGGCAAGGATGCACCATCACGGGTCAGAATCCATATGCTTGTCTATATTTCTGCAGTTTTCTTGCCCAGCGGAGCACGTTTTAAAGTGTTTATAAGTAGGCCTACTTGTAGCAGGGCGTACGTCCGTCGTCAGCACTTTACGTTTGCATGGCTGAGCCAGGCCAGGGTCCAGCTGCCGCTGTGGCGCGTTGTATAGTAGCACCCCGTAGTGAATGCAGTAAAACGTACTACCAGCCTAAGCAGGAGCAGTCGTCCTTTTGTCGTTTTGTGTGATTTTAATACGGCTGCTGCTGCTGCTACTGTTAGAATGTTTGACGCTGTGCGTACATTTTCTGTTTGTATTTTCTTTTTGTGCTTTTATCTAATTATGCGAGAATTTCTGCTAAATTTAAAATTTTCAACAGATGCTGAGAAGTAATTAGGCCTGTAGCTTGCACAATAGTGGTGTTTTAAACAGTTTTACCTGCTCACAATATCAGAATTAAGCAGTTACGGGAAAAGAAATTCAGACAAATTATACTTGAGCAAAAGGAACATGCAAATAGGAGACAGTGCATAAGTCAGTCCGGTGAGTGAGTAAGGTACGTACTACATGCTACGGTGAGAAGAATTTGTGGAACAAGGGAGTTTTGAGGTTGGAGCGGAATAAATGAATGATTATCAAAGCGAAAGAATTACAGCCAAACTCATGTCATGAACTCGCATTTATTTGTAAGAGTCGGCGGACGTCTGAATACTTTGTTTGTTGTTTTGCACCGATGAACATAGATGTGTGTTTGTGTGTTGCATCGTGTTTCGAAATGATTCTCGTTCAGTTGTTAATCAAGTGGCAAGTACAGCTTATAACTTAAACACACATAGCTTTCGTGCTTTACAGTGTGCGTTGCATCATGCACATTGTTTTATGTAAAGTCATGTCCACAGAGTTCGATTTGGGGTCGCAGCCATGCAGCGGTTTAATCCTTGCTAGAAAAGTTCTAACACCTGCGGAAAAATCCCATTGATGGCAATATATGGGCCTGTTAAACTTAAATTAAGCAGGTTATCTTTTCTTCAACTCATAACGCTTTTCCAGGCCCCCTAACTGAATTAAAGGAGCCGCTTGGCAGCAAGAGAGAGACAATGTAACCTAATGGAAAAAAGGAAGAAATTTAGCTTGGGGGCCAGGAGAGGCGGGACAAGAAGGGTGGGTGGAAATGGCCCTTGTAAATATTTTGCAAGTCGTACTTCGTTACTTTTACCTGTAACTTCACCTAGGTTGGCGGCGTAATGTAATTGTTAGCAGCGTTGGTCTGATTACGAAGTTAATCAACATCAGGCCCGGTTAGTACTTGGATGGGTGATCGCACCTTCGGACGGGTAGACCATGTCTCCATTTCTCCGGGGTCGGTAAAATGATGACCGTGCAGCTTCGGCTGGGAAGACAAAGGCATGCTTCATACCATTGGTGGATAAACGCATACCTATGAAATTCCGTACAACGCGTGCCATACCTAAGCGCTTCTGTGATGAGGTTGCCTCATAAAAAGGCGCCATATATCACAACTGTCAGTTATCTTTTACCTTTACCTAGTTTACGTAGAGCGGACATTGCCTGCCGGTGTCTTCAACATGGGCGAACTCAGGCATTTAGAAAATCGCAACAAAAGTATTTTAAAATGCAGTGAAAATAATTGTTTTCGCATCATTGCCTGCTGCCCTCTAAGCCTAATTAGCACTAAGTTGCACGCTTCAGTGTCTGTAAGAGTTGTGTCACTGCTTCCACCGCTTTCCCTCTCATCTGCCACTCATAATGTCTGTTATTAGGCCCATACTGCTAGTACGGCAGTATAATAGCAGCACGTTATAATTGGTGTGTCCGTCCGTCCGTCCATCCATCCATCCGTCAGCATTTTCTAGGGCCTGTATATGTACAGCCAGCCTGGTTGGCCCGCCACAACACGAATCTTGGCTAGGCCTGCACAATAGACACTGTATACAGATGAATTTCACTTTTGTATTGTGCCTATGGCTCACTTGTTACTAGCTAGTTGTAGGCCTTAGACACGTGGACGGTTGACGCCGATAAAAGTAGTTGCCTTGCATAGCTTTGTCGGCTGTATTTCGCCGTACGCCTTAGCTGTATGTAGGCTACGTGCATGCAGTAACTCGTTATAACAAGTCGGTTAATTGACAGTTGAGATATAGCAGTGTACGTGTATATGCAGAGCATCCACGCAGTAACCAGTAAGAGTAACATTCCAGGTCGCTAGCAGATCGCGAACCTCTCTACAGTTTCGCCACGAGCTTTCGACCAAAAGAAGTCGCCAGCTGGTCAAGCGTAGTAATGGAACGTTGTTTCAAGATGGCAGATGACAATTTTTTTATTTATTGTACTATGAAATCATATACATAAAGTTCTACATAAAAGGAACATAAAACATAGTACAAATACACAAATTACAATTACACCACACATTAATTTGCAGCTAAAAACTTTATAATTTTACATATTTTATCTTTACCCAAGATGCTCTCATCATCCGAGCCATACCAATCCCTAGCTGCACCTTATCAGATCAAAAATAAACTGACACAATCTCTCACTGACTCACTCGTAGCCCTGCGACAGTGCTGTATTAATCTGTTCATAGTAACAGCTCCAGGTGTAAAATCACAAGTTTTAAAATTATGCCTAGCAGAGCAGAATGTGACATTGGTTTCGCCATTAGTTTCAGCTGCACCCTTGGTTACTACTGAAGCCACAAATTATCATCGGCCATGGCCTGTACCAAATTATATTGCTGTGTGACAGAAGCACGTGTGAACGTCGTTTGTCTTGAAAGTGTCACGTGACGTAGGCCTAACTGTACATGGTCAGAACGTTCACTTGTTTTTCAGCTCACTCGTAGGACGGTAAGAATGCACAAAATAAAACATTAATACGTACATATGTAAATCACTTAGTAACTAGTGTCGCAAGTCGGTGTTAAACTGGCACTGTACTTGTAGACTTAAAACGTCCAACAGAAACTGCTAAGTTGTGGGTAATTATTGAATGTCATTGTGTGTGGTTCTGAGTGCAGAGACGACCAGCTTCCTTCATACAGCGGGAGAAGTCGCAGCAGCAACAGGAGCAAGTTGCCTAACGTACATTCACAGGTTGTTTTGTTGATATTCCAGTAATCAACATTGCTAGACTAACATTTGGCGAAACGGGCATTATTTTTAATGCAGAAGTTGACAACCCATTTTCAAAATTGCCTTTTCCTGCTGCTATGTAGCAGTTGCCACTAACTAATACACTTGTTTGGGGCCAACCTCGCGAATTCATATTGCCGTGAACTAGGCCTATATAATGTATTATCTAAACCTTGCAGACGTGTGGGTCTAGCTTTTGTTAGTTTGACGTGGTAGGCTTCGAAACCTATGGTTTTCGGCGAAAAATCGACGAACGGCTATAAGGGACCATAATGCCGTTCACGGTCATTCAAATTTTGGTACTAATGGAAAGCTCACATATGCCTTTCTATTATAAAATAATACTAATTTACATCGTATCTTGCACTGTTTCTGAGATATTGGCCGGCATGCACTAAAAACACTGAAAATCATTTGGATAGGCATGTTGTCTTTAAGATTAGATAGGGGAGTGGATGAGGGTCTGCTACAAGAAAATCACCAAGAAATAATTATTAATTGGACAGTTCCTGGCAATGTGGAAGAAGTTTATTATTAATTTCTTATACTAAATAATTTTTGTGATCTTTTAATACCACTACTGTATTGTCAGATCGTTACCGTTTCAAATGTTGCAGCACATCGAGTCGACAGCTGTCTTGTATGATTTTTTATGTATTAAGATGATAATAAGAGCATGATTATTATAGTATTTTTAAAGCTAGTCTTGGGTTTGTGACATGACAGGAATCGAAGTCTGCACGCCAGAGCAAATCAGCTCGCTGGCCGGTGGCCACTCAGTCAACACACATACCGCCAGACACGGCTGTAACCCTCTCTCGAGACACCCTTCACTCTGACTCGGCGACGGAGGCTACCATGCCGGCCAAGAAGAGATCGCAGACAGCACTGCCCAAGAACAGAATTCGCGTGGCGTGGCAAGACAGCAACCCAGTCAGAATAGAAGATGAAAGCATCCAAGCTTGATGGGAGAAAGAGCAATTAGCACCTGCTGACAAGATATGCATCTAATTATTGAATTTTTAACTTGCAGTTCCCAGAGAACTGCTGTAATGCTTAATATTCAATTTTTGCAGAATTTCCTCCAATTTTACAGTTGGCTTTTACTATGTGAATTTTGATGCTATAGAAGCTGGTAATGTAATGCACTGCGTAGTACTGAGCAGTTTCTTATTACATATTAATAATATTATTGTTAACATTACTAAGTAGTTAGCAGCTCAGTGTGTCCTGTTTTTTTGCATGTTTTGTTTATATTTTGCTATTTAGATGTTGTTAGTGATTTCCCTGCAAACCCTTGCTCAGTATTAGTCGTGTGCCATTTGATTGCTCCGATACGCTATCTTGCTTTTACATGTATACAGATGGTTTGCGCGTGGCCACTTGTTTTGGGTTTCAGTTTGCATTTCCACTGTTCCTCTAGAAGCACTATCAATAGAAAGAATTATGGCAAATATTGTACTGGTACTATTTGTATAGTTCATGTGATAAAGGTTATAAGTACCACCAATGATTACAACATCTACAAACTTGTAAAGTTAGAATATATTGTATTTCATACAGTAAATAGTGAATTATATAGTGAATGCCAAATTTATGTAACTGTGTGTGTACAACTATTGCCACTCATTCTGATGCATTAACTCAATTTCATTATTTGACTTTAACTGTCAATTGAAAAAAATTATTTGCTTGCTATTACTAATTTTGGAAAATAATTTCAAAAAATACAAATATTTGTAATAAGGTACACATAGTCAACACATATGAGACTGATGTAATCATTCACCGTGATTGGCATTAGTATGCCATAGTACAAATTGTATATGTGGAAAGGTACCAGTAAGTTACATGCAAACTGAGAGAGTGTTTAAAACAAGATTGCCTGCTAACCTAGGGCAAAACCACCCGCGTTTTTGGTTTATTGTACTGCCGTGACATTGACCTTGACTTTATGACCTTGATATCCGACCTTGACCTAGACAGCACAAAGCTGTACTAGTGTGCGAAATACGAAGTTTGTAGGTCGAGGCTTTCAAGATTTATAGCCCAGAGAGGAGTAACAGACACACTTTTTCTGCTCGTGTAACCTTGACCCCAATGACCTTGATATACGAACCCAAAAATTTAGTGATTATAAGACGTACCATCATATCAAAGACAAGCTTTCTAGATCAAAGATTTCAAAGGCTGACAGAGACAGACAGACACTCCCAAAACCATATTCTATGCCGCTATGCGGGTGGTCAGTTATCAGTAACTAGCCATTCTGCCCGCCCAGTCGGGCGTTACGTAAGTAGCCCCGTCCCCCTTTTCGCCCGCCGAAGGCCCCTCCCGCTTCCCGTACCCGTGTGTACTATGCGTGCCGGCCCGTCAGCACCAACGCCTGTTTCTATTGCGTCTGGGCATTGTCCGCCTGCGCCCGTGTGTGCGCCTATAGCCTGTTGATAATGCCCATTGCAGTGCCCAATCTGCCTGCCGTGGCGCATGGCCGGCCGATCCCGCGAGAAACGAAAAATGCCAATTTTCTGGCCTCTACCCATGACACTCTCCTCAAATTTTTGGGGTAAAACCATCCCTGGAAAATTTGGAGACAATCGCCCCTCCCGTTCCCGAGATATATAGCGAACAAACGTAAATATAGTTCTACATAGACACTTGAACCGAATAGGCAAACTCGGTTTAGTGGTGAAACTGGTGATCATGTCGGGAAAATACGTCTACGGAAATCCCGCACGTGACTCACTGCCGGCTCAGTCTGAGCACACCCCACGTGTGTGCTATAAATAAACTGTCGTCACGCCCCAATAACCACGTTGGCCGAACACAGGCTACACAGCGTACACGCGTTGCTGTATAGACTAGGCCATACAGGTCATGAAATTATTAATTATGGTCCCTTACCCCAACTTTTTTGCGCCTAAAATCATCCCCTGGGCGCCCTGGAGCTACCCTGAATATCTGGAGGTGATCGTTGCAGCTGTTCCCGAGTTATAAGCGATAAAACAGCCATATATACCGAGTGGGCCAAAAGAAACCGGCACCTTATATTGAGCCAATTATATTTTAACGTTAAGTTAGAAGTAAAATTCAAGATGCATTTTGAAGCTTAAATCAACAGCACCAGCTTTGTCTGTTGGTGTTATTTTCCGTGAAAATTGACTTCGACTAAGTTTTTTCCACCAATTTGTTTGTTTTTAATCGTTGACTGTCAGCTGTGTTGAAGATCTATGCAAGATTCATAAGATGAACTCGATTGAATGGAAGACTGGTGCTGAACGACCGCAGACTGCCAGATCGGAACAGATTTACAAGTATGTGACTGAGCTAATATGCAGCCAAGAAGGCAACGCATGGTCTAGCAGAGGTCCAAGAGAAATGAGAAACCTGACAGTGATATCTCTCAGCTCTGGCTGCTGCGAGAAGCTTTCATGGACACAAAACACGTCATCGTTAATGTATTTTGCCATTGGGTCAAAATGCTTCTGGGGTCCTTCGATTATGTCGATTGTGCAAAATTTCAACACCGTTATCAGGGTCTAGTTTCGTCTTGTGTAGAAAGAAAAATGCTATATTGTTTGTACAGATAAACACGTGCAGATACAGTATAAACAGCATAACCAGAGGGGTCGGTTTTTTATGGCTCACGTTGTAGATTGAAGAAAGCAGGGGCGTCTGTACCTTAAGTTGTGTATGCAGTCATGCATGACTTCCAAATAGGTCTAGCAAAACGTATGTCTCTCATGTCATATTTTTGGTTCTCCAGAAATTATTTACGTAGTATGTATCTGCAGATATGCATTTCCATGGAAGAAAAAGCACATTCATTAAAGATTGTAAAAGCAAAGTGTGGTGACAAGTATTTTGGGGGTAAATTTGTAAGAGTATGGTGTAGTTAGTTAGAATTTGAACATATCCATCCGGTCATCCGTTTATTTTAGACATAAGCGTTGCACAGTTTGACATAAAAACCTAAAAAACATTATGAAACACTTAAAAAATATATCAACGTATGTAATGAGGAAACCATCCAAGCACGGTTGCTTTATTAAAACATTGCTTTGTTCTGAAGCAGTGTCAAAACTTGATAGAGCAACGTCTTATAGCTACAAAACAATGTCTTTGCATATTGCATTGCAAACTACTGTTATTGTTTCGTCTACTTTTCATCTTGCGACGTTGTAATTTTTTCTGTATAATTTAATATTGTTTACTTGATATTGATGCTGTTAATAGTATTTGATGCTATTCAAAGAGTTGATTATACGTTATCATGTTTTATTGTTAACTGTTTATTGACTGTTGTAATTCTCATCTTTATCTGATTATTGTACTTTTCTTCGTAATAATGTGCTAAACATATTTCTTCTGTGCTGACGTGCTTGCTGTGTGATGATATTCTGTGTTACTTTACATATATACTGATTGTTCTGTATCACTTGATATGGTAAATGTTATATCATGTACGTGCTGAATTACTTGCCATGTGCCCACACCTTGTTACTGATACTCAACTGATGAATGTTTACACTTACATTGTTACTATGCAATACCATAATTCATTTATTCTGCTGTTGTAAAACAAAAATATGACTGATGCATAGATAATTGTAATGTTCAGGTGTCTGAATTTAAGACAGTGTGATGAAGTTATTATCGGCTGTAGCATATAGCAATATTACCCAAGTAATTGTTTGTTGCATCTTTCATACTTTCTTCTGAATATACATCTGGCATTTTTATCTGTTATGTTCTTATTTAACGGAACTACCAGACTGTGCCATAACAGAGCATACCAGGCTGCATTTTGAGCATAACCCTATGATATTTCACATAGTGTTTAATCTGCAATGTTAAAATAGGGGACTTCCTTGATCCGACTCAGATAAACACAACAATCTAATCCTTCCTCTCTTAAACTTCTAAACACTTCAATGACGACTAGTTGAGCTGTCCTGCTGAGAGATCGCAATCAACAAACCGAGTTAAAGGTGACAAAAAACCTCTTTACAACAAAAACTGACAAACACGGGAGTTTGTTGTTTAACATCATTTAACGTGGAAACTCAACAGTGCTAAATGCAATCAACAAGTGTATAATACCATCCAATAAAGACGGCCGAGGAAAGAAATTTGTCAAAATCACAATTTACAGCAGCACATACTTCACTAAGAACAACACACAGTTATGCTATTGTAAGGAGTACGGGGTCTAACGGAACCCACGACGTCGCCACGGCGGCCGTCGTAGCGTCGGGGCGGGGTTAACTCCCAGGGGGTGGAGCATGAGGTAAAGCAGAGAAGGCGATTGGCTGTAGGAAGAGGCGGCCGGCCAACCTGGAAGCTCTACCTTAGCAGGGATGAGGTGAGCGGCAGAGAAGGGGAGCCGCGGAGAGAGATTGTTCAAGTTTTGGGACGTTGAGAACCGGATCGGGAGGCAGAATCCAGAAGTGGGAAGCCGCCGTCAAGACCCGAGTGGGGACAGGGCGGAGTGGAACAGGGGAACTGTCGGTGTCCGGAGTAACTGTATGTCCTGCTTACTGATGATGGTCTGGAGTAAAAGAGGTCACATTAACACAGCTGCTCTAGTTACTATAGCACAGTGCAGTACTCTTGTTGCACGATGTTCTAGGCAGCTTATAGATCCAGCAGATTGGATTTTTGTCACACTGGGACCCTTACGCTGTGATTAGTCTAGAGGCGGTTGCCTACAGTTAGCCTAGTTCATATTGTAACACAGTGGAGTGGTTCTGGTGGGACTGAAGCCTATCTCAGTGGCCA
>Ga0126335_1002212_pt1 | contig 11512 bp, 8 predicted proteins | sample OlaspJWI45metaG_FD_108409 | JGI IMG/M metagenome (GOLD analysis project Ga0126335, IMG submission 108409) | Marine gutless worms symbiont microbial communities from Oahu, Hawaii - Olavius sp. 1 OAHU.JWI-45 metaG | ecosystem: Host-associated > Annelida > Digestive system > Unclassified | place...
AAAACGCAATTATGTTTTCTGTAGAGTTGGGTCGTTTTTTAAATGATACCAGTCGCATAAATCTTTTTAAGATCTGTTCAAAAATCATGTCGATTCGTCAGAAATGATTTAAGCTTCAGAATTTATCTTGAATTTTACTTTCAACTTAACGTTAAAATATGATAATTGGCTCAATATAGGGGGTCGGTTCACTCGGGGTACTACTGAACTACTGACAGTTTCTGTCCGGTTACACACAGTACGTATGGCTTAGCAGTTTTTACACTTAAACCACTTTCATCTGCTTAATATAACGCAATGTAAATCTAAGACACCATACCCAACGCGTGCATGATTACAGTTATCTCTACATTACTGGTTAAGTTTTCATACCAGACGTTTGATGTCGGTAGATCATTTTTTTACTTACTTACTTATCTACTTACTTTCTTACTTACTCGTCTGCAGGACGACGGCGACGCTTCATCACTCGCAAGATGATGTCATCAGCGTGTGAGACCGGAAATGACGTCACGCATCAGTACGCCGCTGCCCCCTCCGCTAGAAGACAACAAGGTAACTCTAAGTGACACGTTATTACACCATTACAGCTAGTACGACTACGTTTAGACGGAACTGATTTGAGCAGAACTAGGTATCCCCGAGGAGACGGAACGACCGCTGGCCCGCCGCGGGAAACGCCCAGAATGGCGGAACCTTAGTTTCGGTCGCGAATCTGATATCATTTTGACGTAAGTGAATTGAATACAGAACGAAGCAACCGATTTATGCACAGTTTTGTTCTAAATAAACTACGAAAATATTGGTGCAAAAATATACACGTGTTTCTGAGATATTGCATTTTTCGTGTTAAAGTGTTTTTCTGAATCACCCTGTAGATTGTGGCGTCAACGGGTCACCATCATTTTTGCCGGTTTATCGCCGAATGACGGTCGTCGCTGCCACCAGTCCGCCGGTGCCCTTCAGCTCGCCAAGCACTGTCCGTCGTCGCCCAGGGTCGTTCGACGTTCAAGCATCGCCGCGTGCGGGACGACGACAAACGCCGCCGCCATCGACAGTTGCAGCCGCGCCGCCAACGTGGTCTCCGCCGCCTCGCCGAGCTATACCGATGTGGTCGCAACACGATCAGAAAGTTTCGCACGAGTTCCATAATCGCAGATCAACTGTTGCTGACTTCATGAGGTACCCAAGTTTTGTAAACTTGCCTAGTTGTTTCAGACGTAGTAGGGTTTCTACGATAGCGAGGAAAGGAGCGATTTGCGGTGGAGTAATCACCTCAAAGTGTCGTTGCCTGGCGAGTGAAAGTACTCGCTAGAACTAGCCAGCCGGGACTCGCTAGAACTCGCCACGCATCGCATCGCATCGCGCAGCGCGCATGTGGAAACGACGCTTTAGACGTATTGTTTTACCGTAAAAACCGCGAAAGAGCTTATAATCACGGTTTTTGAGTCGAACTGTGCTTCACCGTGGTAATTTGGTACCCGAAAAGTGTCATACAGCATACTCCTTGACTGACAATTTTCCGATGTTTTGGTCCGCCATTGAAATGCATATGTCTAGGGGGACTTTGGTCCTATAATCCCGAACTGTAGTGCCGTTTTGCGTATGCAGTTTCGGTGTAGGCGTTTTTGTTGAGCATCTGAGGATGAAAAACATAGCAGATGATGCCTCAGCACTCGCACGCCTGCTGCTGCTGCTGCTGCTGCGGTTACTGCAATGCAATGGAGGCTCATCTTTCCGCGCGCCTTCAGCTCTCCGACGCCGCCGATAAATTGCCGGCGGGAATCGAGCCGTGCGCGGCCTGGCGAGACGACGGACCGGGGCCAGCAGCCTTCAAGACCGGCTGGATATGCACTGCGGCGGGAGCCAGAGCCCACTCCGGGTTGCGCCGAGCACTGCCGTGCCGTTCCATCTGGGCGCATTGTATAGTAAACGCTGCACGGGATCGTCGAAGAGTTGTTAGAACGGCGCTACTGAGTACTGACCCATACGGTGAGCATCATATCTCGGCTCGCCCGCCCGCCCGCGTGCGTGCGATACCGGCGAGTTTGATGATTATTTATAGAACACTCACCTTCAATGGTGGCAGATCGTAGAACCTGGGATAGATCATTTCTGATGGCGGGCATAATGGGCTGCGAGTTTCGCTTCGCTTGTGATAGGTCCCGCAAAGTGTAGTCTGGAGATGGGGAGGGGAGGCAGACGCCGACCAATCACGGCCAGCTGGCGCGTGTCCGTGTTTTTGTTTTGCTCGTAGTGTACTTGCGTACGAGTCTACGAAGGCGTCCACGTCAGCCGGTGCCGTACGGAACAATCGCGTCATCTATTATTGTCGTACATTGGTTTGAATGAGTAAAGGAACACGTCGGTTATTAATAAATAGTATTGTACTGATACTAACAAGTGGCTACAGTAATGTAGTAATGGCTACATCGAAGTAGCGCCATCTGGTGAATGAGTAAGAACAGGCGCCCGCGTGACAGTCACAGACACACTGGCAGACTGACAGACGCTCATGCTACTGGATCATTGATCGCAATAGTATTCATGCATTCAGTGTGGCGTAATAAACTTCTGTCGTATTACTAGCAGATATAGCAGATTGTTATCCAGATTTTTGCTGTCGTGATAGGTGGTACCTCTTATGAACGCGCTATTTTGGAAAAACCCCTAAACGGACAATTACCAACTTTTGCACGAGTAAACTAGAGTCATTGAGCTACTTTATACGTGCAGTTACTATGGCTCTATCTTCAGCCGTTTTAGAGTTATTCGCTTGCCAATCGCCCATTTTCTTTTTGCGCATTTTAGGGGACCCGTTTATGCCAGAGGATCTCAGGGTTGGGTGGACCGATCTGTACCAGGTTTGATAACAAAGATAGTACAATTATCTGCGCATATCAGGTTGATTTTGAGGGTCCAAAACATTGCATTGTTTCGAAGCGGCGGTCGTCCAATGGGGGTCTGGGGTGAGGAAAAACGGCTCAAAATTGTGCCGTTTTTGACTCCGTGTAAATTGTAGGGGCACATCTGCAGAATTTTTAAATGAAAACTAAAATTCGCAGCGAATGGCACAAGAATGACAAAGATCTGTCCAGCGAGTGCGGAGATATTGGTTTGCGAAATAAAAAATAACGTGACAGCAGCGAAACAAACAGCATCTGCTCCGCAGATTCAATACGGCGCGAGGCTGAAAAAAACTAAAAAATAATGCATGTTTGTTGAAGGGAAATGTCTTTCACGGGCGAACAGATCACATAAAACCAAGCCTTAAATGAAATGTTATCCAGATATCTACAGTTCTACACCATACTTTAGCTGTTTAAAAGCGACTGCTATGCAGCGCCTTCGATTCAGTTTGATTCGTGACATTGAGCCTGATATTGTTCCAGTTTCCTGGGCAATACATATAAAAAATATTTGATCAAATACAGTAAGGCAACTACTCGTGGTTTTTGTACATTCTGCAGCAGCAAAGCGATGACATCATCGGACAAGATAGCCGCGCCCGGAAGTGACGTCACGACGTCGCAGAGTGGCAATGTCGGGTGCGAAGGACCAGAAACTAATCGTTCAGTTGTCGTCACCAGCCAAGACGCCAAACACGCGTTAAAGTCCGGCTCTGTTTCTGTTACTCCGACAACGTCCGTTTCCGTGCTGTCGACTCCACGTACTTCCAACCGCCAGAGCGGAAACGAAAGTAGAAATCCGGAGGCTTGCGGTTGGTTGCAGTCTATCGGAAGAATTCGGCGGAAACTGGAAGAAATTCGGCCGATGTCGACGCCGTCTACGTTGTGTCGGGCAAGGACGGTTGGACCGATGTCGGATCGATCTAGCGGTGATGCTGCTAGCACTGACAGTCGGACTGAGATGACCACGGCTACCGGAGCTCATTCTGCGCATCTTCGCAAAGCGGCGGCTGTAGGTAGTGCTTTGAGATTGCCAGCACAATCAATGGTTAACAGTTCTGGCGTCGGCAGTCCATCTGCCGTAGCCGACTGTCGTGCTCACTACCGATCAGCCTCTGGAGAAGCGCATCTGGAACGAGGTCTATTAAGGGTATTTGCTGCCGCCTTTCCAGGGCGTTCTAGACACGAAGCTGCGTCGAAAGTACAACACGCGACGACCACGAGCAGTTATTCCGTCAAGCCACAAACGGTGACGAACGCTAATCAAGGTAAACGTCAATCAGTGTTGGGCCCTCATCGGTCGTTAACTAACAGCTCCAATTGCTCAGAAAAGACTGATAAACAGACCTCGACTTTTTCGGCAACCGTAAACAGTTATTCCACATCATCCTGTCAACTTTCCACATCGAGTGAAGGTCAAAACTTGCAACCGGAGTCTGTGAACTTTGGCAGCCGCGCTTCGGCGTCGCCGCAGATACGACGCTTGAACTATTGTCCAGAGTCTAGCAGTCGAAGTTCCACCGCGACACAGGCGGACAACGTAGATCATCATCATCAGTTCCCACATCAGCAGCCAGACAACGCGACGAAGCCTCACAGCGTACCGTGTTCGCCGCGTCTGCAGGCGAGGTTATCGGCGACTCCACCTTGGCGACCGTGGTCTCAGTCGAATTCAGTCAAGACTAACATCATCAGTCAGACTGACTCGCCTACGTCAACGGACATCTGTCAACTAGCGTCATCCCTCCTACTCACCAAAGTCATTCGCGATCGCCAGTCTTTGAAATCGCCAGGTATTTATATACACACGGTGTAGCGTAAAAATAGTCATAACGAAACGATAACTGTTTAAACGCTGGAACGACGGAGCTGCATTGATAGATTTTTCAACGATCTTTTCACTAAAACACGCGTTGTATAAGCGTTAAAATTAAATAGATTAGGGTGACGTTGTTTTTTATTAGAGTTATTCAGTATGTCTCTCTCGGTTACGATTTCCAATGCCATGGTTAAAAGACAGTCAGCTTGAACGGTTTATGCTCAGCTGATCTGTGGCCGATAAAGCGCTTACGAGTACGTATGAAGTTTAACGCTGGAATTGATACTATGTATACGCTGCAGGAAGCCCGCTGACGGAGCACCAACAAGACACAAGGATAGTATTTCCGATGTCTAGTGACACTAGAAATTCTGTCAATATTCCTACAGAGTCAGCAGCGACCAGCCGCTCAGTTGTTCACTCGACCGTTCCGTCCGTGATGCTTCCGTCTCCCGTCAAACATTCCATTTCCGGTTACCGTGACTATTCAAGTGGTCCATCGGTCTCCGAAAAACCGAATATAGAAAGTAACCAAGAATTGGAAAATTCATCATCGTCAGCTACACGACAGAAACTTAAAATACTATCGTCTGCATCACTGAATTACTACTACTACAGCCCTGAAGTGGTGAGCGAATCGATCAATTCGACATGCGATTCTCGAGTTGTCGAACGATCGTTAACGGATTCGGAGACGACGCGCGCGGTGGATATGGAGACTGTGACGTCAGCGGAAGTCGCTCCTGGAAGCAACGACAAGGAAATTACGACGACGACGACGACGACGACAACAACAACAACAACAACAACAACTGATGGTCTGAATCTTACTCCGTCTTCACTGATGTCCGGCTGCAGTCTGATCAGTCTGAAAGAAACTGCGATTCGTGCCAACGGCGGTCAAGTAGAATTGATATCAAGCCAACTAACGACTGGGAACAGTGACGCAGCTGTGGAGGCGCCCACCACCGTCTGTTTACAAGGACATTCCGATACAAGCGGCAGATATCTAGATGATAGCCATGGACCGATCACGCCATCTGGCGAATCAGCTTGCGATAACATTCGCTTCATAGCAACTCGGCAGATGGCACAACCAGATCCACATATACTTCGTGGATTCGCGAGCAGTGAACGGACAGACCAACTTCCACTGTCTGAACAACGTCGCGCCAACGAGGTCAACCACAAAGCACTCGATCATGATTTGGCTGATTTACATGATTCCACCAACCAGGGTTCGAATGTAGTTGATCTGGCACCGACTGCCAATGTCCGTGACCTTGTAGCTTTATCAGAGTCACTTGAACTTCTTCCGGATGTTATGATTCCGGAACTGATGTCCAGTTTGAACGACGTCCCATCCGTGGAACGGGAAACGACAGAGGTCCTCGTCAAGGGTGCTGCTGCGACGCCAGAAACTGCGGTTATCGGAGAGAGTGTGATCGCAGTAGCTGAAGCTAATCCGAAGGAAGAGCAACCAGTCGGACTTACTCGCCAAGACTCATTCAATCATCCTGACTCTCCCATGTTTCATCAGTTGATCGATCTGCCGCGACACTCAGTCGTCATGCGCAATCGCCGACGCAGCCGCCGCAGCCGCCGCCGCCGCGAAGATCTTAATGGTTCATCGTCGTCTTCTTCATCCTCAGATTCTTCGCCGAAGTTTTTGTCAAATTCCAGACGTTCTATTTTTTCAGGTGCAATACAGTGATTTGCTGTTGTATTCTATTGTGATAATCTGTGAGAGCTAGGATAAGGTTGTTCGCTGGGTCCAAAGTTTTAACGGAAAATCATTAGTCGTCAATGTAACTGTTGGAGAGAATTTGCATATAGGTTTACTTCCTGTATAGTGTGACATAAAGGTCGAAACTGACTGTTAGTGTGCCTATCCAGTTATCCACTACTGTTGATAAATACTTGCCCATGTTGTTTGGTTAAAACTTTGGGGCTCGCGGAGTAGCTATGGTTTCGTCGACTTTGAAATCAATTGATCGCAAGAATATGTATTTTTGCGCTGAACTGGACAGCGGCGCTGAACAATAAATTATAGGCTCTAATGGGTTGACTGTTTGAGTAAAAAAACTGTATACAGTTATTCATAGTAAACTGCCATAAAAATCTACTTTTCAAAGGCTTCTTCAAAGCAGCCACGCAGTGAATGCCACAAACAAGTACATGTAGAAGTCGATTGTCCAGCGCCTTAACAACTCACAAATGCTTGGGGACGAGTTGACCGCCACCCATTTTACTGTCCTGATCTATCTGTGTAGCTTTCTTTGCAATTTTCTTTAGCAATGTCGCAGTCACGAAAATTAGATTGACTTACACAGCAGCATACGTATTGCACAGGGACAAGCGAGGACGAGGATGCGGGCGTTCCCACGTCGACGAAGCCGCCAAGGCGACGACGACCGGCGGCAGCAAGGAGACGTCGACAGGCATCCACTGGGCGGTCACGGTCTGTCACGGGCAGCGAACGCGGAGATCTGTTGGCATCAGCAGCATCAACAGATGAAGAAGGCAGCGGTTACGTAGCCAATACACGGTTAGTGGATCGATGCATCTTTGACATGACGGTAAAGGTAAACGCACACTTGGTAATAGAGCCTCTTAATGAACTTCATCTCAGAAGCGCTCAGGTATGGCACACGTTGTCGAGGGTGTTATCTGCCACCCGCGCGTTTATCCAGCGAAAAGAACCATACCCGTCTTTGTCTTCCCAGCTGAAGCTAGTCCACATTTCCCGACCCCGGAGGGATGGAAGGCTAGGATAGCCGAGGCACCGCAGCGGCAAGTAAACAGTCTGCCCATGACCGTTACGTGGCGGATAACGCAGTTGTCAGCGGTTTAAATCGTCACGCCACTGGGCAAGTGGACGTAAGCAGCTAGCCCAGTCCACAGCTGCTACCCGAAAGCGCAGTGGTCAGGCGTCGAACCGCGGCTCAATACGACGTACTGAGTCGCACAATGGACTCTAGCCCACTGCCCCACCCAGTCACGCTGTAATAATGCCTGGCGGTTGCAGTTCGTTATATCCTAGGCACTGAATACCTATTACATAATGTATGCCCAATGTAATATATATGTTAGGCCTAAGTGGTTACAGTGCCGAGTGCATGCTGTATAAGCTTAAGAGTACAACGTTCAGTGCAGACGGAAAGATTGGTGTTGCAATGGTTACGTACGCTTACCGCTGTTTAGTCTATAGAAGCAATGCACTTCACACGCAGCTCGCTCCCAGTGCAGTTGCCTACTCATCGGTTCACAAAAAATTCTTCCCTGCATCAGGACCAGCTTGGCAGTGATGCCGAGCTAAAACTGAGCTGGCCTAGTTGGAATACGTTGCTCGTAAACTTTCGGAAGGCGTTTGTCAGGTCTTTATAGAATTGTAAAACGGACTTGTAGGTCTTGATCGAGCAAATTAAGTTGAAATTATGAAAGAACAAGAACACCGCAGAGCCTGGCATTAAACACTCCTCTGCCAGTCTCCTTTGCCACTGGCAGACTGCCACTAACCTTAAGGGTTGGCCTTTTGGCCCCCAAAAGCAACCCAAGTGTGGTTCATGCCTGGACCATATGTGTGTAAAGTTTGGTCACTCTGTGCGCAAAGGAACTTGGGTTATGTCCCGGAAACCAAAACTCGGACAAACAGACGGACAAACGCGGACATAATACAATACGCTTCGTCTTAAGTCGAGTGTATAAAAAGGCCTACATACTCGTTTGCAGTTACACAACGTCGACAAATTCAAATGCGTCGTCGTAATTTCTGGCAAGCACCGTGAAAGAAATGCAGCACTATTACAATCATCGCTACTAATACAATAGTATTATACAACAAAATGTCAGTAACAAAGTCGCTGGAAGGACTTCTATGATGTTGCGAGCATCCTACCGCGTCAGTGACAGCAGATAATGTATGGATTTCTCTATCTATATACGTCCAATCTAATGCAAACCGTGAGGCATTCAAGGTCACGTCAAGACTTACGTGAGGCGGCTTTGCGGTCTGTGTAATCTTATATGTTGAGCCGCCGACGGCGCGGAGCCGTATTCTTGGCACGTGATGAACTCTTGTCTGATACCGTTAGAGGCCGGTCTCGTACGCCCTGAATGTCGAACGTCGACCAGCTGGTAAACAGACTGGCCACATCGCTGTCAAGAAGAAATGAAAAAAGCAGCCGTCTCCAGGCAACAGTCTTTTGAGATGTTCATATAGCCGATTTCTCTGAACAAATTCTGATGGTTATTTTCTGAGTTTTCTGCTTACTGTATTTGCGGGAGAACCAGTCGACGTGCTCTGCTGTCAGCCAATGTTATGACATGTACGGTGCCGCGGACACAAAACAGCTATGGTGACAGGAGATTTGCCGCCACCGAGTGTATGAAAGGACCAACAGACTCGTTTGTAGTTACATAACGTTGACAGATTCAGATGCATCGTTGTAATTTCTGGCAGCCGTGAAAAAATGCAACACTCTTACAACCCACTGTAACAATCTGTTGCCGTCTTTGCGATGTGAATTCAGTTAGGAACAGTTTAAACGACAATTGAAGATATTTTATATTACGGCAATGAGAGCACGGCGCTTTGTGACCGTTCAGTATGTAGCGCTTTAGAAGTCCTCTTACTTAGGCCCTACTCACTTACGTACAGCGTTTCTCAGAGTTGGCTGCAACAACTTGTACCAAATTTTTGGAGTAGCTACGCTGTTGTCACCGATAGGTTTTGCAGATATCCGATAGTTTGTGGTATGTCGAAAAGAGGGCGATCCGAATACTACTGGGGTCGGAAAAAAATTTGAAAATTTGCAATTTTGACCGTTTGTGGTTGTGAAATTTACGGCACTTCTAAAGCGCTACATATTGAACGGTCACAAAGCGCCGTGCTCTCATTGCAGTAATAAAAAATATCTTCAATTGTCGTTTAAACTGTTCCTAACTGAATTCACGTCGCAGAGACGGCAACAGATTGTTCCAAAGGGTTGTAAGAGTGCTGAATTTTTTCACGTGCTGTTGATTTTAGTACTGTAAAGAATTTTAAAAAAAGTATTCGCACTGTTGATTTTAGCAAGTTTCTGTGTACGATATTTGATGTTTAAATCCATGTAAGCCTGCATTGTAACCCGTCGAATATATTTATTTTAAAGCCTGCATCACTTTATGGTCTGTTCCATGGTGTTTGCTGTGTTAAACCTTTTTATGTTCTGATTGTGGGTTATTGTTAGCGTCATATCGTGACCTTATCCCAGTTCACGCATATTTGATTGTGCTTCCTCATGCCGTACTGTAGGCCTATATGTTTACTTTCTTGATGTGTGAAACAACAACAAAAAACGAGCTCGGTCAATTATGTCCCAACAGTTGGTGTAGTTTGGCGGGGGCTGATGATCACGATGGATAGACCAGAGGTAACACCTGCAGCCAAAATGCGAAAGCTGTGTCATATTCAACTATTGTTGAAAAACTAGCAACTAGCTTTAAAATTGACATATGCTAATAGATGTAAAATACGTTAAATTCGCATGTTGGTTACCGGGTTAATTTGACTGTGTGCAGTTAAATTATCATGTATTCGTTTGCATTTGGGAGAAGCCTCCGAAGTCCAACTGAGATTTCACCTGTAAATCCCATCAGGAGACTTCCACAGACATTTCTTATCGCTCCTTCGTTATTCCGATTGCTGTAACTGATAAAGCGATTGGTGAATCATAGCTGGTCTGTTATGAGCATTTGCGTCTCAACTGGGGACAAGAGGGCCGATTCACCGCCCATACGTCCCAAGGTGCGTGTCTGAGTTTATCATAAATGCAGATGAGTAATATGAACGTGCGGTAGAAAGAGGCGGGGAAACGTTATCTCTGCTAATTAGGCCTACCACATGCCAACGAGTTGCGTGTCATAAAGCTATGATAAGAAACCAGGTTCCATGCCAACAAATCTCGAGGAGCGTATTGCAGACCAACAAGTGAGAAAGTGGGGATGAGAAACGCTGCCCCGGTTAAAAACACCCCATGTTTTATCTTTGTCGGTTAGAGACACGACTGGATATGGAGTGTTACGGTTTTTAAGCAATTATTGCATCAACCTGGACTATGCTATAGCCTACATTCGCGAAGTAAGTTATTGGTTCATCTGTCAGCTAGCTGTCGTCATCAAAGGATGGGATTGGTGTATGTCTGATGTTGGCAAGAATGCTGTACATCTTCTAAGGTTCTACAGAACAAATCCTTTAGTCAACGACGACGCGGGTGGCAACGTCACGTGCTATACCGAGAGAATCCCGGCTGGCTGCTCGATTGCTGAAGGCTAAATTTACCTGTGCCGACCACCGGCGGGCTTAGCCGACCTGGTCGCCACACGCATCATATATCATTTTGGAAACTGAGCATGAGTATCGGAGTAAGTATAGGGTTGTATGTCCCACTCGACACATAATAGTTGATTTCAGAGACGAGGCTTGGAAATTCAAGAGTTCGCGTAATAGACTCAGAAAGTATTCGTCGTCGTGCTGTTCTGGACTTAAAGCGTAGAAAATACAGATACGTCCCGCTCGACACATTATAGGTCATTTCGAGGACAGTTTTTATAAGAACACATGATTTAATCAACAATGTCTGTGTGTCTACTTCCTCTTTTAGGGGTCATTGGTATCGAAAAAATTTACTTTCCGTTCTGCACAAAGATAGCCTAGGGTTTATTAAGAATTACAATTAAGGTGACACAATGATAATACAGAAATATTATATGGTAGGTTTATTAACTGTGTACAATATATTAT
>Ga0126335_1002213_pt1 | contig 11509 bp, 7 predicted proteins | sample OlaspJWI45metaG_FD_108409 | JGI IMG/M metagenome (GOLD analysis project Ga0126335, IMG submission 108409) | Marine gutless worms symbiont microbial communities from Oahu, Hawaii - Olavius sp. 1 OAHU.JWI-45 metaG | ecosystem: Host-associated > Annelida > Digestive system > Unclassified | place...
AAATTGATAAAAAGGTGAACGTATCTAAAATAGCAAACAACATAAACACGGTGGGTGATGACAGTACCGCAGCACGGTGTAACAGTAGGCTAATAACAGTTCTTGTACAGCATGCGAATGATAGGCCTATAATCTCGGTCACTCAAGAAAGTTGTTTTAGGGATGAGGGCTCTGTTATGTAAGCGTTGCCTAAGATGATAGTGTTGATACTGGTTTTCTGGTAAATAAGGGGAAGCCGGTCCACAGTGGACTCTCAGAACCACCTAGTTGATATAGCGCCTCAAGTATGGCACGCGTTGTCAAGGGTTAAAGGACCTCACAGTTTCACCTGCACGCCCACGCCTTATCCGCAAACGGAATGAATCAGGTCTGCCTTTGCCTTCCAAGCTGGTCCTCATTTGCCGACCCTACAGGAATAGAAGGCTGAGTTCGCTATGAGCACCACAGCGGTAAGTAAACAGTCTGCCCAGGACTGTTACGTGGCGGATATCCCAACTGTTAACTGTTCAAACCGTCACGCCTCACTTGGGCGCAGGTGTGTATAACTAGCAGCCCACAGCTGCTGCCTGGAGTGCGGCAGGCAGAAGTCGAACCGCGTCCTGTTGAGTCGCAAGCCACGACGCTAACCACTACACCACCTAGTCACCCAGTGGACAGTGGTCCGGCATTGAAATGCAGATTATTGACGTCCTTGAAACTGATTCTGACGCAAGCATATCACCTGTAGGCTACCTAACAGCTCTGATTACCATTCTCTCAGATGCGAGTTGGCCTTCAGACAGGCCTAGATGGGGTGCAGTGGTAATAATAATAATAATACACAGGATAATGTTTATAGTGCTGTCATCATGACTTAAAGTCATTGTCAGAGTTCACTCGGTTCATCTGATGAATGGTTCGGCGCCAGATGGCGCCAACCCTCAGACCAAGCCAGTCGACTTGGGCCGTGAGTCCGCCTGTAGGCTGCCATTCGCCACACCCACCATCACAATTTATTATTATTACTCAGCCAGAAGGTTGATACTCATTTTACCTTCCCACGGAGGGTAGAAGGCTGAGTCGACCTAGTTGGCTGGTTACATGCCTAGATGGTTTAGCCACCTAAAATGGTCACCCATCCAAGTACTAACCGGGCCCGACGTTGATTAACTTCGTTGATCCGACCAACGCAGTGGTAAAGCGTACTGGTGTTGAGGGACGTTGGCTTACTAATAAGTCGTTTCATTCGTCGCAAATAAGCCAACGGCAAGGTTCCAAGTGTCATAAATAATAACGGCAATAAACATGTGACACGTGCTGAGTAATTCGACCACAACCACGTATATACAGACAGAGAAGGCACCGAGGCGCAGCTGCCGTAAGCACGCATTAACTCGTACTGTATGCTTGTGAACCCGTTATTAGGTCTAACAGCACTACAATCACCCGCTGTTTGACGACGGCACATTCTTGACGAGTTTCACGACTCATAAACCTCACAGCCGGGTGTTTCTCGCACACTCACGCCCAGTTATTACACTCGCTGGCCGCCGTTGTACACGAAAAGCTGGGCTGTATTTATATCTTGCAATCTACAGCCAGTACGACTATGGACCAAATCTCTGCTGTTAACTTCAGGGAATTGGAAAATTAGCACTTGTTAGTGATCATCGCCACTGTCGCCACAGACCTTCTATGTTGCTGATCTAAGCTCAGTATCTACTCGTAAGTTACACGTAAGAAGTTTAAGAAAACTAAGAAAACAAATGTTTGCAAGATCTCTCACGTGCCTCGTTAGGATTAATATGAAATAGATAATAATGTTATCTAGGCGTCTGATGCTGCAAAAAACTCGTCAATGAAACGACTCGAAAGCTTGACAACTGTTATGACGTGCGTTCTCAGCGTTCACCAACCTCATATTAGGCGGCATCGAACTGATGAGATGCCGTTACTGCGATGATCTAGGCGCCTGTTTGTGTCAGGATGCTGTGCAAACACGGCTGAACGCATCCAGGTCATGCTATGAGCCCAAGAATAATTGTATTAGATGGAGGTCCCATCCTCCACGGCGAGGGGAGGGGGTTCGATGCAGTCTTTGCTAAATTACTTTGGCCACTTGTTCTTGATAATGTAAAGTAGGTGCTACCTATAATGCTATTCAACCTTGCAGGCACACAAAATCCATGGCCAGACAATTTAATAAGCCACTGCAATCATTGTATTAAACACGTTTAACACATCCACAATCGGCATTAACAGTACACTCCAGCACGTACATAAGGCAACAGTTATATACTTGCCAACACTTGGGACTTCAGTTTGAGGACACCCAACGATACATGCAGCCTAGACACTGAGCAGACACATGTGAAATACTACAGCAATTCACATGTAAAAACAATTAAGTGAAAATCCTGAAAAACTACTCAGCAGCAGATGGTCAGCAGCAGTCATCAAAACTAACAGCTAAGCAAAAAAAGAGAAAAAAGTGTCGGCTGGAATGCAACAGTTCACTGAACTTCAAATAAGCTCTAGTCTAGGTTACAAAAGTACAAAATATATGCAACATCCCACATTAAAATTACACACTCCAGGCACAGTGGTCAGACAACTCAGTATATAAAGTTTGATATGGTGTGCACGGTGGTGGAAACTTGCATATCGACATCCACTGTTTGCTGAAGCAATGACAAAAATTCTGCTCGTAACAGCAGCAGATCCACTCAGCAGTATTCGTTACGGACACATACAAAATGCATATGACTGCATGTTTGTACGACTGTGACAAAAACAACTACAGAACACAACACAGTTGTGAAAAAAAACAGCTGCTACAAATAACTACTATATTAACAATTCACAAACACATACGGTATACACAATATATTGACACTGCATAGAGCTGAGCAACAGTTACCCACTGCCAATGTAGGAACTTCACTTCCACGAACAACTAAACAAAAGCACTCGTGTTTCACCTGCTTTATTTGCGGTGGTCTTTAGGCCTGGATTCTGCACATAACTGACCTACTGGTAACATACACCAGTATGCAGCACTGAACAAATCAGCCTAACCTATTGGCAAAAAAGATATGTATCACACTTAACTGCAGTCACTGAAGCATTAATACATGGAATGTCAAGAAAATAAACATGTAACAATTAGATATACAGACTGCATTAAATATGATAAAACATCTGAAAACTGATCAGAGCAAACTAAAGCACAAAGAATGCATAAGAACACTTTTAAGGACTTTCAAAAACTGATTCAAATAATTTTATAGAGCTTGTTCCTTTCACAAATTTTTATTTAAGGGTTTTGGAAATTTGCAGAATGTAGTTTCAAGAAAACATGTCGGAATTCCAAAAGCTTCAAATATGTTACAATCTATACACGTTGTGATACCATGCCATGTATGATGATAAAAACTGGCATCAAATATAAAACATTATTTGATTTCACTCAGAAGTAGACACTCACTCATCCAGTTATCCTGCCACTGTGATATGGTAACTACGGCAGATGCAAAATCTAACAAAGCTACGTATGTGTACAAAACATTCAAAGGCCACGGCGGCTGATACGACGACTGCAACAATTTTACACACACAATATAAATTATTACAATAACTGAAAGTAAACATGTGGAATGTATGTTAAAAACAAATACGTTCATATAACTCGCTCAATATTTGCACAAAAAATAAGAAATTCATACAGTTTTTACAGTGACAATAATACATTTCAATCACACAGCAAAAGAAAACAAATAGTTAAAAAGCTTGTCAATTTAACAATTTTAGCAGCTTAATTAATGGCATATTTCAATTCAACGTGCCTACAACCTAGTACCAATTAGCTAGTATAAATCACGTCATCAATCACTCAACCTTTGGCAACAATGAGGCACAAAATTACATCTCCACTATTGCATGGATAAGTTTCTTATTTCTATTAAATATTACACTGCTAACAAGTTTTGTACTGACTTAACAATTGACTACAATCAAATCAAATCACAAAATCATGATCTACATCTAGTTTAATTTTATTATAATTTTTACAATATAATTCACATAGACTGTCAAATTTCATTTTATGATTACCTTTAAATGTCACTCTACATGTTAAAATTTAAATTTTTTTTTATAATTTATGAATTTAAGACAAGGCACAATGAGTTTAACAGACAGTGAGCGAGTGGTAACAATCAGGCACTTAAAGCTGCCAAATGGAATAACTGACAGCAGCAAAATAAATGCAAAGGCACAAAATTAACAGTCAAAATATTACTAGTTTGCTAGTATATTAATTGCAGCAGAAGAATTACTGTTTTATCACTGTGCAATGACAGAATCACTGCAATAGAATCAATACAAACTCAATTGTGCAATCACTGAAAATAACTTCATCCAATATATCAAAAAGTTCCATCAAAAAGCAAGCAAAACTATGACAATGCACTAAAAATCACTTCCTGTACAAATGTAATTCAACACCAAATCTAACTATACTACCAAAATATGCATCCTATCTACTGTACAAGACAAGTACTCATTTCCAGTTTGCAGACTTCTGTACAAATGAGAGCATGTTGGCTGAACATGGTCAACTCAGATATGTCTTCAAGTAAAAATACTGCAATCTCACAGTTGAGACTTGACAACATGTATATGTGCAGTGTTGCAGAAACCAATGCAATATTAGCCTGAACAGCTCACACAATTCAGTAATCATGCAATTCACACTACTTCTCCATCATCAGGGACTGTTCGTTAACAGCAGAGAAACAAGTAAGTGGTTTACAGTGATAACATTTGCAATCAATCAGCAGTCAGTGAGTGATATGCCAAAGTTTTCATCAGATGTTATCGGCAGATGTTTGTGATAACTCGTCATCAACCTCATCGACATCATTTGCTGCTGACACGCTGTTCTGTTCTGTTCTCACACCCAGCAGGGCAGCAGCACTATCGGCGGAGTCCAACATCTTGTCTAGAGCCCGCGCATCAGCCACTCCAAGCAGATTCTGCAACAAATCTGACCCATCAGCATCCTCAGCACTACCAGTACTCACACCAGTCTGCTCAGTATCTCTCACCACACTTTGTGAAGCTGGTTGCTGCAACAGACATAAATCACATTCACCACAAGTCTGATGCACATAATGCTAAATCATCCAAATGCTGCAAATATTCACAATCTTTATCAGCCACCTCCTTTCATGCTCTTTTTGGCCTCCTTGCAGCTAATGACTTCCACTTTTCAGAATAGCAAACTCTACCACAATCAGCAATTTCACTGACAGAGTTCTGCTGTACTCGCAAATTCCTAAATGGCTCTACAACTACTGGCACGAATTGTTGATGTCAAGCTTTAGTCAAGCAAGAATTTCTGGAAAAATCTAAGATAACTCTATGCAAACTCCAAAAATAAAAACATGCTTTTGGCTGGTGTCGGTATTACGTTTGGTCAAAGTCTGATGAAAATTACAGGACTGGAAGAAAATTAAACTGAAAGTAGATAGAGAGGCAGAGGAATGAACGAACAGACAACAGAAATCCCTCCCAACACATAAGCTCTGCAGAGACCTTCGGCCACAACAGAACTAAAGACTCAGTTGAAATACCTTTATTTCTGTTGAGTCACCATGGCGAGATGGCACTGATTTTATCAAATCTGGCAAAGCCTCGGCAACATACTCAGGTAGAGGTATGTCTGATTTCTTAACAAGATTTAACCCTCTGTCACCTGTAACAGGACAAACAGTACAATTCATTTGCCTACGAATAAAAAGAGACACATTCAAAAGTGGAAATGTAATACGTAGATTTGTTAAAAAAAGTGTTGCAATCTGCACAAAAAATTATTTGGCAAGTAAGTTTGTATTTTACTCACATTAAAAAGCAGTTAATGCACAACTTTGAAACAAAAGCTATAAAACACATTTGTTGCTGCTATTTGATGGCACTATCTAACTAATTACTAGGTACTTAAAATATTGCACTAACCATGAAAAGACAATACAATATAGATGCCACAGCACAGAAAAACAAAGACAAGATACCATTACATACTAGTATTATTAGGCAAACTGTCATCGTCGCTGTCACTATGCGCATCACCAGCATCAGTACCACTTATTCTCTCATGTTTACGTCGATGTCTCATCATGCTGTGCTTAAGCGTGAAACGAGCGTGGCACACGTTGCACTCAAAAGGTCTCTCACCTACAAATTTGGCACCTCAACCCCATCACCATCAATATCACAATTATCAATCTGCCAAAGTCTACTGACCGGACTTCAGCAAGTTCTAGCAGTCACAATACGAGATGTGCCATGTACCGCCTCCTAACAAACATCTCAGACTTCGGCTTGTGTGTGAGTGAGTTGCAACTACTAAACTGCTGTTTATAAACATTCTACAGGTATGTACAAGTTTAGCACGTCAAACTCTTGAGGTCTCCAGTCTGTGGCCAGACTGGGCCACTCCAACACCGAGATCCAGTGGTTCATCAGTTTTCTAATAATATTTTACTTCTGAGCGTTTCTAAGGTCGAAGCTACCAATCTAGCAAAAAAGTCACAAAATTAATGAATGCAAACACACAGAAACCGTTACACCATCTAATAAATATATGAAGACCAAATGAACTGTATTCACTTGAAACTTAGCAGATGATACCAAGACAATACAAGCAGTTTCATTCTATTTCTTTATTTATTTTTCTTATAAATGTTATACTGTAGAGTGACACTAGTATGAGAATATAATAACGTCAGTGCATTACAACAAACTGTAAAAGCAATAGTAACTTCTGACCTGTATGTGAGCGCATGTGTCTTCGAAGATCCTGCAGTGACCAGAAACGCTTTGGACACAGAGAGCAGAAGACCTTACGCTGTGCATAGTCAGTCTCAAGCCGGATGTCCAGCTCGACACCATTGTGAACCCTCCGCACTGTCGTTGGGGCCACTCCCGAACTACTGTTATCAAGAGCCTCCTCGACTACTCGATCAACAAAATCCGCAAAGTCTGGGAGATCGTTTCCGATGCGGTTCTTGTCACGCAGCTGAGCCCAGTCAGAGGCATGAGCAGAGGATTTGTGCTGAAGGCTAAGAAGTCGAGAGTCGTAGGAAGCATCACAGAGGTAGCACTTAAATGGCAAGTCAACACCGTGCTCTTTGAGATGGCGTAGCAGCGTTTTTCGACAGTCAAAGACTCGCAAACACTGCCAGCATTCAGTGATGCGATCTACGTTATAGTTGTCTCTCTCTGGGTTCACCTGTGACACTAATGACTCTGAACTTCGAGACTCTGTCGGCTGTACTGTGGCTGACTCCACCACCTTTGGCACTGCTGACGTATTCAGCGCAGTATTCGACTTGACAACGGCTCTCATTGCGGCTTCCACAGCTGCTTCTGCTATAGTCTTTTCCAGATTCCCATCATCAATGCTGTCGTCATCATTGTCATCTTCTGAATCTTCTTGCTGTGAACATCATAACATCAACAGCAAAAATTCATACAAAGTAAAAACATAATCCTCTCGTAGCACTGCTAAGTACAAATGTTTAGGTTTTGTAGGAACTGTAAGTCGCTCCATTATGACCAGATCAACATATCAGCACCGATGGGGTCCCTGAGTCACCGAATGGGTGCTATACACCTGCTAGAAAATGAGATCACTGGCAATTCAAAGAAGCAAACATACTGCACACGTTTTGGGTGGCTTCCAGCGGCAATTCAGTTATAACTGTCATATTTTCTAGTTCACTGAATGTTCACAAAATCAAAAACACTAAAGCAATATTAAATATTACATATTTGAATATACACAAAATACATAAATATATTTTACGTACCTTAACAGACATGGAAGGCTGCTTGCAGAACTGTAGCTGTTGTTAGATAATGTTGTAGACTAAAGTTTAGCAATAAGCAGACTCACTTTGTAAAATTTTGCCCACTGGGATCAGAAAGTTATAAGTGGTGAGGAAAGCCACGGGATACGTTGGTTACTTAGCAGTCAGTCTAATAGCGGCAATTTTTCCGAGGCAACTCTGGCATCAAATTCAGCTTTGGCAATAAGACAATTTTTCCCACAAACATAAGCATTACCAACTGTCAACTATCTATCGATGACAACATGGCTAGAATCAGCAGTACCTCAAAATCCTGAGTGTCGTCAGAGTCACCAGTGTCACCTTCGCGGCTTGGTGGAATGCAGCTGTTTCTGTCAGTTGCCAGCTGAGTCAACGTTGTGTTGAGTTCGTCGTGTGACATGCTGGGAATGCATGACAACAGCCCGTCAGGCAGTTCACGGTCAGAATGCTTCATCTTGTAGTGCCTCACCAACTTGCCTGTCACAACAATTCACTGTGAAATCATCCATCAGCAACAACCACTTCACGACACCTAATGCTTAGGCTGGTAGTATGACTGTGATGATATAGTCTATTTTTGTTAAACAACAGGATGCCAAAGTAATTTGGCAACAGCCGAATCAACCTCCCCCCCTTCACCATGGAGACGGAGACCCCATAGAATACAATGTTTCATGGGTTCACAGGAGTCTCCACCCGAATAGCACGTCAATCCATTCAGCCATTTATGCACAGCCAGCCAGTGACAGACAGACTGACAGACACTGGGATCATCAATCACAACAGTCCACATTTCACGTATTCAATGCTGCCTAAAAATGAAATGACAACCCTTGTGTGCGAGAAGTGGACTTGCCACGACGCACAGCTGCAGCAAAGATGGAATCACCTTGCAGCTATCACTGACTAGCTGGCCAGGCCAGATAAACATCAGCAAATGATACAGATGGACACATAAGTTAACATCCTGTGTTGCTGTCCATATTATGCTGGCAGCATAATTAAACAGAAGCACAAAATTCTGTGGGACTTCAATAACTGCTATGTTGACTCTGTGTGCAACATGGCACAATGGTCTGTGCAGGGTTTGGAATCTGCCATCAGATATTCATTATGCATTGCTGCCTGTATTGAGTAACACGTTAGCTAATGGTGACGAGTTAGCTAAGTGTTCTGTTAATTCGTTCAACGATGTGACAGACTAGTAACAGTTGTAGCGCGAGATCTATTGTTAAGTACGGCACATATGTTGGGCGTACATTTTGTCCTATGGGACATAATGTTTATTTATCGGTGTGCTGCTCTAAGTCTGGGCTTCCAATTTTCCGATTCAATCCTAACAAGGTCATATGAGATAATTATTTGTGTGATGTTTCTACCAAGCTGAAAGCTAAAACTGATGTTCTTGTTCTGTATGAAATGATTTTACATAGCGACAGTACTCAACAGTTTTCCTCACCCGTGACAACACAGATGCCATTATTAGATGTATTTGCATTGAGTAGGGCTAGTCTTTATTCATTTTTATCACTTTGTATCATTTTGTCATTTTATCTGTGTGTACCATGTGTACGAATAAACGGTGATAAATTATTAAATGCGTCAGTCGGAAAAATAAAGGTGGTGAGGAAAGCCATGCCATGAAGTATGTGTATACTGTATAAAAGCACTTGATTCAACAGATCAAGTTTATCAATACCAAAAAACATCGGTCGAGGGTTGTCCAAGGAACAGACAGCTAGAACTTGTCTGGCAAGATTTTAACTGTTCCCTTGCTGCTCTCGAGAAAGGTGATTCTTTCTGGTCATGGGGCTAGAACGACACCATGGCCCTCGCCAGCTACATGGAACTGATGATGATGATGATGATGATGATGATGAATACCATAAGACCAATTTACATTAATTCAGTAAACGGCAAATCCCTGAACTACAAAGGCACCAGTCAACTCAAGATATAAACACAAGCTAGTTATACCGGAAGATGAAAAAGAGCTGAAGACACAGAGATGACACTTGAATGGTCGATCCATCATCTGGCGCGTGGCCGGATCATGCATGTCCAGGCCGTGCTTACGGATCATGTGACGCTCACGATTGGACTTTGTGGAGAACGTCACTGGGCACTGTGGACATCGGAATGGCTTCTGACCTATATTGCAATCATGTAACGTTATAGATCACACAATAACACTGATTTGTATTACACATACCAAAACACTCAATTGTTACAAACAGCCGCAGAGCTACAGGGCATACGACCCTCCCAACCCTAATCTGACCAACCAAGATCTGAAGGAAGAATGAGTGAGTTCTGAGGCAGATGCAACAGTCATTGTTCTGTATGAATCCACAAAACTGTACAAACTTAAGGGATTTCCAGTTAGATGAAATGAAACTGCTTCAACTTTTCGGCCAATAACCCGCCACTAAGGCTCTAGTGCTGGAAAATGCTGGAAAACTTCCATTTCTGGAACCTCAGGCATTTTTGCATGCTTTGGTCCTAACCTTTTGATTCACTGATCACAATATTACTAACTACTGTTGATCTTCCAAACAAACCACAACCATGCAACAATGCCAACAGTTATAGCTACATATTTCACATTATTAGTCATAAACAACACAATCCAATATGGTATGTCACCAACACATAATTATCTGAACTATATAGTAGGTTAATATGTTCGTCTGGCCGTTACCTTGCCTGCACTATATGTGTATGAAGTCTCGTCATTTTAAATGCAAAGGAACTCGAGTTATTCTCCGAAAACCAAAAGTGATGACTGATGGACAGAGCAATGGACAGTGCCATAACACAATACACTGTCTTAAGACAAGCACCTAACAGTCATACCTGTGTGTGTGAGAATGTGTCTCTTGAGGGAGCTGATCCAGGGAAAGGCTCGAGGGCAGTAAGGACAACGAAGTTTGTGTGGTGAGTCAGCATACGAGTTGCGTTTCCTCTTCATTGTAGTTAACTCAGTAGACGAGCCGTGCTCAGCCAGCGTCTCTCGCTGCTTCAATGCTAATTCACCTTCAGTACTGGAGCTTGACTCAACCTGCTCAGAATCAACCACGATACCGTACTTATTTTTTATTTATTATACATAAAACACATCAAGATGAACGTGTGATATGATACTGCAATGTCACTTAGTATTAGTAGCATCATGTGTTCATACACAAGTACAACAAAACTGAAAATACAGTTGCTAGGTCAAGCGATTCAAAATATATAGCCTGAATTGAAAAAGTATAAAAATAAATTTCTAATCGGTAGTTTTCAAGATTTTGTGCAGACAGACAGATGCACAGATAAACACACAGACAAGATAAAAGCCGCCAAAAACAGGATACCTGTTTTCAGCACGGCTGGTGCAAAAGTAACAAAAACAAAGTCGGTAGCAGCCACAAGATTTGAGACTACTGATAAATGTCTTTTTATGCAGTTCGGATTTGACAAGGCTAACTGTTACATTTTTCTTAACAAAGCTGGTGTAAAGAGGGAATTGTTAGACACTGTCAAAGCAAGGAAGCTAGCATACTATGGTCACACCATGAGGAAACAAGGGAGTTGCCTGGAGAAAGAGATAATGCAAGGAACAATGCCAGGTGCACGCAGGCGAGGAAGGC
>Ga0126335_1002214_pt1 | contig 11507 bp, 13 predicted proteins | sample OlaspJWI45metaG_FD_108409 | JGI IMG/M metagenome (GOLD analysis project Ga0126335, IMG submission 108409) | Marine gutless worms symbiont microbial communities from Oahu, Hawaii - Olavius sp. 1 OAHU.JWI-45 metaG | ecosystem: Host-associated > Annelida > Digestive system > Unclassified | place...
AAGAAGTAATTATAAAAGAAAAAATTATCCGTTAGATTGACCTTAAAATACTGCAGTAAAAATAGAAAATTACTGCAAAGTGTTCATAGCGCTGATTTGCGTGCAAAATTCAGGTAGTAAATACCCGAACAAGGAACGACATTGTCTATCTTGCCGTGTCCGATCATCGCGATGAAATAATAGCTGTCGAGAGTGATGAAAAATCCAAACCGGTTAGAATCGGTTCAGTGAAGCAAGCGGAGCAGATAACTTTTTGGGAAGGCAAATTTCCCAGCCAGGTAAAAATTTTCGGTTTAACAGCAAACATTCAGTTTGCCGACACCAAGATTGGAGAAATTCACCTGGCACTATCAACCGATGAAACGGAAGTTTTCCGAAATCAATTTATGGTGCTGGTGATCCTGAGCTTGCTGTTCCTGGTTCTATCCATCCTTATTTTGGGTCTACGAAAAAACAACGTCAGACTGCGGGTCCCAATAGCTTTGTTTCGACGCCGTCGCCAGACGGCGCATAACCCGGAAAATTTTTTGGTCATCTGCCCGCTTTGCGGCACAAAAAAGTCGGTTGACCCCGGTGGACCTGATCCTGCATTTCCTTACCTCGAAACGGATGCGAACAATTCAAATCCCGGCCAGCACAATAAACCCCAGGCAGATATAATGAGGATCGATTTAACCGAGATTGCCAAACGTGAGGATCTTTATTGGATCAGGCGTCAGGTGATCCTGCGATGCTCTGAAATTATCAAAAAACTGACAACCTGAAGAAAGCAGGCATCGAAATTCATAGTTGGAACGTTTCCAGCCGCTCAGGGATCCGTTGGGAGGAGTCAAAATTGCAGATAAGCTGGAAGCATGATCAGGAAAGTATTAACTGGGAAGAGATGTCAAACCTTTACAGGATCGCTCCTCTGGGTGAAAAAAAGGCGGATGATCTTCAAAAATCTTTTGGTAACAGCATGTATAAATGCTTTGTTTTTGACGGCACTAAACTGGTTGGTGTCGGCAGAGTGCTCGCAGATGGCGTTGACTGCGCCTATATTTGTGACGTTGCGGTACATCCGGAATGCCAGGGAACAGGTCTTGGCAAAAGCATCGTAAAAAAATTAATGGGCCTGTCAGAAGGCCACAAAAAAATTATTCTATATGCAAATCCAGGCAAGGAAGGATTTTATAAAAAACTGGGCTTCAAGCGTATGAGCACTGCAATGGCCATATTTCAAGACCAAAAACATGCTTTAGAGGTGGGTCTGGTCAATGAAACATAACCTAATGCTGACCCGGATTGCGCATGGCGGTGCGGTTATAGCCTGAATATTGCATTAAAATTGAAAAGAATTATGAACGCATTTGAAAAACTTATAGCGTCAATACATAGAGATCTTGGAATCCCTGAGAACTACCTGAACAGATACGGTCTCACTCTGCAATGTGAAGAAATCGACCTGGTCGAAATTGAAAATGATATTTATGGGAGACCCCAAAAAGTGGCCAGGGAGATAGCCGGGCCCTGGCTTCAAATGAAAGCACAAGCACAGAAAGATGGTGTCATCTTGGAGGTGGTGTCGGCCTTCAGATCGGTGGAAAAACAAACAGATATAATCAAAAGAAAAACTGCCAGGGGCGAACGAATAGAAGAAATACTAAAGGAATGTGCCGCCCCCGGTTACAGTGAGCATCATTCCGGCCGCGCCCTTGATTTAACAACCTCATCCTGTAAGCCTCTGACACTGGCGTTTGATAAAACAGAAGCTTTTTATTGGCTGCAGAAAAACGCGTCTTCATATTCGTTCCGGTTGTCCTACCCCAGGGGTAATCGATATGGTATTGCCTATGAACCATGGCATTGGGCCTATGCTGGGTGATAAACGCCTATCCTAACATATTTTTCCAGACCGCTGCGATCTTTTACCTCCAAATATCAACCAAAATGCTGCGCGTTTTGAATGCCACTGAACGCGGGTTGAAGTCACATCCGATAATATGATAAAATTGAACGTTCCTTTCGGGAATAGTTGAAATCCCTTACCTTATCGTAACTGTTAATCCAACTATTACATATTGCTGCAATATACGGAAATGAGGTCGAAAATTGCATATTCTCGAGATCGTATCGAACATAACCCGAATATTACTTGCTAGCGTCATTTTAACAATTGGCTCAAGCGCTCTGGGTGCCCGTGTCTCGGAAGTACCGCCGTTAAAGGTCCAAATGGTTCCGCAGCTCGGTCACTCACAAGCCGTACAGGACATTTTCTTTACCCGCTCCTTACCAATATTCATTACCGGCGCAAAAGATGGTAATATCAAGCTCTGGTCGACGGATTATCGGTTAATTCGCACGATTGAAGTCGGTCAGTACCGCCGATTGGCCCTTAGCCCGGATGATTCAATGCTTGCCGTCAGCAAATTGGGCGGTGATGCAGAGCTGTGGTCCTTCGAAGGGAAACGAATCCGTCGTCTGCCGCGTATGAAAACACCGATCCTCGAGCAAATCGCTTTCTCACCTGCCGGTGACTATCTGGTGGTTTGTTCGGCTTCGAACAAATCCGATTACTGCCAGCTCTTTGGTGTGGACGGTTCCATCCGAGGACGGATAGACCATCCTTTGAACGGCCAACGCAAAAGTAATGTAAGCGGTATCGGGTTTTCTCCGGACGGCAAGAAGATCTATCTTGCCATCGGCCAAGCTGTGTATGCATTCAAACCTGACGGCACCGTGCTGGGGAAGTTTCAAGTGACTAAGGGATTTAATGCGGCCCTGGCAGTCAGTCCGGACGGCCAGCTGATTGCCACGGCCGATTCGGAAACAAGCCGCCAGGGTTCGATCCCGCACACGCGCTTGTGGACCTCGAATGGTAAACTGATTGCCGAATACGCCGGCCATGCGAGCCACAGCCTTGCGTTTTCGCGAGACAGCCAGTGGCTGGTCAGTGGCGGCTGGAAAAACAATCGCGTTCTGGTGCTCGATCGTGCGGGACGGAAAGTCCACGCATTTTCAGTTGGCCGGCACCCCGACCAATCACCGGCCAAAATCGCTATTGCGCCCAACCGAGACCGTATCATTACAGCTGATAAAAAAATCAATCCCGTAAGCATAAGTTCCTGGACGCCCGAAGGCTCATTGGTCGGTGGGGTTCGGCCGACGAACAGTCGTGTGCTGGCAATGGACTTTGACCCGCGCAGCGGTTTGATTATCACCAGCTCTCTGGACCACCGGATCAGATACTGGACGATGGACGGTCGCTTGCTGCGGAGCCATCCGGCCAACTATGACTACCCTAATTTATTGGCAATCGCACCCAATGGCAGGGCATTTGTCAGTGGCGGCACCGAACTTACGATCTGGGATGCGGGTGGTCGGGCGCTTGTGCGGATGCCCGTCCATAAAAAGGCGGGCCGGGCTGTGCGCTTCACGCCCGATAGCAGGTTTTTGATCACCGGCGGTATCGACGGTTACGTCAATGTTATCGCCACCGCCAACACACAAAAATCGAAGCGTTTTCGTGCCCATAGCGGGCAGGATGTGACAGCCATTGCTGTTCATCCGGACGGAAAGCGTTTTGCGACCGGCAGCGTTTGGGAACGGTTTCGAATCTGGGACGTTACGGGTAAGCTGTTAACCGACTTTCAATTGCCCAAAGCGGCCAAGGCCCCATTCAGCACCTTGCATGCAATCGACTTTAACCCGGATGGGCGTGAGCTGATAGTCAACACCACCCGGCGCGGCGAGGAAATTCGCTTTTACGACCTGAACGGCAAGCTGCGTCGAAAGATCGCGCTGCCTGTGCGCAACACCTACCAGAATGGTGCCATGGCCATTTCCGCCGACGGCCGCTGGCTCGCGGTCGCCGTAAACCGGCAGATAGGTTTGTGGGATCTGGCAACTCTGAAATTCAAGCAGGCTTTGAACGGACATTCGGGCTGGATCGATGAAATGGAATTTACTGAAGATGGCAGATTTCTGGTAAGTGCAGATTCAAATGGCGTTTTACGTGTGTGGAATGTTGACACGGCGCAGTCGTACGCAATGCTTTCCGAGGGTGATGAGTGGGTCATTTACAACAACGACGGCTATTTTGATGCATCGCGCTATGGTGGTGATCTGGTGTCCATGGTATCGGGTTTTCATGGCTTCAGCGTCGATCAGTTCTCCGTGTTTTTTAATCGACCGGATATTCTCTACCAACATCTGGGACTGGGTTCAAGTCAGGCCATAAAACATTTTAGGGGATATTACGAGCGCCGCTTGGCCGATCTCAATGTTTCACCCGGCCAGGCGCAATCGGCACCCACGATAAAAATAGTTTCGAACCGCCAGGCTGGAAAAATTGTAAAGCTGACCTTGCGGACCGATGCGCAATCGAAAAAAGATGCGCAGTTACAAGTATATGTCAACGATGTTCCCGGCTATCGTGGAAGAGGTAAGACAATTAAGGGCGGCCGGCAGAAACTGACAGAACAAGTTGAACTGGCCACCGGCAATAACAAGATCGAGGTGAGCGTTACCAATCGGGCCGGCATCGAATCACTGCGCGTTCCGCTCTATGTTACCTACAAGTCGAAAGTGAAAGGCGATCTATACTTTGTCGGACTGGGCGTATCGGAGTATCGCGACAGCGATCTTAACCTGCAATACGCCCACAAGGACGTCGAGGATATGGGCGCCTTTCTGCACGGCTATAAAGGCTATTTTGCGAATGTGCATCGGCTTGAACTTACCAACAGGCAAGCAACGCGAAAAGCGCTTATAAAAATCGAACGTTTTTTGGCGCCAGCAAAAGTAGATGACACCGTGATCTTCCTGGTTGCCGGGCATGGCGGCTACGACTATGGCCGGATGGCTATCTATTACTTCCTGTCACACGAGGCCAATCCTGACAAGTTAAGCAAAACCGCGATCCCTTATGACAAACTCGAAGGCGTATTGTCGGGAATCAAACCCCGACGCAAGCTGCTTTTGCTTGACACGTGTCAATCCGGCGAGTTCGATGCCACCACACTCCGTAAGCTCGGCGAGATCGCCAGTCAGCATGGTTTATCATCCAGATCACGAAAGCGACTGATCTCGAAGGCAATCAGAGAACCGAGAACCTACCTGTATGAACGGGATCGCTATATCTACAACAATTTGGCTCGCCGTACAGGTGCTACCGTGTTTTCATCTTCCCTGGCAAACGAGTCATCCCTTGAAAATTCAGCGCTTAAAAACGGCGTATTTACGCGCGCCGTCATCGAAACGATGGCCAATTCGGCAACTGATATGGACAAAGACGGTTTTATTTCAGTGATGGAGCTGGAGGCCGGGGTAAAAATCCTGGTGTCCAAGAAAACAGGTGATTTACAGCACCCCACCATCGAACGGGAAAACATTTATCAAGATATTCGTTTGCCAGTTATCGACAAAACCACACGCGGCCGGTCGGCTTCAATAAACTGATGAGGCGCGGTGTCGGGTTGATTGAGAAGTAAATATGGAAATCAGACCATTAACAAAGGTTTCAAGAAACGATTGAAGAGCAGCCAACCCTGGCGCGGACCCTGAAAGTAAGAACCTGGCGGTTTTCACAGCCGGTAAAACCCAATGCCGATTTCCAAAATCATAAAAGGGGATCTATGAACACTAACTCAGCATTGATTGAGCGGTTTTACGCCTGTTTTAAAAAATTAGATGGCGACGGCATGGTGGAATGCTATCATGAAAATATTGAGTTTTCTGATCCAGTATTTCCAATATTGAGAGGTTCTAAAGCAGGATCTATGTGGAAAATGCTGTGCTCACAGGCCAAAGGATTTGAGTTGACTTTCAATTGTGTTCAATCAGATGAGACGTACGGTAGCGCGCATTGGGAAGCAAGATATGTTTTTTCGAAGACGGGTCGAAGCGTTTATAACAAAATCGATGCATCATTTCAGTTTAAAAATGGAAAAATCATTCGGCATCACGATCACTTTAATTTTTGGAAATGGAGTTTCATGGCCCTGGGACCTGTTGGGTTGTTTTTTGGATGGAGCCCTCTGCTAAAAGCCAGGGTTCGAAAGCAAGCTGCTAGTAACCTGGAAAAATTTATTAATAAAATACAAGTGCCGTCGAATGATCCATCATAAGCAAAAGGAGCCCGCCGTAAGAAACGATATGAATGGATACCCTTAAAAATCACCCATACGGAAAGGCCGGCATAATGCATACCAGCAAAAATGCGATCCGTACCACCCTGATTGCCCCCTGCGGAATGAACTGCCGCCTCTGTCGTGCCTATATCAGGGATAAGAAGACATGCCCTGGTTGCCGTGGTGACGACAATCTCAAATCGAAATCCTGTGTCATGTGCGAGATCAAAAATAGTGACAAGATAGTCAATGGCAAAGTCAAATACTGCTTTCATTGTGACAGCTTCCCCTGCCGCCGGCTGAAACATCTGGATAAGCGCTATCGAACAAAGTATGGTATGAGCATGATTGACAACTTAAAGTTCATAAAGAAATCCGGCATAAGGCGTTTTGTCAGAAACGAAAAGGAAAAGTGGGCCTGTCCCAAGTGCGGTGAGTTATTTTGTGTTCATAAGCCACAGTGCCTTTCGTGCAATCAACAGTGGCGTTAATACTCGAATCTTAAATGAGCCGGAGGCTTCGATGTCCTTTGAGCAGTGAGGAATCATGATCGAAAAAACGGTCAAGTCTCTTTACGCATTGTTATGGAACCTGGAGTATTTGCAGATCTAATTACTGACTGAAGGTATTCGGTCAACTACTCCGACCGCTTACGCGTCGAATGTTTGGTGCGGGAGTTGGCTTTATGGAAGGTGCCAAATGGCGAAGTCGTTTATATATACTTTAAGGATATTTGCGGTCATTATTATAGGCTGTTTATTGCATCAAGAAGCTGTGACACATAGCGCCGCTGGAGATGAGGTGCGTAGCATAGTCGTTTCTCGTAGAACTTTGACAGCGCATGGTGGTCGCGTCGATTGGTGTGCGTCGACCAATCTAATCGCTTTCGATCGCGTAACGGGCGCTGATACGAGCGAAGTTTTTGTAATCAGGCCGGACGGTACTGGAGAGCGATGTATCACCTGCAATACACCGCGCTTGCCAAAAGGGATACGAGGCCAGCCTGCGTGGCACCCAAGTGGCGCGTTTATGGTAATCCAGGTTCAAGGGAAGTTTTACAAGGGGAGTCGGTTTGAATTTGTTTCGTGGGGGATTCACAATGATCTATGGCTCATTGCTGCAGACGGGAGTTGGGCGCAACGGCTTGTAGAAGCCAAATACTTAGGCGCGTCCCTGCATCCGCATTTTTCGGATGATGGCGATCGCCTGTTCTGGACCGTGCGCCAATCGACCGGTAAAAAGATCCGCCAGCGGCTCTTTCATAAAACGCCCGGAAAGGAAAACCCATGGGACGGCTGGCATCTCGCTATAGCTGACTTCAAACGCGACGCTTCGGGTAAAGCAAAACTGACCGATCGGGTTGATCTTTACCGCGGGAAAGGTGGCTTTTTCGAATCGCATGCACTCAGGGGAGATGTGATCTGGTTTTCGCACACGAAAGGCGGCCGCCCTCTGGTCGATGATATCTACCGCGCCCGTCAGGATGGAACCCAGCGTGTCAATGTCACAAAATCACCCGGCACCTGGGAAGAGCACGGAGAGCTTTCACCCAATGGTGCCATTATTACGTTTAATTCAAGCCGTGGCTTCGATTGGAAAAACCCGCCGGATATCGCCAAAACGCTTCGACTTGAGCTATGGGCGCGCCAAATGAGCACAGGGCGTATTTTCCGGCTCACAAATTTCAATAAAGATTTAACAGGCCGCACACGCGTTCTTACTTCAGATTATGCCTGGGGTCCAAACGGACGCGAAATAGCCGTATACTATGCCACTTTCGGTCGTGAGGCCACAACCCAGAAAATCGACATCCTCCGCCTCAATCGGGCCTATTAATCGTAATGTTCTGATTGATGTTTTCATAAAATCCCCCTGTTCTCCTTTGTCAAAGGGGGACCCAATATGCCCTTTCCAAATTCTGCCTAAAAAGGATCGCGGATTTAGGTCGTATTTTGCTCGGGACTTGCATTTTTCGCAACTACACATCAGGGCCTCCTTATCCTGAATGCTGTTTTTCAGCGCAATATGGGCACCTTTGATATCCGCGCACCGCACGGCGGAACAATTGCCATCGCTTGTCCATATCAACTATCCGATCTGCGACCTGTCGCCGTTGCTCGCTGAGTTGTTCTTCCACATCAGTTTTTTCGGGGTAGAGCTGTCTGCGGAACAATTCCGGGAGCAGCCACTTTTTCCCATCCGCGAATTCCATTTCAATGAGTCGATGCGGCCCGATTACATGCACATCCCAAAATCTGGCCAGCGACTCGTGCAGGTCATGCGCAGAGAATCCGGCCGTATCATCTTTTCGCATAAATTCAGTGCGGTAAGCCCCAATGCCCCGTTTTTCGCCCTCGTTTTCGAATCGTTGCAAACGAACCCAATCAATTTAAATACGAGAATGTGGCCAAAAGTGGCAATTTTACCCCCTTAGATTCGGCCTGAATGGTGCAACTCATAAGAAAATACTTTTGAAAACCACGCTTATCGCAAAGAAAAAAGGACAAATCAGTGGTTTGAGGTTCGTGATTTTGTGGCTTGTGTCCTGATTTACCGGTCGTTGTGACAAATGGCAAAATGGCACATATTATGCATTTTCTAAATGCAAAACACGGTTGGTTGTACACAACCCACACACAACCATCATCTAAAAGAGAATCGAATAAACTTTTAGAAATTACTCATAAAGGGGTCATGACGATGCAGCTAAACCAAGTCTGTTACTGTAAAAAAGATATTATGTCGGTATGCTCGGCACCCGGATTAAAACAGCAGAGGGACTGCCGGTTTTATATGAAATCGACCTACAACAGCAGATGCATGTTCTATAGATTTGACGCGTTTTGTGACAGCCTGGATGCCCAGGTCAATGTGGCCCGGGAAGAAATGGTATCTGCGATAACGGCTATTCAAACATAATAAAAAAGCGAGGTGAACCATGGTTAGCGTCGTTGAATATGGTGACAATATAGGGACGCTTCGTAACCTGTTTTTGGATTGGCACGAGGCTGCGGTCTTCGCTGAGAAGATTATAGACTTGTCATATAATCAATATGAATTTGTTGGACCGCATCAGTGGTACTGTCGCGAAAAACACGAATATATCAAAATTGAAAATGCTTAGCCCGAGGAAATTTAGTGCAGAAAACATGCATCGCTGCATGACCCTATCGAAGCTTGAAAACCCATTTTAGAAGCTATCTCAAAAGAATTCTGAGTACACCCGGCGGCATTAAAAAGCGGCTTTGGCAGGATTTGCGTGCGCACTACGTATATGTGCCGCTTTCTCGCTGATTTTTGCCGTGGGCCACACCGTCGGTCCTAAAAATGGTGGTCAAGACCCGCAAAACGGGGTCGGAAATGCTGATCTTATATTTTGAGATAATTACTAAAGCACGGCCGATTGGCCATAGGAACGGATATATTCTTCAACCATCTGCCGCCTTCTTCTTCTATCATCGTCATCGTGATGATAGGACTGATCCGGACAGTGATATTCTTTCCCGATACCATTACATGTTGCACAAATACGCTTTATTACCCATAGCTGTCTATGGAAGGATTTCCCACCGCAGGCCATGCACGTGGTAACATATTGTGATTTTTTGCACCTCGGGCAAACTACATTATTCAGTATAATTCGTTTCATTTTTTTTCTCCTAAGAGGTTAAAGCGTCACCATTTGTATTCATCAATGCGATGGCTTTGTCCCTCAGGTTAAACAATCTCTCGTCAGATAATTCTGGCTTTTTTTTAGCAATCTGTTGTAGTGCTGCATTCGAAAGAGTTGAAAAGTCTTGCATCGTGGTAACATTAATCGGTTTGAGACGGTCCCAAATCAAATCACTGATGCCGGCTTCCAACTCGTCCCACTCAATGGATCGTTTCATGGCGAGTGCCAGATGCTCATCAAATTCCACATCGGCAAGTTTTTTAAATAAATCATCGTCCGGCCACATGCTCAATTGGTATGGATACCGCAATGCGATGTCTCCCAATGCCTTATCTTCGATTTCACTCAGCTTGAACTTTTCTGCCAGGGGTGAGGCAACATACGGATTGATCTTGCGCCGCCACTTTCCGAGAAATTCGTTTGCACGTTCAATCATCCCCTGAATGACCACAACAACTAAAAGACCGCTTATAAAAGCCAAAGTACCCTGTCCGGTTGCAGACTCAAGATCGATGACATCAAACTCTTTGCCGAACAATGCGACCATCACAATGGCGACATAGGGGGCCATAATGATACGCATACCGAATTCTTTATCTTTGATACTATCGTCGTTCTTGCCCCTGAAAATATCAAAAACATAAAGCAGCGACCCAAAGTAGCCCAACAGGGGCACGAAAAATTCAATGGACATGGATCTATGAAAAAATTGGATTTGATGTATTCCTTGCAGATAAGAAGTATTATACCATATCCAGGACAGGACAATTGCCCAAACGACGCCGTTGACCAATGCGACCAGCAATCGGTCTTGAATCGTTTTGCTGGTGTCTCGATTCCCGTCAATGTTCTCTTTGAGCCATGCCACCAGCAAACCGAAGACACCCGGTACCAATAACAATATCGTCCACCATCCGCTGGCGCTAATCTTTTGAAGCTTTTTATCAAATTTATTTTCACCATTAACCTTGACTTCGATGACATCTTTTAGGCTTCTGTATCCGGGCGCATGATACGTTATTGTTGCCTGGCCGGGATCTAAATTTAACTTGAAATTTCCGTTTGCGGTCGTTGATAGTTCGTATTTTCTATTCTCCTGGCTAACTTTAATCAAACCATCGGATATTTTATCTTTTCCATTGGTATCCAGGAGCGTACCGCTGACCGGGATAACTTGTGATATGCCCTCGGAAGCAAACGGCACGGCTATTAAGAATACCGAAATTGTCAGAACGACTAATGTTAATTTCATTTTTATCACCCCGCTTCACATTGACTTGAAATTCTTTAATTCAGAACAACGATTGATGGAAAATGCGATCCCGGCCAACGCTACCGCATAAGGCCGGCGATCCCCACAATCAGGCCCAGGGCCGACAATAGGAGCGATAGTTTATCATTTCTACTGACTTGTCTTACCGGGGCTGCTTGAGCAACTCCGTAAGGATTTGTGAAAGCTCTCAGGCCACTGAAAATACTTCTCAGAAGGCCAACCCAAAAAAGGCCTTTAACCAGGACCGCCAGGCCGGATACGATAATTATAATCCAAAAAATAAAGTCATAACCACCAACCATCATAGTATTGAATAATATATTGAATTCCATTGCTGTCCGGTTAACTTTTATTAAAAACACATAAATAATTGTAATAATTATTAATAATAAGAAAATTACCACTTGACGATTCAAAATTTACGACTAAGCGCTAAAAATTAACAGTTTGA
>Ga0126335_1002215_pt1 | contig 11506 bp, 5 predicted proteins | sample OlaspJWI45metaG_FD_108409 | JGI IMG/M metagenome (GOLD analysis project Ga0126335, IMG submission 108409) | Marine gutless worms symbiont microbial communities from Oahu, Hawaii - Olavius sp. 1 OAHU.JWI-45 metaG | ecosystem: Host-associated > Annelida > Digestive system > Unclassified | place...
AGAAAAACTGCTAAATAAATATACAGCACTCAATATTGGACCCACAAATAAGAATGAATAATGAAGGTGATATGCATTGTCAAAAAATCCCAAAATAAAATAATTCACAAAATCCAAAGTCTGAGTGTATGTTAAAGCACATCCAGTATGTTAAAGCATTTCCAACCTGACCTGAATAAATGTAGCCTTCACACGCAGTACAATACTAAATTTACACAAAGCATAGCATATGACTGCATTTGAGCGTATGAGCTGAAATTATGCTATCAGTTAACTCTGAGGTAGAAAATGTTCAGATGGCTTTTAAGAGCATGAAAATGGCATCACCTATACTGCTTTTGATTAGTATGCAATTTTCAGTTTAACTTTAACTGCGTTAATACACACTGTGATTTAACAAATTAAAGAATAGAGAACTAATTTTCTGAGAGTATGTCTACCTTTGTCACGTTAGACATCAGCAGTAGCAAACATACTCAACATTATCAAACGTTGCAACAATGACCTAATATCCACTATATGACTCTGTTTTTAGTATAAGTACACCACACACAATCTTTTCTGCTCAACGTGTATAGTATATACTTTATGCTGAAGACTACAGTACACATTGTAAGTACACTCAAACTATGACAAAATATTTGCATAACAAGTTGATCAGCAACAGTCAATGTGAGTGTGTAGAAGCTTAACGTCCCACTCGACACTTTATAGGTCATTTAGGGGACGGTTTTTACAGGTCAAATGACACTACCAACAGTGTAAGAGCACTGAAGTAAGCCAGTTGGCCACTGAGATAGGCTTCAATCCCACCAGAACCACTCCACTGTGTTACAATACGAACTGTAGGCAACCGCCTCTAGGCTAAGCACAGTGTAAGGGTCCCAGTGTGACAAAAACCCAATCTGCTGGACCTATAAGCTGCCTAGAACATCGTGCAACAAGAGTATTGCACAGTACTATAGTAACTAGAGCAGCTGTGTTAATATTTCCTCTTGATCAGCAACAAACACTCAGTCTAGCACAAACTGAAATAAACAAGCAAGGCTTGTCAACTCTTTGCAATAAAAAGAACACTGCCATATTACATATATCTACTGGTAGTTCATAGATAGGATGTACAGGCCTTGCAGAAAATTCATTTCTGACAGGTGTGTTAAATATAATACAGAAGCAGCAAAATTATTAGAATGTACGAATCAATGTGGCATAAGCAGAAAAGCTTCTAGGACATTCGTGAAGCAGAAGACATGCAACGGAGTAATCATACTTCAATAATAACTAATTATGTTGCATTATGTCAGGAATAGATCAGATTAATTGACAAAACTGAAATTAAGTAGTACAAACATTCAAAAAAACTTCCAAACTGCAAAAAGCCATTAATATACATAGAAAATCACAGAGTTGAGTTTAATGGAATCTTGCATATTTCATGCAAATTCTTGGTCCCAACATAACCGAGATAACACACAGTGTTCACTGTGCACATTCTAATTCAGCATTCACAGGAATAGGTATGGCTCATTATTTCAATCAGTTCTCTACACCAAACTGTCTGAGGCTCGCTTACATTGTTGAAAAGGTAAAAAACAAACAAGATAAAAATAAAACAAGAAGTAATTTGAACAAAGTACTACTCTTAGAACATCAGAAGTCAATGAAGTTATCAGCTTGGAAACTAGAAAATAAACCAAAGCACATAGTTCACTGCAAAACATAACAGTAAAGCTCGTGTAATACTGTTCAAATGGAGCAGAACTCACTGGAGTCAATTTTTGTATGCTACAATAAATCTGCTGTAACACAACATGTACTAAATGAATACTTAAAGAATGACATGATAACAATACTATTTAAGACTACTGGTTAGGTATCTACATAGATATTCACAGATAAATGTAGATCATAATAGGCCAGATCTCAGAGACAGAACCCTCCATAATTATGTTTGAAGGTTCAACAAAACGTTTCTAGTAACAGACATAACCTTCGAATCTTGAATGAAAATATTTTTCCTAGATTTAGCTTTAAACGATCAAGTGGCCTGCTATTAGTGACTTTCATAAACACTTCAAACACAAATATCACTATCTCAAATGCTATTTTTCATAAAACAATTTTATAATTATCATTTTATCAGTTTTATTACTAACATGCACATTCATGTTAACAAGAGCTCAGCTGTGGCTGACATGATGCCTGAACACTTGTACAAACGTATTCACCAGAGGCCGTCACACAACTGTAAGAATAACGTATCATCAACATTTGACGTTGATATTCGGTATGGCAAAATTAGAATGGATGGGCTACAATCTCATGAAGGTTGCATGATGATTGACACAATACATCAACGTGACAGATACACAGCCACACAGATAGCCACGTCGCGACAGCAATAGCAGCCCTAATGCTCTGTGTTCAGGCGGCAAAAATCTGTTGCTTGTAGTCAGCCAAATGGTTGCAATTTGTCTTTTTCATGCACTTGACGGTTGATACATACAAAGGCTGCTGAAATCAATTTCATTATCACTTCATCAGGAAATAACAGACAAAATCCAAGCATTAATTTGAAATCCACAGCAGTGGTTTTGCTACTAAGCAAGGTTGGATCACATGAAACTGATTACTGAAACAATATCACCAAGCAAATATTGGCAGCAGATCTTAGCCATTTGCAAAGCTCTCTTGTGCATATTATTCACAAAATGCAACAATAAAATACACAGCAGCACCGAAATGCATTTGCTGATGTCCAATGTTGAACATCCGCCACAGAGACTTAAAAACAGCAGCCAATTGCAACAAAAAAACATAAAATTAACCAACTTTATTGTTGATCTGATGATGACCACCAATAAAATTTCAACACCCAACATTCAGAAACTTATATGCACACAGATTTCATAAAAAGCACTTGTGGATAGAAACGAGCTGGACTGCAGCAGCATCCAACTCAATAAAAGTTAACTGCATAGACTACAGTGAATTTCAGCTGATAATTGGCTTGTATAACAGTGTTGTAATGTACTTCTTCCGATATCGATGTGTTGTGCTTAGCACCATTATTCCACTCTGTCATATAACAACATAAAATGCTGTAATCAAATATCAACCTCATATAATCTATGCACTGCACTCATTGTACATTATACTATTAACTCATGCTGCCCCATTATGCAGCCCTCCTGCTATGACACTATGTTACGCAATGCACTCAGTGGGAGAGAGCAGTATGTACGTCTCTGGTCCTTATTCTTTTTACCTACTAATTAGTCCAGTTGTTAAATAATTGGCGGGGGGGGGGGCATAGTGGTTAGAGTGTTCGACTCGGGATCAAAAGGTCCCGGGTTCGATCCCTGGGCAATGCCAAAAACTGAAAGTATGTTTGTAAATATTTACCACTATTAAGTTGTGTCTCATGTTATATTATGTTTCATTGTTGTTTTGGTTTGTACAATTGTTAATTTATGGCATGGAGTAAGCCTTGTGCCGCTGTTCATATGATGATTTGTGTTATATTATATGCACTGTCCTGCATGGCAGATATTGTGTAATCCAGCATTCACGCTGCAATACAAATGAAACCATTATTATTATAAATCCTGCATATGACCATTCTTTTGCTAAAAAGTCATAAGTTCAAGGTCACTATTTTCTGACCTACTGCAAGACCTTGCCATAATGCTGTTGCCATTATAGAATGCAATTAAATCATACTCAGTGGTGCATTGCGGGGTATACGCCATACACCAACCTCCGGGTTTTTTTTGACAGCGTATACTCACTTCAGTGATCATAAATAAGCAGGGTATACCGTATTACACGTATGCCACGCCCTTTTGCGTATAGTCACCTCCATGTTTAGCAATACACCACTGATCATACTTGTTAGTTTACCACAACTTATCACAGATATACTATGACAAAAATATTTTTCCTAGATTTAGCTTTAAATGAACAAGTGGCCTGCCACTAGTGCCTTTCATAAACACTTCAGACACAAATATCAACTTAACAGAAAGTGACTCAAAGATAACCAGCACTTTGGGTGCTGGCAGATAGTCTAAGCAGCCACTGAACAGACTGACAAGTCATGCTGATGGCTGGGCAAATACGTTAATTACACGGACGCCGGGTGTATCGTTATTCCATTATTCACACAGTGGCCGGGCAAATAATTATCCACCCGGCTGTTGGGTGGATCGTTATTTGCCCAGCCGCCGGGCGAATAGCCCCAGCCTCAACAGGTACAGTTACACAGAAGCAGCATACCTGAACAACTAATATGACACGGGACTGATAGCTGCCTGTAGGCTTTAAGCTGAGAAGTTGGCAGTTGGCAGGCTGTAACTCGCAAGTAACCAAAGTCAAAGTACACAGCAGTTTCGATGCCATCACTGCCATTTGCAATTTTGTCTCGCTTCAGCAACAATCATTTCAGCATCACTGTAAAATGATGACTGTCACACCACTGGGTGAAAATCAAAATTTAGACTCCTATGAAAGGCCATGATCAAGCAATTTTCAACCTTAATTTTATGTCAGAAAATAGAAAGCAAAGTTTGAATGTGCTAGTAACACCTACTTAACCATGTAATGCTTGGGACGAAATATATCCAGTACAGTAGCTTGACGATAAACACTAAGACAGAATCACAATGAGAACTGGTGAGTTTAAAGACATTTGGCTGTAATTACATACTAGCAAGTTAATGCAATTTATACACAGCTGTAAGTTTAATGTGATCTTACCTTTATTGACAAAGTGTAGAGATGATTTAAAACAACATGGTTTGGTTCAGGCACCATCGTTGGCTCACACTAACAAAACAATCACACACATTCTAACTCTTTCAAATCATCGCTAAATACAATACTAACAAAACGTTCATCACGTTAATATTGTATTAGATAGGGTCCCCAACCCCTCCCCACGACGAGGGAGAGGGGATTCTAAGTGGCCTTTGCCAAATTACTTTGGCCACTTTTTAGCCACACTACATAGACAATAGGACAACTGTATAATATGACAACTGACTAGTATATATTTTGTTGAGGCAGGCCTACTAGTTCATTGTTATAAATCTTCTGTGTGTAATCCAGCATTTGCACTACAAAAAGAAATAAATGGCGATTATTATCCAATATCTTTTTAGCTGTATCAAATGCATTAGATGCAGACTATTGCTACTGATGTGTGTGGTGTCCGTCTGTCCATACGCCAGTATGTCTGTCATGCAGCTCAACTTGGCTTCACTGTGTGGGGGTTATTCAGTGCAGCCTTTGCCAAATCACTTTGGCCTCTTGTTAGACGTAACACATCAGCTAACAAAAACTGCCTGAAATTATCACTAAAACATTAATTAAGTAATTAAGATTATATGTTTTGAGGAAAATAGCAGTTAGAGTGGTAAAATACAATAGTCAGCCAAAAAAGCCAAAACAAGCAGACAAAGCTTTCAACAAGTAAATGCCTAATTATTGGGCTGCATTGAACGCATGAGTTGCAGACTATTGTTACGGATGATCATGGTGTTTGACCGTAGCTCAACTCGGCAGTGTGTGCAGTGTGCGTGGAGTCATTTGCTGCAGCCTTTGCCAAATCACTTTGGCATCTTGTTACAAATACATGCTGCACAATGGTAACTGAAGTACTTTTATTGATCTAAAAAAATTTAGGGGTTAGGGTTAGGACATCTTATGTGTCCAAAGGAACCAATCAGTATAGTGCTCCATACCCTGTTTGCAATCAATCAATCAACGTAAAATTTGTAGGGCGCCGCTATACGACACGTCAGGAGCGCCAACAATAGTCAGTGGTAAGCACGATCAAAAATTACACTCTTGAGTAGTTTTCTGAACGTATCAGTGTCTGTAATGTCGTGGAGATCAGAAGGAAGAGTGTTCCAGGCGGCTGGGCCACAGTAGAAGAAGCCTCGTTCTCCAAATTTAGTTCTTGTTCTTGGCAGAACGTAATCCGCTGAGCCAGTCGACCTCAGCCAGTATCTACCACTGAGTGCAGAAACTGTGGATACACAATCTGCTAGGTATTGTGGTACCCGTCCAGCATGGATGTGATGCATAAACATACACAGCTTGTACGTAATTCTTTGCTCAACCAGCAGCCAATGAAGCTGCTTCAGAGCTGGCTTCACGTGGTCGCGCAACGACAAGTTCATGATAACTTGAGCCGCTACATTCATCACATGCTGCAGGGGCTGAATGGTTGACCTTGGCAGACAAGACAACAGCGAGTTGCAGTAGTCGATACCCGATAAAATGAAAGATGAAACGAGCTGTTGAGCGACATCTTGCCCGACGAGCAGTCGAACCTGGCGAATTCTACAAAGCTGACTACTTTCAAGTTGTGGGTCTTCATCGTCAGCTCACTGTCAAGATGGACCCCAAGATCACGAACAGACTTTGAAGGACGGATCACCGTGGTGCCAGTATCCAGCATCAGATCTGAGTCAGTAAGTTTTGCCAGCATTTTGCGAGAGCCAAACCATATTAATTCTGTTTTAGCGGCGTTGAGCTGTAATCTACGTGATGAGCACCACGAAGTGATGTCACTAATACAATGTTAAGTGTTTGACGCGCCAGTGACACGTTATAGACAGGTACACTCACATAGGCCTGTTTATCGTGAGCATATACAAGATGATTCACTTGATGACTGTCGAAAATCGAAGTAACATCTTAAGTATATGAAATGAAGAGCACTGGGCCCAGCATGGAGCCTTGCGGGACACTGCAAGTGACTGGTATCGGTTCTGACATCACACCATTGGCACAGAAGGTCTGAGTCCGGTCAGACAAGTAAGATGAAAACCAATAAATCGCAGACTCTCGAACGCCAAAACGCCGATCAAGGACAGTTAGCAGCGTGGAGTGGTCGACCGCAAAGGTCTGGATTACAGTCAAAGTCCCAGCCAACTGGAGGGATGACATTATAGTTTCTCCATACAAGAGCAAAGGGTCCAAATCAAACTGCGCCAACATTGACAACAGCGTCCACAGCAGTCTGGATTCACAGCTGGTCGCTCAACGGCAGATACTATTCTTGCTCTGAGGCTTCTGTCAGCACAGAAAATTTTCAAAGCCTCTGCATGTGGCTTACGTGAACAAAAAGGCTGCATTGGATTCGGTGGACCGGGAAGCATTATGGAAGGCTCTTCAGGCTAAGCCTAGTTCATATTGTAACACAGTGGAGTGGTTCTGGTGGGACTGAAGCCTATCTCAGTGGCCAACTGGCTTCCTTCAGTGCTTTTATGCTGTTGGTTGGGTCATCTGACCTGTAAAAATCGTCCCCGAAATGACCTATATAGTGTCGAGTGGGACGTTAAACCTCTGCTCAATCAATCAATGTGCCGCCATTCCTAATCAGTCTGATCAATGACTTGCACACTGGAACGAAGTCATGCATCCGAGTTGGCAGGAGCTGCACGGCCTTGTTCCCTACATCTTCAGAGGTCCGACAAGGCTGTGTCCTGGCACCCGCCCTGTTCGACGTTGTCATTGACTGGATCATGTCCATATGTGCAGACAAGGCAGGTGTCAGCGTCGGACAGTCCCTGTTCACAGACACTGACTATGCAGATAATGCAGTCCTGTTCGCTGAAAATGACGTCCAGTAGCCATCCATCATTGAATCATTCAATGCAAGCTGCAAACAATATGGGCCTCCACACATCCTGGGCAAAACTAAAATTCAAAATGTTGCCTCCGGACCTTCATCACCTTCCTGTGTCATATCAGGACAACAAGTGGAAGCGGTCAACAGGTTTATATATCTCGGCAGTAATGTCGACTCATCGGGCTACTGTACACCAGAAATTCTCAGGAGGACTGGCTTACCCTCGCCCATTATGTACCAGCTGGATTGTGTCTAGAGTTAGAGTCGGCTGAGTAACACTAGTAAGTTTTGCATCTGCAATTCGTGTGTCCTGTCATCACTGCTAGTCTGAATCTCATGCATTCGATGCAGCCTAATAATAAAATTTCAGCATTTCATTTCAGACAGACACTACTCAGGAACTGGTAATTCAACATTCATTGGCGTAACAGTCCCAAAACATTACACTGCTGTGTTTGTATGCTTACGCAGCATCAGAAAATAAGAACACTCATACGTACATGACGTGGCATGTCCTTGTTGAGGACTGTGTCTAGTAAATGAGCTGGTAACAGTGGTGGACCTAACCGGTGAAAGCCTATGCCAGAGTCTTTGGCCGGAATATATTGAGAATAGCCACCTGGCGGAGATGCCGTACGGTCGACTACAACATTAACGGACAAAACGTAACAAAATTAACATTGCAGGTATTCTACAAGCTCCTGTTCACAGCATGGTTACCTCACAGACACTTGAAGTAAAATTAAAACCACCGCCGCCTTAAACAAACAGGTCCAAGCCAACGAAAAACTACTTGCTAAAAGTATGTTAATAGTAAGTTTTGAAATTCACACGATCATGATTAAAAAACATTAATCAGTTGCAATTAATGGCCACAATAACCTGTACATAATAGTAGCACTTCAACACTTCACTCAAAACTCCAGGCAAGCGATCAAGCCAACAGCGAACGGATCTGTTAATTGCATCAGTACTGACAACCAAACAAGATACAAACCCTAAATAACTCAAAAACCAAAAACACAAATGAACCTAAATGAACATAAACAAAAGCTAAAATCTAATTAAACTTGAAGTTTGGTTTAGCTGCCTTTCACTCCATTTGGCCAGGAAATGGCGTGGGCCTGTGCTACAGCTCCTGTGGCCCACATGCAGTGCCCCAGTAACTTGTATACACAAATTACAAATGAAATGATATGATACCTTCAACAGCACCAAGACTGTCAGACTGCAAAACTTGGTAAATATCACAGTCAGACGGTTGTATTGTTACAATATTGTTCTGTGTTCCCAACCCATTGTCAACCTTAGGCTACATTGCACACACATAAACATTAACTCTCTTCTACAAAAAAACATACACCAGTAAGCTTTTGTTACTGCTGTTAGGGCTGTACCGAATATTCTATTCAGGCCGAATAGTAGGCCAAATGTGTATTCATATTCAGCCGAATAATACTGCAAAAAGTAAACTGAATACGAGTAGTCATTAATGTGAAACCGTGAGCTCATTTCTGACGTAGGCCAATGATATATAGCCTATGGAGTCTGAAACCAAAACCTATTTGGGTGCATTATGAGTACAAAACCGACTGTCTTTTCACTTAACTTTGAAAGTTTGAATTACTTTTTAGCGAGTTTAATGACTTTGAAAGTACATATGTATTTTAGACTGATACCAATAAACTGATGACGCTGAATGTGAATGAATATTTAGTATTACAATGTTAACGTTAACAATGATGAATGACAATGACACTGCTTCGAAGTCTGAAGCAACTATTCATATTCTATTTGTACTTGGCCAAACAATAGTTTTAATTATTCATATTCAGCGAACAGTCAAACCCCCCTATTTGGTACAGCCCTAACTGCTGTTACACTTACAAAGAGGGGACATAATATACCCTTCACAATGACCTCGACCTTTTAACTCCAAAAGCAATCCCAAGCATGGGCCTTGCCTGGACTATACAGGTATAAAGTTTGGTCGTTTTATATACAAATAAACTTCAGTTATCCCCAGAAAAAATGGAACCAATAGTGTTTCAGGCAACTTTGACAACTATAAATATATAGTTGTAATTTTTGCACGGAATGTTGTCAAAGTAATGTGAAACCAAACTAACACAACAAATGTCCACTTCCCCTAAATAGTGTCACTACTTTACCTCGTGAACTGAACAATTGTCATGCATTAAAACGCACGTCATAACCGATAACTGCAAGAAAATCAGACCTGAATAACAACTGTTCAATTCGACTAGTAAACAAAAGCTTCAAAGGCTGCAGTTATCACAAAAACACAATGTCAAAATTAAATACAGTGCTCAAAATGACCACTGTCTGCCTGACACTAGCCAAAAGACGACGATGCCACTAATGCACAGCCACAGCAATGACAGCATGATCCAGCTTGGCCGACTCGGTTCTGATATGTTTGAGGTTGTCGAGGTCAGTGATGTGTGATTTGTACATGTTCTCCTGCAGTGTATTCCACATGCTGTAGCCAACTGGATTTAAATCTGGCAAATTTCGAGGCCACAGTAGTGGCAAAATGAACTCTGGCATTTTTCTTTCCAGGAACTCCATGGCAGTGCGAGCATTTTGATGACATCATCACTACATAGTGTGTGCAAGTGATGATGGTACTTTTTTAACAATTGTTCAGTTACCTTAAACGTCATAATGAACTGTGCCAGAAATTACAAAAATTTGTTAGACTTATGCCTAAAATACTAGTGGTTCCATTTTTCCAGACATGGTGTATATAAGGCGCCACAAGTGTGTATGTTTGTACATGTTTGTTGCTTATAACTAGGGAACGGCTACGAACGTCTCCAAATTTTCAGGGTAGCTCCAGGGCACCCCAGAGATGGTTTTGGGCACAAAAAGTTGCGGGGAGGGGTCTTGGGTATACACATGCAGCCTGTGTTTGTGGTTACTGGAGCATGATGACAGTTTATAGCACAAGCTGAGCCGGCAGTGAGGTATGGGTCAAGTGCAAGATTGCGAGGACATATTTTCCCGTCGATCGCATTAAACGAGTTTGTCTATTCTGTTCGTGTGTCTGTCTTTATGTAGGCCTACCACAGACTAAAGCTGTATGTTAGTTTGCTTACAACTCAGAAACAGGAGGGGCGATTGTCTCCAAATTTTCAGGGTAGCTCCGTGGTGCCCCATAGATAGTTTTATGTGCAAAAAATTGAAGGGGGCCATGGGCCAGAAAATTAGCATTTATCGTTTCTTGCAGGAAAAGCTGTCAATGCACCACTGCAGGCAGATTGGGCACTAGACAGGCTATAGGCACACACACGAGCGCAGGTGGACAATGCGCAGACGTAGTAGAGGTAGGCGTTGGTGCTGACGAGCCAATACACATACACATTGGTACAAGAAGTGGGGGCCTTGGGCACCCTGTGTGGGTTCCGGGGATTAGAATAGACCCACTCCGTCTCCTGGCCAGATGTCATAAGAGGTGATTAAACCAGGCACCCCTAAACTTCCGTGATCTCATCTGATTACTGATGATGGACTGGAGTGAAAAGAGAACATTCGGAAGAGGGGCCACTTGTGGGAATCCTTCTGCAAGAACTCAGCTTTTTGCAGCTGACAGGCGAACCAGTCATGGTTCAAAGAAGGACCGTGAGCTTGAGGTACCCACAGTGGCGAATCGTGCACTGGGACTGATGTTGATACTGGGGGTAGCAGTCGCACAAAAAGACCACTGTCACCAGGTGGGACACCTCAAGATGCCCAGGGCCAGGTGAAGCATACTAAGCAGAAACAGAAAGAAACACCACATAACAGTTAGAGACCTCCTGAGGTTTTTAACATCCTCACGAAGGTTTTCATAGTACCCTG
>Ga0126335_1002216_pt1 | contig 11504 bp, 6 predicted proteins | sample OlaspJWI45metaG_FD_108409 | JGI IMG/M metagenome (GOLD analysis project Ga0126335, IMG submission 108409) | Marine gutless worms symbiont microbial communities from Oahu, Hawaii - Olavius sp. 1 OAHU.JWI-45 metaG | ecosystem: Host-associated > Annelida > Digestive system > Unclassified | place...
AGTGCGAAGCAATGATATCCATAACACGCGTAGAATATATAACTCAATGGTGCGAAGGACACGCGGGAAGTCGACGGTTGGTCACACGACACGGGGCACCGAATTCTTAGTGCTGCACATGCTCGCTAAATTTGTAATGCGAGTATGGGTACTCAGAACTGAGTTTCATCGATGTTTCTATTCAATTAATTCTATTTCATTTCGATGAGTTATCACCCTGGTTGTTATTACAGTGCGTATATACACCGTGAAACAAAAACCGTCTACAATTTTTTCATATCACTGTAATTTCCACAAATGCTGACCGATTTCAATAATACTTGGCACACAGTTTACTGAGATTATCTGCAACACAAGAGTTACTGATTTTCCCACCTCACCTGTATACTGCTGCTACACTACATAGGGAAATATATGAACCTTGTACTAATAACTTTTAACTACAAAATTTACACATTACTGTTACACAGACTAAAAATGCCCAGTTTTCCACAGAGTTAATTTCCACCAAGTCCTAAATATTACAGCAAGCGTTCAAATATCCTCATCTTTTACCCACACAGGCCTGAACCAACAGCGTCAAAGCACTGAAGGAAGCCAGTTGGCCACTGAGATAGGCTTCACTCCCACCAGAACCACTCCACTGTTACAATATGAACTAGACTAACTGTAGGCAAACGCCTCTAGGCTAATCACAGCGTAAGGGTCCCAGTGTGACAAAAAACCAATCAGCTGGACCTATAAGCTGCCTAGAACATCGTGCAACAAGAGTATTGCACTGTGCTATAGTAACTAGAGCAGCTACGTTAATGTTCCCTCTTTTACTCCAGACCATCATCAGTAATCAGATGAGGCTACGGAGGTTGAGGGGTGCCTGGTTTAGTCGCCTTTTACGACATCCGGCCAGGAGACGGAGTGGGTCTATTCTAAGCCCCGCAACCCACACGGGGTTATTCGGTATTCAGCAGGACTACAAAGATCAGAGCTAAATGGAGGTCATAAAGCCTGAACCACTATCCATTGGACCAATTCACACTGCAGTAACTGATGTGCACGGTGAGCTAGTATACTGTCTTGCTGTAAGATGTCAGTGTCACGGCAATGGCACAGGTGACTGACTGCATCTCTTGATTAGCACAACATCGCGATAACATGCAACAGAAAAAATCTTTCATCGGTCGGATTTTATCCTCAAGTTTCGACGTCGATTTAACAGCGTTTTCACAAAGCAAATCGGCCAAAATGTTCCCAAAACCACAAATTAATTTTTTCCAAGGTAGTGTAGCAACAGTGTACTGTTTAGAAGGTCCGTACAAGTTTTGATAACGTTTGGTTCCAAATTTCCTGATAACTGGAAGCTGTGAATCCGAATTAGTTCAATTAACAAAGAAAAAGTAGAAAATGTGGATAACTACACAAAAGCGAGTTTGACAAGTCAGATTTGTAAGTTATTCGAATCTATTATCAGACATACAATATTAGTAGGGATGCCAACGCACTAATATCGTAGTGTAGTCTAATCATGGACTCCCAACATGGTTTCAGAAAAGATCATAAGACCCTTCTACTCTACTTGCACAGGCAACTTCAAAGGGTCAATAACTAAGCTAGCAAACTCTGGGCTGGAAAAACTAGGTTTTTAAGACAGTTTTTAGGTTTTTAGGTGTTTCTTAAGTTTTTATGTTTTAAGGTATGAAGTGATGCCAATGACACCAGACAACATCCTAGTGCTACATTCATCCATCTGAAATACTGCATCATACAAAAGACAATTCCAATGAGAACTGTCATAAATTATAGCATAAATTTGAATATACTTTTATGAAATTACATTACAAATATTAGTAAAAAAACCTAGGTTTTTTACAACCAACATCTACAGACCGAGTGAACTGTGTTAACAACTCACAAGAGAATTATTAACATACTTGTTCATTCATGAGCAGCAAGACTGCTAACAACCACCTGGAAATACAGTTTATTCACCAACGAGGATCTTTAACGTGACAAAGCGCAAATGACACAGTGCCAAAACATGACGCAATTTTGTGTCGAATGAAAGATCCCCATTAGAAATATTAATGAACCGAGTTATAGCTGATGTTAACAGCCCTGTCAACAATGTATATGTACACGATTGAAACAAGTTAGCTTTAACAGTGAACAACACTGGACACACACACACAGAATAAGAATGACAATCGACCATTCATAATAACTTTAACCAACAGGTTTTGGGCCAGCCACAGTCAAACAAAAGATGACTACAAGTACAAGGTTAGTGAGTAGAGGCTTAACATCCCACCTGACACATGATAGGTCACTTTGAGGACTACAACAGTAGCCACCCCTACTCACATCATATCACCTTGCCACACCTGTTATAATATTGTTCCACAACTGGTCTGGCAAGTACAATTAACATAAAACATAAAACAATTAAAACACGATGCAGACAAGACTTTATTAAGATTACACCCAAACTGCAAGTACAACAGAATAACAAAAAGTAATTTACAAAAACACGTTATATTAATTACTGAACTAAAATGATGCACAAAACTGCAATCACATAACTGCAGGTTAGGTCGCCTGCTAAAGAACTCGGAAATCTGCAAGTTATTTAAGTGATATTCCTTATATCTGTACTGGGTGAGTCAGCAGAGGCTTAACATCCCTCTTTACACATTACAGGTCATTTTGGGGATCGATATTTACTGGCCAGATGACACAACCGACAGCGTCAAAGCACTGAAGGAAGCCAGTTGGCCACTGAGGTAGGCTTCAATCACACTAGAACCACTCCGACCTGTTACAATATAGACTCTAGGCAACCACCTCTAGGCTAAGTACAGTGTACGGGTCCCAGTGTGACAAAACCCAATCTGCTGGACGTGCAAGCTACTTAGAACACTACAATGTGTCGCGTGGGACGTTAAGCCTCTACTCACTCACCCGTTACAGAAGACAGCAAATAAGAGCTGCATGATTTCTGAAGGACAACGCACATGGTAAAATCAAAGATAAAGCAACACTCCACTCCAACGGCATCATTAACAGTGTTAGGTAGTAACTTGTTAACAAGTAACTTTACAAAAGCAAATTGTTAAAAAAAGCAACCATAACGAAACACTGGCTATCGCTAATTGTTACAATTCAATTTGCAAACGCAATAAACAGGTAGCCATACCTTCTGTCTTAGCCCAATATTTCATACTGCTCACAACATAATTTTGGCATTTCAGCACTTTGCACTTTCACTCATCTATGGCATTATAAAGTTTTATTAACATTTTTCATCTGTGTTGTTTTCATGTACGCAGCAAAGTAATTCAAAGTAACGAGTTACTTTTGGCATTAAGAAACTTGTAACAGTAATATGTAACTTCCCCAACACTGATAGGAACACGTCCAAAAAACGTGTGATCACTATGCAGAAAATACTGATAATTCTGAAATTAATTCAGTCACTGGACCACAACATTAATGTACAATAATGCAACAATGGCTAAATTACAAAAAAAATATAAACATTAAAATGCATTTAACCAGACAGCCTCATTATAAACACCAACAACTTCATGATGCCTCTGCATAGTTGGTAAGTAAAATCGTCAAAAAAAGTAAAACCATCAATTCAGTAAAAACTATCATTAAAATCCATGAAAAATTTTTGCCAACAATAAAACAAATGTAAAATGTCAAAGTGTGAAAAATGACTATGCGTAACATGCAAAACATGTCAATATGTAAGGCTGTTGTTAGGATTTAGGTTAGGATTAGCGACAGGGTAAGAATTAGGGTTTGGGCTAGTTACATGTGCATGTTGCGAGCAGGTATTGTTTTTTGGCAGCTTCCTTGTGTGTCTGTCCGCACAAAGCCTTGAAAACTACTGTTCTGAAATTGACGTAACTTGGTAGGAATATGTCCCATGACGAACGCTCGAAGTGGTTCGAAGCTGGTGACATTTGACCGCAATCTTTGACACTGGGGGCTCTTTTCGTACTTTTCAATTCATAATGGCTTTACCTGGCAACTTCAGGTATGGAGGTACATCTTCAGAATATCTAGGTCACCTTCAAGTTTTCAGGTCATGGGGTTAATCTCTAGGTCATGGTCACAAAATAGCAGCAGCATGCAGGTTTGTACTCCCCTCGGACACAGTTTATTTAGTGCTGTCGTTTTCACACTTTCACATTTCCTGCCACATATCGGCAATAACAAGAAACACTTTATACCTGAAGTAGCCAGGCAACTGTACTCCTCTCGTTATAATTAAACATAGATCGTAGGCACAATTACACAACGTATGCCATGTATTGATTTCAAAATTATGAATTAATATATACACCGTGGGCCATAAAACGTTCTATTTTTATTCCGGCTCTAACTTTGTCAAATGTTGGCTAACTTCAAAAATTTTCCACTACTAGAAAGCTTATGAAATTTCCAACAAAACCCATCTAATAATTCCAAAGTTATAGTCAAAATGAAGGTGAATGTTTTTATGGCCCACGGTGTAGTACTGTAGTCAGGCCTTAACAGGATGAACTCCACTTCTGTCATAATGCTAACAGTAATTATGCCATAATTACATATAATTGTAATAAGCACACAGCAAAATGATGACTGATGAGCAATAATTGGCACCAACAAAATATGAAAAATTAGCGACTCAGCCAATTTGTTCTGGATGAATGAGTTCAAAATCGTCAAATTCAGCTTGAAGATAAAAATCACAACAGGACATTTGGCAAATGTGAACACAAAACGAGAAGCTGTTAAGAGTCTACAGTGTAAACTGCCATATTCTGATGAAAATATGAGCCATCAATATATGAATGCATTTGAAGGACAACTAGGCAAGGCGGCAATGATGAAGCCAGCTTACTGTACAGCACAACAGGGATGTGACGTGAGTGAGTGAGCAGAGGTTTAACGTCCCACTTGACACTTTATAGGTCATTTCGGAGACGATTTTTACAAGCCAGATGACCCAACCAACAGCATCAAAGCACTGAAGGAAGCCAGTTGGTCACCGAGATATGCTTCAGTCCCACCAGAACCACTCCACTGTGTTACAATATGATCTAGGCTAACTGTAGGCAACCGCCTCTAGGCTAATCACAGCGTAAGGGTCCCAGTGTGGCAAAAACCCAATCTGCTGGACCTATAAGCTGTCTAGAACATCGTGCAACAAGAGTATTGCACTGTGCTATAGTAACTAGAGCAGCTGTGTTAATGTTAAAGGGATGTGACAAAATCTGCTTTCATCAGATGTAAATTTCATTAGCCAAACGTGGTACGGACGCGGGCGGCACAATCAAAATTACTAGCTAATGCAAATTACATAAATTAAAAAACCTTAAAAAACAATAAAGAAGTAAAACTATTTTGATTATTTGCCAAAAAAAACTCAATAACTTGTCTACAATAATCGTACACTTTGTCTCAAAATAAAATCTTATTAAACATTGAATTGGACCAAAATGAATCTCGAATCCGATTCCGACACGAACAAATTTTCAAAATATGATGGATTTCGGACTTGAGAAAAAGAAGAAAAATCTGATAACATTTGGATTCAAATTGCATCCAATCCCTACAGCAGAATGCAGCAACAACAGCATCTTACAACGCTTTATCGGCAAAAATTTCTGCAAATGCCGCTTGCTAACATCTCCAGCCATCAACAACTTTTAAAGAGAAACTACAATGTAAACAAACACACACACCTTCTTTGCTGACTTTTTATGAAATTTGCTCATCGTGACAATTTCACTAACAGCTTTAAAATATTTGAAAAATATCACACAATTTACGAAAGTTTTAAAATTAAAAATTTCAGCTTACGTCTCTAACTATGATAGAATGGTTCCACCTATCAGTTAATTACTGATCTGCTTGGTTAACAGCAAAGAGTCAAAATTCATAATTACCACTCAAAAATACCTGGTATTGTCATTCTAGGCAAGCTACAAAGTAGATGTCATGTCCCTAGGTCACACTGAATGCATTAGATGCAGACTATTATGATTGATAATCCCATAGCCTGTCAGTCTGTCTGTCATGCAGGCGATTGTTCGTACTCATTTGCCAGATGGTGCCACACCAATGCGGCCATCACTACATTACTCTCACCAGCTGTTATTAAATGCTGCAAAACTACACTGATCATTTCTCTAATCAAAGCCACGGTCATTGGAGGTAGTTGTGTGGAAATGTTACGGAGATCAGGACAAACCACACAGCGGTGACCAATTACTAGTCACCTGTCGATAATAAGAATCAAAGCAAGCAGTAAGGCTGCTGGGCACAAGTCAGTCAATAAAGGCTTGACGTCCCACACATCACATTAGATATCATCATATCTTATATCAGTTGGTTTCTACAGACCAGATGATCCAACCACCAGTGTTAAAGCACTGAAGGAAGCCAGCATGACTTTTTGTCAAGTCTTTCTACCAGCTGCTTCCTACGAAACGCTGCCATCACAACAAAACACACCGTAAAAATCCTACTTCAGAAATCATCCAGTCCAATATCGGCTCGCATCACTTACTGCATTGCAGTAGGGTATATGAAGATCACCTCGCAGCTGTGTCTCCTGCCAAACAATGTCAAAACCAGTTCCTTCACAGTCACACAACTGTGGCTTTTTTGCCCCACCAACACCAACTGGGGAACTCACAGCACTCACTACTCTACATATGGGTTAAAACAAGTGGAAAAAATAGACACAGAGGGATAGAAGAGGTGGGGTGAATAAAAGTGATGCCTGCCTCCGTATCTTAATCAACCCACAATAACCACTGCTCGAATAACAATATATGGTCATTGGTCACACAGGCGATAAAGACATTCACTCGGCTGAATGGGAATCAGATGCAGAAAATGACACCATTATTCAATGAAAATCACACGTCAGCATCTGCTTGGCTTCAGCTGTGGTAAAAACTGTAATGATAAGCCGTAACAGTATACAACGTTAAATGGACACACAAACGGATTGCAATGTTTGAGGTCTTACGGTTCTCCTTAGAGCCGTCTTTATAATGCTTTATAGGCCCACCATGCAATGGAAACACACAGACACACACTGCCATGAAAAAAGTATCCACGGCATGCTGCATGACTCAACCACATCCAACAATACACCACGCCAATGAGTATTAGAAAAATGTCTGCTGCAGCAGTTCCAAACATAAGATATATTTACAATAATAATTCTCCGACACAATGTAATGCGACGTCCACGACCGCAGCCACTGTTGTATCACTCGTGAGACCAGTCGGCCTATTTGGCTTTAAACTGCACAGAGAATATCGGTCCCCACGGCTGGGTGTTGAGAGGTGTTCGCGGAGACGTACATGGCGGCGCAGTAAATGCAAAGTCGCTGCTGTCCGTTGCCGACTGCATGTAGTCGCGGCCCAGTGTTGGCTCCGACTGGCATCGCTGGATTTTCGGCAATGATCGCATTAGGCTTTCTAATGATGCCAGTACCTACAGACGAAGCAAGTACAGTTTCTCACTCAACACTAAGTCATTTGTAAGACCAGTCTTCGTAGGCAGTCGACTGCACTAGTGCTGACAATAAAACTCGTGACAAATACATTAAATACAAAAAATAATGCCAACACATTTTTATGCAGCTAAAAGCTGAAAGCTGCACACAGCAACCAGCCTGTGATGTCTGTGTGTGTGAGAGATTAGCTGGTGTATACAGCGCTTGCTGTAGATTTTGTACTTTTGTGTATACTGCAGCTTTTCCTTAAGTCAATGTTAAAGATATGTATTATCTGTACAATACAGACTAATGCTGACATTATCAACTCCACAGTAACAGTGCTAATCAGACTACAACAGCTTTTGTATGATATCACATCTTAGTCACAGTTAACACTTGTTTATTTCTCTTGTGTCTGCCATCATTTTTAACAAATAAAGATTCACATGATAAACCAGTACAATGCATAGCTGTATAGAGTTCCTAATCTCACAACATTCCTCTGTCTACCCAGAGTCCTATTCATTTAATTCCCAGCCTACACCAGTTATTTTATAAGTTCTAAATTAATAATCCTCTTTGCATGCATGTGGTTTTTTCACTATAAGCTCTGAAGAACCAAAGTGAGCATACGTGATGAAAAAGTGGCCGTTCATCAACGTCAAACTTGATGCAGTCAAGCAGTAGTCGTTGAAGAGCCTTCGGTGTGTCGTTGCGTGCGAGGGAAATGTCCGGCTTCAAGTAACCTTTGCCGACCATGAACAGTATCTGTACATAACGTGCCAGCATTCAAATTACCCAGCAGCACCGCAACAATGTTTTGCTTTTATTTTCATTCTGGAAAATACTGTCAACAGTCAAAACTCTTTGTTTTCAGTATACAACAGAGTACACTGATCTCTATGAAAACTGCTTGATGTAAGACTAGATGACACCAACTAATAGTACTGCAGCACAAGATCAGTTTACGACCACATCAAGGACTACACAAATCAACAATCTGTACAAAGTGCAATGAATGATCCAGGTAATTTGGCATCAGCCGCATAAAATCACCTCCGTTTCTGCTTTCTGCGGGGAATCAGCACCCCTTTCTAATATAACGTTATTTGAGACAAAATCCTCCACCCATAACATGACCTCAACCTGTCCAGTGAGGGCAGACTGCCGGATAATCAATCAAACATGCCGCATCAAATGCACAAGATGCAGCCTAAAAATGCATGTGGCCTAAAAACCAACGTCAGAAGATATCACATTACCTGATCTTTGTTGTTAATGTTGTTGTATGGCAGCTGGCCCGTCACCAACTCAAACAATACAATGCCAAATGCGTAGATGTCTGACTGAGGTGTGTATGGGTTCTTGTCCTTCATTCGAATTATCTCCGGCGACTGCAATAGCAAGTAAATGCAGTTTTACATTTCAATCAACACACAGTAGGTCATTTCAGAGATGCTCTTTCTAGACAATCAACTGCACTGCTGATAATACAGAAAAAAATAAAACCTACACGCATTGAGGAATAAATTACTCACTTTTGCAAAACTAAATCTAATGAAACAAAAGCCTGATTTAGCAGCCTTTCACAACACCTGGCTAACTTCTGACCAGTTCTAAGATAAGTGCAGCTAGCTGGTTAAGCTAAAATCATGTCTGTGTACAATTCAAACCACAGTTGTCGATGCATTAAATTTTTTATGGCGAGTTAAAGCAATTTGGACACATACTGTATTTATGTAGACTTGTGCCATTCCTGTTGCAGCAAATGCATTAAATATGTGACTGTTATGTAAGCTTCTATTGAACGGCAGTGGTTACTGGTCTCATTAGCACATGTGGCCAGCGTATGGATGGCCCACGTTGATGAACGATGATCTTACTTTGTACAGCCTGATCCCCTTAGTATGGTAATCAACTGACTGGCATCTGTCCTGTGTACTGGCGTCTCAGTATATTTTAGTTAGATCTACATAGTTCACGAAGCTTGCAGTAATATTTTTTGCACTTTATTGTCAGTGCATTAATTTTTGTTAATGGCATTAATTCTTTTAATCGCGACTAATTCTTTTACACATTAAAGCGTTAATGAATGCGTTAATTTGCTGCCCTAATTATAACAAAGTCTGTGTGAGTTTGCTCAACAATGCTTAGACAAATTTGGCATAGTATCTCCCAGCGATGTAGTTTAAAGCAAACCAGCAGTTAACAGCAAATTATTACCATCCACAATATAGAGCCGGACGGCTGCTGAAACTGGTGTGATCCACTCCATCGTACTTTGACCGTCGCCAAACCAAAGTCACCAATCTTCACCGTCAAATTGTCGGTGAGAAAGATGTCTAACAAAGGAAGAGCCCAGTCAAAGAACATAAATCTTGCACAGCACAGAGCTTGAGTCATTCACAGCAAATTTATGCACAAGAAATCAGCACAGCATAGCTGTTAAATTTCTCAACTGATTTAACACGACACTTTATGACACTACTGCTACAAACACGTGCAAAGCTGCAACTTATTTGTACTATTCTCAAAACCCTGAAGCCCACACGGTGGCCAGCGTCAGAGAAGACCCAATAACCAATGCACAGAGCAGATACGACGGGGCAACCAGCTGAAGACTAGCATCAGAAAAGTGAATGAGTAAAGGCTTAACATCCCACTCGACACATTACAGGTCATTCTGGGAACGATTTTTACACACCAGATGACCCAACCAATAGCATCACTGAAGAAAGCCAGCTAACATCAAAAAGTGAATGCCTTGATACAACTACGAAGACTGGCGTGCATTTCGTACTTCCAGACAGTCATGGCAATGCCATTCACATATCAAAGTCCATACAGTCACGCCTAAAACTACTTCATACCATGTCAGCTGACCACTGGTTGAGATAAGAAAAGCACTGACTCAAAAAAGAACAAAAGTAAGACGACAAAAAATAATATTAACTATCTAAGTGCAAAACAAAAATGATACTGTTAGATTTGAGGTCTCTATGGATGATCTGCTTCGCATGTAGGTAGCTGCAACAACGTACATCACGGCACGTTGAATAAAGTACCGCAATCACTTGTACGAAACATTCTCACTGTCAGCACAACTTGACTGTGCGCGTGCGTTGAAAATGCCAGCCACAAAACTATTTAACGTCGACTACACTAACGAAATTCATAGCCTACATACTGAAGCCCGGTCAATATCACCGTTATGTGAAAAGATAGGAAAGGCTAGTTCGCAAAACCACCGCAATAATTTCATAACCTTTGCTTACATCAAGGATGTGCAGTGGGCCACATCAGACAGAACTCTATGCTAGTAGCTTGCGGTCATGTAAACGTAAAAAACATCTAGGTCAGAATCATAGTGCTGCAATCTTGTCTATTCCAACATGAAGAATAACAAATTTACATGTCAACTGTATTATTCTGCAACTCCTAAAATCTGAAATAGGTTGTCTGAATGCACAAAAAGTGAGAATCCACACTGTTTAGCCAACCTAACAACACCTAATGCATTTACTTAAACCAAAACAAGACAGAAAAATTAGCAAAATTTCAAACCAGACAGCTAGTGATCAAACAAAAACCGACTTACTCCATGCCCTGTGCAGTCTGTCGTGCAATGTCAATCAGCGTGTACATTGGAAACTTGACCTCCTCAACATGAAGATGTTTGTAGAGACTTGAACCATCACACCACTGTGTAATGATTGCAAGGAACGGCTTGGACGTGCAGCCCATGAACAACAGGATGTGAACATGCCGTGTCTTCCTGCAACCACAAGCACCCAAATCTACAAGGCGGTTCGCGTGTATGTATGTCCACTAAAAACTCAGGAACGGGTAGGGTGAATGTATCCAAATTTTCAGTGTAGCTCCAGGGCGACCAGGAGATGGTTTTAGGTGCAAAAAATTTTGGGGTCGTGGGTAGGGGCCAGAAAATTTAAACTTTTTGGGGGCTGGAGTGGAAAGGGTTGAGGGGGGATTGTGGGC
>Ga0126335_1002217_pt1 | contig 11502 bp, 6 predicted proteins | sample OlaspJWI45metaG_FD_108409 | JGI IMG/M metagenome (GOLD analysis project Ga0126335, IMG submission 108409) | Marine gutless worms symbiont microbial communities from Oahu, Hawaii - Olavius sp. 1 OAHU.JWI-45 metaG | ecosystem: Host-associated > Annelida > Digestive system > Unclassified | place...
ATGGTGTGTTCCTATAAGTTGTCTATTGTAACAATATCCCTATATCTTATGGCCGCAATCTGTAATGCAAATATGAGGGCCCAATTAAACCCCATTCGGGAGAGAGGGGAGGGCGTAGGGTGTCAGCGATGGTGTTATTCGATAAGCAATGGTAGGTTCGTGCGGAAAAACCGAAAACCGATATCGCGATATTTTGAAAAACCGATACCGAAACCGACACAGCTCTAGTCTTCACCTACTCCTCCTTAGTGGTAAAAGTGGAATTCTGGAATTTTTTTCCCAATAACCCGGAAACCACTGCTTGTCACTGGTCCAAAAGTTATCGCAGTTTTGAGATCAATATTCAAGACCAATGGAAGGTGTCTGTGATTTCAAGACAAGTCTTTAAATTGTCGCTTCTTGACTTGAGTATACTATCGACGTTTTGCTCTTGGCTTCGAGTCTCTGTCCAGTCAGATATCGATGATATCGTGATCTCTCACCTTATGATGCAGTGTAGTGTGTATGGTTGGTGGCGTGGTGTACTGTGGTCAGATCAATGACATCGGTCCCTGTTAGTACTTGGATGTGTGTGTATGGTTGGTGGCGTGGTGTACTGTGGTCAGATCAATGACGTCGGTCCCTGTTAGTACTTGGATGTGTGTGACTGTGTTCTGGTGAGTAAACTATCTGGGCATGTAACCAGCTGATCGTGCACTTATTGTTATTATTATTTAATTTTAATACCATCGGTAGTATAAATTCCAAAGGTTAAAACAGGTTAAAAACTACTAAAAGCAAAGCAGTAACTGTTAGAGGTCGTTCTCAGCGGGTGTGTGGGCAGTGCCAAAACAGCTACAGCGTTGAAACGCTGGATAAGAACTGACAGACGTTGGGAGAAGGCGCTCTCGCGTTGGTCACTGGAAACTTGGCTGATGCGCCTTCCTAAGTCGCTGGGGAACTGGAGTCCGAGAGTAGCTGTTAAGATCCAAGCCTTGGGTTCACAACTTTCTGTGAAGACACACTTTCATAATCTCTTGATATGATGATAAGTCTGCACACTGTATAACAATATATACAGACACTGTTTGAATTATTTCAAAGATCATGATTCCAAACTGTGTAAACTAAAAATTTTACAGAGTAAGTCTACTTCTAGAGTGCACAGTTCCTGTAATTGTAATTTTACCATGATATTTTAGCCTGAAAAGTCTAACATGCATATTGCATAACAAGTCAAGAAGTATAAGTTTAGGATTTGTGTTAGGGTTATCGTCAGGGTTGTTTACACAGTACACACTGTCACATTTCAGGGAAGTAAGCCATGGATCACGAAGCTCAGCTGGTATCATGCGGTATCATGCCAATAAATCAAAGTGGCAATTGATAAATTATACTGACCTAAAAAAAGTGACAAAATAGGTCAGGGTGATCCAGTTATCAGTTTGTGACCGGAGATGGTCTCCCCTTTCAAGACTACAAGTCTTTGTGTCCACTCCCGCAGTTATCGTTTTTGACACATTGGTTAACAGACCCATAGAGACAGTCCAGCAAGCATCCATACAATAAGGTTAACCCCAGCTGAGCTAAGAGGTGGCTGAGTAGGAGCCTTGCTCTCTGTAACTACTCAAGCTCAATTATGCAAGTGAACGGAATCAGCCACCAAAATGTCAGACAAGTCGGCCAAATTCATCTGTTCAACTGACTAATGCCTTGTTATCTCCTTTGCATATACTCTGTGCATAAAACTGAAGTTCTGATGTTCCATGCTAAGTAGTTCATACACAGTGGCATTTCACGGTCTGTTATCATGTAATAAAAGTATCATTCCAAACACAACAGAAGTTGCAGTGCTCTATTTTCACAGTAGACGTTTGTGGTCTATCTTCTCCAGATGCACCAGACTACTGACAGTTAAGTATAAAACATCAACAGTTCACCAGAAACAGTTTGTCTGCAGTCAAGTCAAGCTCAGTGTTGACCGTAGCTACAATAAAAACCTAGCTAGTGTCACGGTCACCACAAAGGAACAAAACAGTCAAGTCGGACATCAAAATGTCAATGAGGCAGCTTGCACTATTTGCAAACAGTAGACGGCACAATGGTGCTGACTGTGCTGACCAAGCGAATCCACGTAAAATGGGGCTTCGATGATGGAAGCATCCAGGGCCCTCGACAACTTTAATCCGGCCTTGAGTACTACAAATGCTCCACTGCTACAAGAAAAGTTCACTTTCAATTCATAATCCAATTATTAGACAACACTAAATGCATAATATGCAGACTATTGCGATCGATGATCCCACAGCATGGGCATCTGTCAGCCTGCCTGTCTGTTATATTGTTCTTACTCATAACGTGGCTATTACTTCATTAATGCAGACACTTGCTTTATAACTACTGAACTGTTTTATAACAAATGCTCCATGTGTGATGCCAAATATCACACTGTATTAACTGTCAACCAAACTGAACTAAGTATTAAATAGATAATATCTGAGGTTAGAGGATACGGTTTCAGCTGATCGGCAAAGTTCTTGATGTCATCCTGTATCTGATCATGACAATGTGCAGTGACTATACTCAGTTCTACCAGATAGGAACCCGTGAATGCATCCGCGACTTCGGTATTGCCCGAAGACGGAACCTGCAACACAATATTCTTGAATACAATGGCCATTGCCCGTGAGTCTGGCAGGAATACACAGTGCATCACGGAGGCATTAAGGATCAGACAAAAAAGCCAAGGTGTCTTTAAACAGAGACGAGGGCACCTGCCAGTTGAGTCACATCTATGACAACTTACTGCTCTAGGTGATGACATCACGCGGACAGCAGTGTTATTTAAATAACGTTAAAAAATAAGAAACGGAAACGATTGCAATTTGTTTACGAAAATGATGATAACTTACCAAACAAAACTAATATAAAAACGAAAATGATGGTATCAAAAACTGACAAAATTGAAAACGTTTATGATGAAAACTGAAATGTAGCAGCTATCATAGGCGAGTTTAACCAACTACACAAGTGACTGCTGCGCTTCAATAACTCAAGTTCACAGCGGCTAGACTTCACTTTCGTAGACCACCAGCTCATTGGACAATGCTCAGGGGTCTCCAGGCAGCTCAACTTATACATCAGTACAGTCAGTGTTGAACTACACCTCTGGCAGATGCATGAGACATCTGGTCACATCACAAACTAGTTGATCTTGCACAGGTCTTAGGGTCAGTGCCTGCCTTTCAGGCTCACATGCAGAGGAATTATTTTCTGCATTTGTTGCTTGCTGACATAGGGACGGTGTAACTGAATAAACAAGTAGTTTGAAAGGTGCTCCTGCTTGAAGCTGAACTCGAGCGTACTATAACAAACAGCATTTGTGTTTTAATTTGCACAAATAGTCAGCTCAGTATAGACTAGTATGTTGAAATAAGTTTGTCAAATCTAACTGAAATAATTGTTGACGATAATACTGATATATACACCGTGTCTCGAAAACCAGACCTTCACAATTTTTTGATCTAACTTTACCAAAACAAGTCAGATATAGATAATTTTAAGCAGAGAAGACTGTGTTGGCATTGCCTACTAGTTGTGTGTAAAAAGTTTGGTATAGGTCGAGAACCACCTGGCATGCCATTTTGCATCATTGCAAAACAGCGTGCCAGTCTAATGCACAAGTTCAACAGTCGATTTTCTCAGGAAACACGTGTCACTTTTGGCACAGCTTCACCAAAACCTTCTAATATCAACGTTAGGTATTTGATGTGTGTAATTTTAACTCAAACAGCACCTCGCATAAGTTGTTTTTAAGCAGGTTATCAGTGGGCCAGTGCGCTGGTCCACTGTACACATTGGACAGTCGAGTTCTTGCATCAAGAAACAACCAACTTTATTTCACTGGATTTGTGGCCGCCAATCAGTCCGCACCTTAACACAGTTGAGTACCAGACTTGGGGCTGCCTGCATGAGCATACAAGAAGCCAATGCTACACAGCCCAGAAGCAGCGACTGGTGGAAGTTCAAGCTGACCCTGAACAGAGTAAACAGACCACTTAACAAGGCAACAGACCAGTGGAGCAAGCAAGCCTTTCTCAAAACTAAAGGACAACACTTCAAACACTCGATATTTATGACATCTCGCATTGTTAGGACAGATGAAATGTTGTAAACAACTTTAATTATAACTGAAGACCATGAGAAACTCCACTGTCGAACTTGCTCGGTAGACTAGCGTGTGCTGTTTTGCAATGATGCTATGGTTGCTAGTGACCGTGCAGGTGGTTCTCAACCTAAACCAAACTTTCTAGGCACGACAAGAAGGCAATAGCTTTATGATCTTATCTGCCAAAAATAGTTATGCCATAAATTGTAGGGGTCTGGTTTTTTGAGACACGGTGCAGAAATAAAAATGACTGACAAAAAAACTTGTAAAAAACTAAATCAAAAATGAATTTCAAAACTAAAATAACACTGGCAGAAAGTGGAAGTCAGTTCGAGAAATGGCCATCGACAGTAAATTTCTCAAGTTAATGTACAGTTGTATTAGTGACGAATCTGTAACCACAACAGTCAAATGACAAGTACACTTCTTAGTGTCACACACTCTCATACTTGTTAGCCGACACATGCACACCCAAGTCTAGATCAGAAAGCAGTGACGTAGATTCAGAGTCAGAGTATCAAGAGTTGTAGGTGGCTTGGAGACTCCACAAGCATAGGCAAGCTGCAGATGTCTATACCATAGTTTCGGAGTCAAAGTCGTGCAAAAAACAGAACTTCATGTCACAGGCAGTGGGGCATTTCTGCACTATGTAACATCATAAAGGTCTCTAAAGGACTCAAAGACGAGTCACCACAGTCATCCATCCACTGCCTCAGCCACTCAGTTATCACTGCAGACAAAACATCAGCCAACCCAAAGACCACTTTACACTTGGCAAATGCACCAAAGCTGCTAACACACACTTGTGTGAAGTTCAGACATGGTGAATTAATCTCATACAATGCAGTTTGCAGTTTCTGGAAATTAATCAATAAATGTGACTGGTACATTGCTGTAAGCTGACCATCTATAATACCATCTATTCGCACACTGAAAATGATGCATACCTTTAATATTTTGGAAACAGTAATTTTCAAACGACCTTTTTGAAACATGTAACCTTTAACTATGTATTCATATTCAAGTCTGAAACCACAACAAACAACACAGTATGCTGAACAACAGCAAATCGCAATAATTTTGACTAACAACTAAATAAGAAACTACAGCTTACATCGCAGTATGGGAGGTCCTGTTAAATGACCACGACCATGATATTCAATCTCAGCGACATAGAATCAGAGTAATCACATACAGTCAACAGAGCAACCAGCATTAACTCACACAGCATATCAGTATCTAAATAAATCACCAGCTATGGTCATCTCTTGGTTTGGTTACAGCAGCTAATATACGGCTTACAAGAAACACACAACACAGCCTTCAACCGTAGCTCAATAATATCAGTTATAGAATAGCAGATTTTATTTTTCGACAATCACTTCAAACTCAGTAATGAAAAACAGATATTTTTGTTTAATTGTCATAGGACATAAAAACAAGTTTATGTCTGTCAGAGTATCGGTACATTTTTAGAGAACTCTACAGATGCACAATGCAAATTGTAATTAGCAAACTCACATGAAGCCCATTTCAGAGAGAAACTTTCCGATATTTACAGATGTACCGATGTCCAAACAACTTCGTATCAATGTGTTGCGACTCTTATCTCCTGCATCTGACTGACCCATGTAGCGAACATGCCTGCAACAGGTTTACTTTGTCTGTTTAGTCAAACAATACAACTGTAACTTTACAACTCAAGCAGAATCAAAGAATAATAATTAACAAATTAACAGTCACACCAGCTCACCTAATGCCAGCGGCCCATGCTATAACTTCTGTTTCACTTGCAACTAATTTGCATATTCATTATAAGAAGTGACATACCAAGCATCATCGGGTAGATCAAGTGCATGTCTAACTCTTAATATGACAGGTGGAACTGCTGGCATGGCACCTGCAACCACACACAACAGCCCCATATAGTACTGTGCCATTCATTAATTCTTAAAATAGGAGAATAGGACAAATCAAAAATACATGCTTTGTAGGAAATTTAATTTTGAACATACGCAGAATTTTTTTTGGTGATGACATCATTATTGTGATGTCATCTGTTCACAGAACAAATTTTAAATGTTAGAAAGATACGTGAACTAGCAAAGAGAGAAAGGGAAGCAATCGTAATCAAAAGCAACATCATTTTTTAAAATTCAAACATCAAAAGCACCCACTTGTGAAATATAGGTACAGGTACCAAGAAACAATTTTTAAAAATAATATTGGCAATTTAAAGAAAAAGGATAGAAATATATTTTAAAAAATAGTCTCAGAAGATAATAAACAAAAACCTTGCACAAAAGTGCAGCAAATAAGTAATTTATTCAATTAAAATTCAGAGAAAATTGCAATTGTTCAGATTAAATACTGATATAGAATACTATCCCTATCCTCCACAAATCATCCCCAATCTTATCCGAATGTCTAATTGTTTCTAATAAATGAATCTATATTCACATTCAATTTTTCAACACTGATGGTATAACAGACCTACAGCCAAGATGAATAGGAATCAAAAAAGAGCAACAGTATTTTGCATATGGACTTATGAAGACATACTGCATGTTGCCACAAGTTGACAGAAACAATACTTCATACACCTGTCATACTTACGCAGAGTGTAGACAAGTTCCTGATCATGGAACTTTTCTGGCCCAGTGTCAATGTTGTCACAAAGACCATTCAAACGATGAAGCAGAAAATCTCGATGTGAGTCTAAAATACTTCCTTGTAATAAATATTCCTGAAGTGGTGCTACACAACTTCTCAGAGAATCCATGACATTTACTTCTGAAATTACATTCAAAACCCAGTTCAATAATAGGGTTGGGTCGGTTCCACTTTTTAAATTTCCAGTTCGGTTCAGTTACCGTGGTAAAACCGCACTTCCGCTTCGGTTTCGAGTTACTTACTTGCCAAAAACCTATTTTTGGCCAAAACTCCCTTATTCAAAGAGATATCGTGGTTCTGATGAAAAATATATCCCCTTTAATAAGTCCGTGTCTGCAGGTCATACGACTATATCCGTGGACTTGCCTTGTAAAAGCAGACAGGAGCTTAATAAAGGGGTAAATTTTTCATCGAAATCTTGATATCTGTTCAAATAAAGAAGTTATGGCCAAAATAGGTTTTAGTCTGTAGTTACCGTGTCAAGAGTACAAAACACTTCAGTTTCAGTTTTAGTTGATTTTTGGTTACTGCAGTTTCAGTTGTTAAAACTGACCCAACCCTATTCAACTGACTTAAGTGAAGTTCGGTGTCCGACTGGACACACAACACATAATTCTGGCAACCATTCTTTCCAGACAATGAATTGCAGTGCACTGATAACATCTGACAACATCTGACAAAAAAGAAACAAAACAACACATGTATGAAACACTAACAAGAGGCCAAAGTAATTTGGGGAAGGCTGCGTCGAATGCACTGCACACACACATGCGCTGGACTTTATAACTATATCCATTTGTAAGATATGTAGGGGATTGCAGAAGTTGAAAGTAGGTCATGTGACCTAGACGTGGATCCGCAAAGACCTATTGTTGCATAGTTTTTGTTAGGACCCCCATCGCTCTATGTGCACGCAAAATTTCAAGTCCCTAGCTTCAGCTGTTCCGAAGATAGGAGGGGGTCCCGAAATTTGAACTGGGTCCCCTCCCCCTCTGTGGGGGATCAGGACCCATGTCTAACACAATGGGTGACTTTATCTTTTGCTAAAACTAAACTTTCAAACAATAGTTTTAAACTGTAGCTTAATCTGGATGCAAAAATTCAGTTCGCTTTAAAACTGAGTTTGAAACTGGGTTTTAAACCGTGTTTTGCACCGACCGCCATATTGAAAAAATGCAGCCGATTTGCTCTGTATTTGTCTGTAAATTGTAGTTTTATACTGTTTAATAACTTTTCCTTTTGAGTTCAGTTTTATGTTGACAGTAGTTTAATCTGTAGATAGAAAATTAGAAGAATCAGGCTAGAAAGCAGTGACATCAATGCATTTGTGCATGTTGCTGCATAGTTTGGCTTCACGTTTTTGATACGGAGTGAGCACTAGTAGTAGGCCTATATGCTCTTCAACGGTGTTAGCAATTCAGTATTGACGATAATCATGACAATGGTAGAATGTCGTGTGCGATCTAAACTAGGGTAAAGGTATCCGATACACCCGGTGCTGGAAGCCCCCATTTTCGCGACTTACAAACGATAGGAAACGATGTTAGAAAGGCAGAAAAAGCTTACTTTCTTACCAGAAATGCAATCCAAAGTAACTACTAACTGCGACAACTCTAGCGGGACCCGAGTATAAAACATGGGGTTTTGGATGGATACATTCTTAAAAACGTAACGTAACGCACAGAAATTCGTCCAAAAAGCTGTATAAGCAGCATAGGTAACGGTGGCGCCACCTAGGGAATGGATGAGAACTATTTAAATGAAGAATTTTCGCGCGGAATTTTCGAGAAAAAAACGCACATAAATGTGTCCTATAGCTGAATAAGCTGTAAACAGAATGATGGCGCCACCTAGCGAATTTATGTGAACTATTTTTAGCACAAAAAAGTGATGGACAAGACTTTGAAAAGGAAAAAAATTTGGTGTGAAAGGCGATCAGACTAAGTGGAAAAACGGCGAAAATTTGGAGGAAAATGCACAAAAATGCGTGCAATAGCTGAACGTTGCTTAATGAAACGCCAGATTATATTGTACTCAGTAGGGTCCGTATAATAATTCGCCGATTTATGCCCAGTACTTCTGCTCTAGGATAAATCGACGATTAATGGGCTAAGGATAGTAGAAACGGAAAAAAATCTAGGGTTAATGATTAGCTCAGACCTTAAGTGTTCACAGCAATGTGTGTATGCTGATAAGCTGACCAGATATATGGAATCTGTTGTCTGCTTAGTAATTGGATAACAAAAATCAGAAATTTACGAACGTAAACAAACGTACACAACCATAGATACGAAAGCAAACTGTAGACCTTGAACTTGAACGTCATTTGCTAATTGCAAAGCGGTCTGTCCTTTCCAGCGAGGCGACCATCCGTCCGTCCGTCTGTCAATATAAGCGTTAACGTTAATAATGTGGTATTACCTGCTGTAGAGCACACACGTGACTTGGGAGTTGCAATATTTTCTGATCTGTCACCGTCATTGCACGTTAGCGAAATTGTTGCCAAAGAACACAATAGTGCTGTTCTCATTTACATGGCCTTTGTTTGTCACGACTCACGAGTCACGACGCAAACGTACTTCCGCGTGCATAATTGGTTTATGTAAGGCCTCTACTGGAATTTAACTCAGTAATAGTGTTGCACGTCATTGGCACAGTTTTAAATTGTTTTTGCGTCACCGTCGGGTTGATGTCAGAAAATTGTTGTCAGCGTGTTGTCGTGAAATGGTATAAAAATGTACCTGCATGTGATGATCATTTTCGCAGTATTGCAACTTTTAAGCGATTTTTACTTACCATCGATTGGAATAAATTGTAACAACATTGTTAGATGACCAGCCAGTAGTGTATTGTGTGAAGCAGGTATTAGTTTTATTATGTTTTAAGTGATGTATTTTTGTATGTTATGTTAGAATAAGGTGTCACATAAGAGGCTTTAGGCCTATACCCTGTGGCAACCTGCAGTCTATGAAAATGTACCTTGTAAACGACCTAATGGCAGTGTCAGGCTGCAGATAAATTGACCTGACTTGACTAATTTGGTCTCCTCACACTGTCAATGACATCACTGCCATCGAGTCAGTTCAACGCCGTTTTACCAAACGACTACCTGGTTTTAACACATTATGCTATCGAGACCGACTACAACCTCTCAATATTCCTAGTTTTGAACGCAAGCGCCTTCAAGCAGATCTACTTTGGTGCTATAAAATTGTGTTCGGTATGGTTGATTTAAACTTCGACGAATTCTTTGAATGGAGCCCACAAATACAGAGCTGTGTGTCTCCACTGATTTTAGCACAATTATTCGTTTTAAAGGTAGTATTTTAAATGCCGAGTTTTCTTATTATCTCGAATGTTTTAACTATGTTCTGTTCTATTGTACATTTTTTGTATTTTATGTGTGTGTTTTTACTGTACATCACTAAGGGAGGCTGTGAGTGCACTATGTGCCTTACTGTCCAGTACACGTATCTGTGTCCATGTAACTGCTTGTACTTGTTTTATGACAAAATACATGATGATGATGATGATGATGAAATAGGCTTTTGCACCATACGATAAAACGATGATCACAGCGACGAAGTGATGGTGTGTCTTGCGACTCATTTTGCAAGCCTCAATGTACCAACTTCTACCAAGGATTGGTGCCTGTTTTCAAGAAAGGCGATAGGGCAAACCCAGCCAACCACCGCCAAATCTCTCTAATATTTGTGTGCAGCTAAGTCATGGAGCAAGCGGTACACAGCAACAGACCTATCATGAAACATCCCGAACACTACAACTGCAACATTAACATCGATCTTGTCCGATCAGCAATGAGAGCCCCGAGCCGCCGCTGCAAGCCGCCATAAGCTGCCGTAGCCAGCCGTATAGGCTTTATGCACGCCGCGATAATGTGTTGTCATTTGCTTGGTATGTGGTATTTAATAACCGCCGAATTCATGTAGTTGGAGTTTGGTCGACATATTTCTGGATGGATTCCATAGTTTTGAATCTGTATACTGTGTAACGCATTGAAATGCAAGGGCGAATTAACGACCTGTAGGTCTATAGTCGCAGAGCCTATTGCTATAGAGACTAGCTAGGCGTACAGTGTTTCAATGCAGGTTTAGTTCAGCTAGGCTATCTTTTTCATCGATATTTTGAGAGTAGTGAGTCGTGAGCCAACCACCGTCGTGACACCAAATGAATTCAGAATCGTTTGATTCTGAATTCATATGGTGTAGGCTTATATACTGGGCCTATGAAGCTATGCTATAACCTTCTTGTACTTGTACTTGTACTTGTAGTTGATGAGCGAGATAGCTTCTCATCTATAGATGCCCATATCTTCCCATGCCTCGTCCAGACGGTTCTTGAAGACGTTGACTGATGATGAATTGATGACATGCTGTGGCAATCCATTCCATTCATCGATTATTCTGTTCGAGAGAAATGTCTTCCGAGCTGTCGTTCTGCATCTTGGCTTAAAAAGCTTCTGTGAATGTCCTCTTAATCCGTATGTGTCCAAGGCAGGCTGAAAATATTTGGCTTTGTCCACTCTGTCCTTTTCGTTGAGTATTTTATACACTCCAATCAGGTCTTCACGTAGTCTCCGTTTCTCCAACGAGTATATTCCCAGTTGCTTCAATCTGTCTTCATATGTCAATTTCTTGAACCCTTTGACAAGTTTTGTCGCC
>Ga0126335_1002218_pt1 | contig 11498 bp, 2 predicted proteins | sample OlaspJWI45metaG_FD_108409 | JGI IMG/M metagenome (GOLD analysis project Ga0126335, IMG submission 108409) | Marine gutless worms symbiont microbial communities from Oahu, Hawaii - Olavius sp. 1 OAHU.JWI-45 metaG | ecosystem: Host-associated > Annelida > Digestive system > Unclassified | place...
CTCTTTTCAGCCGAATCATGGCTAACCAAGGACATGTTTTACAGCCTCTTCTGCCCGACCGTCATTCCATCCCTTACAGTCTGAGAGAACGATCGCATAATAAGACACTACTGAACAAAAGCAGACATCTTAATAACGATGACTTCCTAATTAGAATGTTATACAAATACTCGTACTAGTTAAATGTATTAGATCTAATCGTTCACCATCTTCCTTTCTATTTTCCGTATTTTTTACTTCTACTTTGCATGAGTTGCGTTTGTCAACTTCTCAATAAACGAATATATGATGATGATGATGATGATGATGTCTATCATGTCATCACACTTTATTGCGTTTTTGAAAACCTATAGAACAGAAGTTGTCTGCCAAAGGATGAATACTGATTACTACTGAGAATAACTGATTGTCCTCGATCACCAGATAAACGCAGGTACATGCAGTACTATGCAGCGAATGTGTAACAACCCACAGAAGGCGATATGTTGCTAAAATAGGTCGCGACTACAGTATCTAGCAGTTTATAGCGGAAATGAAAGGAGAAGCAAGCAGCGACACTTTATCAGCACCAGCGTCGCTTTGCGTGACAACTAGGCACGCAGCACGCTGACTGCTGTGACTATTTATTCTAACCGTATGGGTGGCAATTTATGGCCTTTAAAACGTGTGACGAAATCCAACTTTAACCGACAGCTGCTGGTTGCAAGGCCGACGCGTTTTACCACCGCGTTTTATGGTATTACGGGATTACCTGGATTACGTTACCTCTCAGTTCTTAGCAGTGTTATTTCCCCCATCAATGTCTTAATATCTGGACAGCGATGGACACCATCCAGCACCGTTGGGGCGTTTGTGTAACTACGGCGGCGTCACCATGTGTCACGACTCACTTACTTTCTTGACACCCTGGCTCTCAGCAGCTCGTTTTTCACTCAAGTCTTGTTCATATTCATCTGTGTTCACTTATCACAATGTAAACATTTCGTCTGACTTATGTGAAAGACAGCGCTCTCAAAAGCCTCTCATTAATATTTGTTAGTACACATTTTTAGTACATAAATAGGTTTTCAATCTTGGCGTGTTTTCGTTTTTTTAGTTGTTACCTAGCTGCACTGCAGTGAGTAAAACCATAGAGACCTGTGTCTCTTTCGACAATCGACACATAATTGATCATGACGAATTAAACGAATATCTTTCTAGTAAGTCAACTAGAAAGATTATATCTACGTTTCAAAGTTTTTAGCGAGTGAAAACATTATCCACATTAATACCATACAGCTCGAAGATCTTACATATCTTTGGACTATTACATATTTTTATTTTGGTATTTTTGTTTTATTTGTTGTTGTTTTTCTGTTGCTTTCTTTGAATACTCCGTCACGACCGTATTCACGATGTGCGCAGTTGAATTTATTTTTGATGAATAATTTAAAAGCATTCTCTGTCGAATGTCCTTCGATCTGGCCGTTTTGCAGTCGTTGATGGCTGAGTTATCAATGCATCAGCACGTCTGTCGTATATTACAGACGTGTTTTGTTCACCTGCGCTAGCACTCAGTTGGCCGTCAACTCGGCCAAACTATCCACAGCTCCCATGTCGTTGCATTGTAGGCCGTTAAAGTTTCATACAATTTGAGATAGATAATAATAAAACAATATCACAACTGTTACACAAAATTTAAAATTTGTATTGTGTGAAATAATGTGATAATTTGTAAAACGAAAATGTTCTGTTATATATGAAATATATCTGTTCCCTAATATTATTATTTTCAAGTATCGGCCTACTGAACGAAACAGATATTCATAACATATATTCCGCCGTGTGACATAACAGAAACGTTTGTTGGATGTATTAAATGCGCTATACATGAGGTGATGAATTGGCATTATAAGATGGAATTAGGCCTACGTTGTACTTTATGACGTGATTTATGTTTTCAACTACTGCGTATTCTATTTAGTGATGTAACAGTAGGCCCTAATAAAGCCCTAAAAACGTGCATTGCTGTTTTATGTATAGGGAGTGCAATTCGGGTGTACCGTGTGTAATCACAAGGTTGGTTGTCTACTAACAACGAAACTGCACAGCATGTTGATACCCCAGACCCCACACGTTGTGTCGACTCTGATCGTCGCCACAGTCGCCTTTATGCTGCTGGTCGCCAGTCCTGGGTGGTCGGCAGGTGCCCCGGCTGCCGAGCAATCGCCGGGCGCTATCGCTCAGCAGTCCAGGACCAGGCGCAACTCAGAGCTCGACTACGGTGACCTAGGAGAGCCGATAGACGGACCACCGGGGAAGCGAATTGGTCGACTCGCGTCATGGGGCAAGAAGAGCGACATGTCATGGTTGGACCAGGCTGCGAGAAAGGCAGTCCGATCCAAGTGGAGCAACAGTAACATGGCGGTGTGGGGCAAACGCGTTGTGCCCGTCGACAAGCGTGGAAAATGGAAAGGAAACAATATGGCCGTCTGGGGCTAGCGACAAGACCGACAACCGACGCTGCTGACCGGTGACACCATCGTACTTAAGTCACTGTTTAGCACGATTTGCAAAGTATTCGTCTGCAGAATTCGTTTACTACAAGTTCGACTAAAATGTTGTTGTACTGTACACTGGCAAAGTGTAATCAAAATAGAGTGTTGTAACAGACATTACCAATTTACCATATGATGCAGAGCACAGGTATGCGTCAAAGCATAATCGAACTTTTCTGTACATTTATTTTACAGATGACAAGTTTGTGTGATTTTATGCATTTATTTGCCTGACTGAACATGTATATGTTACTCAGTATTTCTTTAGCATTTCAGTAATACAAACTTTCTTCACTGCTTGCATGAATGAGTTTTATTAAACATGTTGTAAATGTCTAAAGCATTCGATAGACACGAACTTCAGAATTTACAAAAGCACTTTAGCATATCTTAAATTCGCTATTACATATTAGAAAACTATCTCTTCGCTAAAATCAGTCAAACTATTATGACGAAATTATATGTCTATTTTTTCTGAAGCAGTTTGATTTTTGATGCTTATGCTTCACTAAAACTTTGAATTTTAAACTACTGTTCTTCCTTCATAAATTATCCGCTTAATGCCCACGCCATCAACGTTATTTGACAGACTTACAAAGTCGCGCCTACAATAAAAAAATAAATTGCACTTTCAAATATTCCATGTTTTATTTCGTTGCTAATTTGCTATTATTTTATTCTCTGGCACATGTAATTATTTATTACTAATCAATAGAACATAAAAATAATCAAAACTAAGACAACATTGTTCCTGCAAGCGATATACTTACATGCAGACTGATTTCACGTCTTAATAAAAAATACACTTTAAAACTAGCGTTTACAGACTGAAACTCATAAATCCAAAGTTGAACTACAAAGATCCACAATCGAGTGAAGACTTCCATGGGGCTGTTCTGTCTAGACGACTAGCAATCAGTGAGTGCACCAGAGCCTTAGATAAGTCTGTTGTCAGTGACCGCCTCACCGACTGCAGCTGCCGAAGATGGTAGAAACAACAGTGAGCGAGGCACTGAATGTGGGGTGAAAGTAAGTTGACTGTCAAACTAGACCGCGAGACAGGTGACTACTATTGACACGGGGACGTGGACTGCCTACAACGTGATGGACTGAGATTTGATTTTGGCTAACTGGTGCTTAGAGCCAAGGCAGATGAAATATGTCTTATCGGTGTTCATTTTTAGCCGGTTTGCTGTCATCCAGGTCTCAATCGCTGCAATGCACTCCGTGAAACGAGAGAGTCGTCTCTCACACAACTCAGCTTCATCATGGAAATAAAGCTGTGTGTCATGATCATCAGCGTAGGAGTGCACCTGGAATCCATAGCGTTGAGCTATAGCGATGACGTCGGCGGCGTACAGAATAAAGAGCAGCGGTCCAAGGACGCTTCCTTGTGGTATGCGTACGCCACAGAGAATAGATGACCAGATAGACTTGGCTCCGGCAAAACTCACGGACTGTGTTCTGTTGCTGACAAATGAATGGATCCAGTCTAGTACTTGACCACGGAGACCAAACATTTCACGTAAACGGTCAAGTAGAATCTCATGATCCACAGCGTCAAAGGCTGCTGAGAGGTCGAAGAAACCTAACAATGAAACCTCGACTCGATCAGCAGCTAACAGAGCGTCACAGACAAGTTTCAGAACGCTAGTTTCGGTAGAGTGAAATCTTCTGTACGCTGACTGCAGAGTAGGAAGGAAACCATGTTTGTCCAGGTAAGCGACAAATTTGCGACAGACTAGCCGCTCAACGACTAAATGTCGAGTTTTAGATTGGCCGATAGTTTTTCACGTCTGCTGTGTCGGCATTAGGTTTTTCTGTGACGTGGAGTTATGATGGCGCGACGATGACCCTCAGGGCAGCAAACAACCTTGTTGCAGAGATGTGTTGCACATAGCTGACAGGTATGGTAACAGTTCCGGAACTGTTTAGCAATGGTGATGTGTACCGGATCGAGTGCGCATGGCTTCGAGGTTCCACTAACAATGATGTTGCGAACATTTTCAATCGAGTTCTCATCGAAGTGGTCAAGTTCGGCTGCTGCTGGAGGAAGGACGGTTGCAGGTTCAGAGTTGCCCGTAGAGTTGCGCACAGAGGTTACTTTCACATTAAAGTAATCGAGTAGCTGCTGCGCTGTCGGTGGCTCTGACCCGTATTCATACATGTATTTCTGCCAAGCAGCGTAATGGACAAAGCACCGGAAAACTGTCAGTATATGCAGCATCTCAAAGAACCATAAATTTTATATTCTTTCTAGCAGTGAACGAGTTTTAAAAATCGGGTATGATAAACCCGTGTCCGGAAAAAATGTAACCACTAGTATTTTAGGCATAACTTTGATAAAGTTCAGCAAATTTTCGTGTCAATGCTGCAGCTGTGCGGCAGTGGCGTCGTCGTCTTTCAGCTTGTGTCAGTACTGGCGGTGGTCATTTCGAGCACTGCTTTTAATTCTGACATTTTGTTTTTGCGATAACTGCGGTCTTTGAAGCCTTCGTTGGCTAGTCAAATCAAACAGTTGCAGGCTGATATTCCGGTCTAATTTTCTTGCAGTTGTCGGTTATGACGTTGTGCGTTTTAATGTTTAGGTGCGGCGGACATTTGTTGTGTTAGTTTGGTTTCGGATTATTTTAATGACATTCCACGCGAGAATTACAACTATATATTTGTGTTTGTCAAAGTTATGTCTGAAACATTATTGGTTCCATTTTTTTCCGGACACGGTGTAGTTATGACTAAGCAAATGCTTCTTGTTTTTTCCGGGATACACTGCAGTCAATTTTGTAACATGTCCGGTATTTCCTTAAAATGTTAAAATTCGCTTGCGAAATAGTGCATTTTTATGCCATTTAAAAGCAAAATAAGGCTAGTTTAGACATTTGACTTTTAAGACTTGAGAAAAATTTGGCAAATATTGGAGCGATTTAAGATAGGGTACGGAGTTTGATCCCCGTGGCTTCGTGGTCCATGCGACTGGTACAAAGGACTTCGGCTTTGTCTTCTGCGTGAATCGATTAAAATGTGATTAAAAATTAAATGCGTTGTGGGCAGTGATGTCGTCACGAATCAAGTGTGCCTTCCAGCAGAAAACTGATTGAGCATTAATTAAGAATAGACCGTCTTCTAATGCGTGGTAGAACATCTGCCTCGACGCTCCTACATCAATGGCCAGCGTCGGCGGTGGCATAAGACAATAACGCCGATCTATGCAGCTGGAATACGAGGATGTCACTTCACGACTGCCGCCCTCTTGGATGACTTATGGGTGTCAACAAATGTCAGACAATTACGAACGTATTTCGGACAAATATTGTTTTCGTTTTATCTACGAAAATGTTTGTGAAATATTAATTGAACTTTGTTAGCTGAAAATTCAGGACCGGAAAATGACAGACCGTATGCTTATTCGACTAGGTTACGTGTCTTCTATTAAAACATTATTTTAATAAAACGCATTGTTTGCACTTTAGCAGAAATGCGAAATAGTTTCAAATGTATCGAAACCAAAAAGTTATGCAAGAAAAACAGAACCACTTTCTGGCAGTTGTTGGCGCTGCAGACCGCATCTTTAAGTTTAGCTTGAAACCGCTTCTTTCAACTCGTATAATTACTTGGAAATGGTTACATTCTTGCTCTCTGTATAAACGAGTTGTCCATTTTCGCATAACCTGCTTTCCTTGTTATAGTTGTGCGAATTTTGTCGGGTTATACAACCATTTTTTTAAATTTTGCATTCGTCATTTGGTCTACTAGTTTCCGCTCCTGCATTGTAAAGACTACAGACCCTCGCATGCGTTACTAGTAGCAGTTTAAGACGTAATATGCCGCACTAAAATAGCAAATAAGAACATCAAAATCTGTACCTAGATCAGTAACACGGCACGAAGGGATGCGAGTGTGGTAAGCAGAATATCATATGTGTTGTTCGTTTATAATTCATTCATTCATTCATTTGTATTAGATAGCATGGTCAACAGAGCAAAATGAATATAGGTTACCAGTCAACTCATCCCCAAATTGCATGTCAATTCATCCCCAAGTCAACTCGTTAGAACTCGTTATGGTTTAGGTTATGGTTAGTGTTAGGGTTAGGATTAGGGCAGGGGTTAGAGTAAAGATTAGGGTTAGGTTTAGAGTTGGGGTTCAGAGTTAGGCCCTGGGTCAGGGTTAGGTTAGCCTTGGAGACGAGTTAACTGAAAACCGACGTAGGTCTATTGTGACGTTATGGCAGATTGGCAGTGCCGCTATCAGATGATCATTGACTGCACGATTACGCACGAGACTCAGAGCATGTTTTACAGAGAAATACGGACATTTCGAGCACAAACTTTGACAATTTCTATTGGCCTCTAGATGTTATTGTGTACTGTTGTATAATTATAACTATATATACTCTGATTTTTTTAGTAAAATTTAGTTGTTGTCATTTCATTTAAAACTATTAGGTGATTTAAGAACTACAATCCTGCCAAATGTGCTTTGGTCCGTTTACAATTTGCCGAGTTATGGTGCAATATCAATCTAAGAATTACATATATTGAAATTCCCAGATATTAATATTCTCCAAACCTCTTTATTTACTGTACGTTCGTAGTACATCATAGATTATTACCACTACATCCTACAAAAAGTTTTTATCGAGATAGCGAAATCCATCAATATTGTAATAAATTATCCGAGAATTTTTATTTAAAATCAGTAAACACTCACGTTAAACAGCATAGTATTAAATTTAAAGGTCCCAATGTGTGGAATTCTATTCTAGCAACAATACGGTCACTTAATAGTAGGCCCTATTAAGAAATTTAAACATGAAATTATAGACAGCTTATTTCAAAAATATTAAAAGGATAGGCCTACTAGGTGTAAAACAATAAATTGTGTGTGTTTCTTATTTGTGTTATGTTTTTATGTTCCTTGTGTGTCTTGGTAATAATTCTTGATTTCATGTGTTGCATTTGACTCTGTTCTAATTGTTTTTAGTTACTGGGTAGCCCATAAGCGGAGCATCTGCTCTTTGGGAACTACCCGTCGCACCACATTTACTATACGCTGTGTACGTTTTTGGTTTTGTATATTGTGTGCGTGGCGAATAAATTGCTTTTTTTATCAACGTGGATTTTTTTTATTGAAACACAATGTGTATTACAGATCTAAGCCATTATCCAGTAGTCTGTGTAAAAGATACAGTTGCATCGCTATTTACATCTATAAGGGTACTGGACTGGAGCACTTACCAAGCCAGGAGTTTCTAACGTTACAGTTGTTCACGAGAACTGCCGTTGTTCTGGGATGGAGTAAAGACCCCAAACTCAAATTCCCAAAAGGACAGAGATGATCCAGGTAAGGATGGAAATAAAGTTGTCAGTGCGAGTGATGTCTTCGAATAAATTCCCAGCGATGTCATGTCTTAACAAAATACTAAGAGTCTTCTATTGTAACTAACGAGTTGGTCGATTAACGATATGTTCAACAATAATGTACGTCGAAGCGACAAAGAGTTTGCATTGATATTTGTTGGTGTATGTCAGATATACAAGCTGAAAATCTTTACACTTTACACAGCTGCGAGTTTCACAGAAGAATATCAAGGAAGTGTGCAGGCAAGGTAGCCTCAACGAGCGGAGTACATGCCGAAGGCGCGTTGTCCGAATCGAAAACATAACTTCTTGGGATAATCTGCGTTCTTCGGCAGCTCAGACAGATATCCTGCTGACCGGCACCAGCTGCACATCCAGTAATCACACTTTACAACGTTTTGTGAGATTACACAGTAGACCTACTACGTGGAGACAAAATTACCGTGAAGTTTAAAGAAAATAAAATCATAAATGTTGTTAAGATTTAAGATACCCCATTGTTCATAAGCTGCGGTTTTATTCTGACTATGTGACACTTCATCGGGCGTCACTTAATCGCGCGACAGTTCACCGGGCGACAGTTCACCGGGCGACAATTAACCGGAGCGACAATTAACCGCAGTGACAGATAACCGGGCGACGTTTAATCGGGCGTTAGTAATCACTAATTTTAGTGTGTTTTTATTGTGTTTTATTCTTCTCAGTTTTATAGGGGCAGATGTTAGTGCACATCGTGCCTTTTTGTCCTCATTGTCACTTATTGCCTATATATATAGAACTTTATTCGACAACTTAATTGGCAGCACAAAAAACTAACAAACAAAATTATTTACACTTACAATATCAGTACTTAGATAATACACAACAAATACCATTTTCAGACGCAGAATATCGATTCCTAAATCTATCTCGACGAACACAAATTGCTTTATCAGCCGAGAGTAAGCTTAAACCAATATAATAACATATATCTGATGGAGTCTTTGGATAATACGCCAAATATTTTAAAAAGCACTCTGTTTATTGTAAACTGGAATGAATGTTTAGAACTCGAGTTGGTAGGACAAGCCTCTGTACCATAATATAATACTGACAAGCATTTTGTTTTTATTAACTCAAATAGTACCTCCTCTGATGCGTTGCGACTTATATTTTGTACTTTTGTCATTGAGCAAATAAATGACGATGAAATGATGACGATCATGACGACTGCCCGTCCGGTGAAGTGTCGCCTGGTTAAATGGCACCCGGTTATCTGTAGCTACGGTTAATTGTCGCTCCGGTTAATCGTCGCCCGGTGAACTGTCGCCGTTTAACAGACTGTCGCGCTATTAAGTGTCGCCCGATGAAGTGCCGCCGCACCATTATTATTACAGATAGTAGAATCATTGTGATATGACTCAACCTGAGTTCGCACCTATTTAGAAGAAGAAGAAGAAGAAGACATTATAACCAATATCAGCATCTAAACAATTTGACCAAAATTTGGACAGCACGTTGGGAAAAACCAGATCCGCAAATTGCCAGATTAGATGACCCAAAACGATGCCCCCAAAACACTGAAGAGGTATGAAACCGGTGACGTTTCTCTGTGGCGACTCAAGACAATAACTTATAAAAAAAATAAGTGCACCATATTAATTATATTGGTCAGACAACTCATTTCAAAGTTAATCTTGTAATAAATTTTTAAACACAGAAATAATGCATGCCTATATAGTAGGTTAGTTTACATTCACGACCACACAATAAAGAACAAAACTCTAACAAGATTGATATACGTTGGTCTGACACTGGTCTTGTGATAAGAATCACTGGTAAAAAAAACTAGAAGTGATAAGTCAGTGAGTGAACAGATTTTGTTTTTTTTCTTCTTCTTCCAAATCAGGTGCCAACTCAGTTAAATAATATCGCACCACGGTGAACCGGAAGCATTGGTGCAAAATGGTAATAACGATGAACAGGTAAAACAGTGCAGTGCAGAGGATAAAATAAGGCCGGCGGGCATTTACATCAAGCTGAAGTGAGTTCAGTTGAGCCATGCGGCAGATGGCAAACGTTCCACAAGCAGATTGCGGCAGGAAAGAAGGTATGGGTATGGCATGGCAGTATGCATTTGTGTTGCGCTGGATCTATCTGTATCTGCTTTCGCACCCTCTGGTGTGGGCTGTAGCTGGTTGGAGGTAAGCTGTGTAACTTACAAATTGCACGAATTCATTAGATTGTAATAGCCTACCGCAGTGAGCGGCTGAGTTTCTCGTACGTCATGCCCGGGTTACTTTTGTGATGTCCCCAGAGCAATGCCATGCGATATGAGTCGACTATACGAAAGACACCGAGCGCCTTATTCTCCCACCTCACTGGTGCCACTTCACATCCTCTGCCTGCCGACTGCTGCTGCAGCTCGCTGAAGTCAAGAAGTTCGTGGATGAACTCCCACAGATGATAGACTTTCATTTCTAACAGCGATACACAGACGTACGTAAACTCCATGTAAGCAACACAAAGCTTGTGTGTGTGTGTGTGTGTGTGTGTGTACTAAGTTAATGTGCAGAAATGCTGGAGTTAACTCTAATCAGCATGTCAGCGTGTTGCGAATTCTACTTAAGGCCGTCCGAAGAATGCACAATATGTTTTACATAGTTAATTCAACGGATGTGTTAGCGATTTTTTGTGTCTTTCTGCCGATGTAGGTTTACCGAATTTGGTGCTGATATCTTGATTGAAAGCCAAAACGTGGCTCAGACAATATTTAATGGCGGCCAATAACGGCCTGTTTCTACTTCCGGTTCTAACAGATGTGATGGTTTGTATGACATCGACACTTACTGTTAGCTTTGCTGCGCGGCTTGCGCTTGGCAGTCGATGTCCGGCGGCTGGCCGAGCTGCTGCTGCCAGTGACTCGTGACCGCCGCCAAGGTTTGCTGTGCAGCAGTGGTGGCAACCCTGCTCCACTTGGGTGGTCGAGGACGCCAGGGTACGGACAATTTGGACCAGAACAGCCGGATACAGCAGGAAATAGAGCTGATGCGGATGGTGGTGGTGAAACGTTGTATTGTGACCAGTGAAATGGCGACGGTCCTTGTAAATGTTCTGCAAATACAATAAAAACGCTCATTGAACGCAGGAACCGAAAAAAATGTAAATAACTTTTACTGCATCTGAGTATTTTCAGGATAAAAATGTGTCCGCACTGATTGACTTTGAGACTTTGAATGTGTTGAGAAAAATAATTAAGTTATAAAGAAGAAGAAAGAAGAAGAAAGAAGAAAATTTATTCGCCAAAAAGGCTGGTTGCCAGAAAGGGCTTCAGCCCATCAACGCTGGCTACCGTAAACACAAACATTACATGCCGAAACAACTAAATCAATGTCAAGTGTCTAAACACTAACGATAATACAGTACACAATTCACAATTGTCGAGTATTATTTATTTTTTTCAGCATATTTTATTAAGTAAATAATTTTTTAACTTTAGTTTAAAGGAATTTAAAGACCGAATCTGCTTCAATTGATCAGATAATTTATTCCACAATTGGCTAATTTTAAACTTTATTAATTTTTTACCAACAGCAGTTTGCGGGGACAGCAAATGTAAATC
>Ga0126335_1002219_pt1 | contig 11498 bp, 6 predicted proteins | sample OlaspJWI45metaG_FD_108409 | JGI IMG/M metagenome (GOLD analysis project Ga0126335, IMG submission 108409) | Marine gutless worms symbiont microbial communities from Oahu, Hawaii - Olavius sp. 1 OAHU.JWI-45 metaG | ecosystem: Host-associated > Annelida > Digestive system > Unclassified | place...
CCGCTGCACTTTTTCAACAGCTTCAATGTCACTTTTAAGATATGGTGACCAGACTACACTGTTGTATTCTAATAGCGGTCTAACATAAGTCGTGAAGGCGCGAACCAATAAATCACGATCGCGTCTTTCGAAACAGCGTAGTATAGAGTTGGCACGCTGATGACCTTTTGCTGTTATAGAAGCAATGTGAGCAGTCGGAGATAGCTCACTCGTTAGCATGATACCTAGGTCCTTACAAGATGTAACGTGAGGTTCCATGTCCTGCGCTCGAGTTGCACGATATATCGATATGAACCGGAATAGCGTGTGTTAGGTAGGCTAGAGCACAAGTATAAATTATCTTTAAGTACGTCGATACATTTTTGCATAAATTACTCGCATGCTAAACTGGATTAAGAAAATCTACGGCAAGTCGCTATGTTTTCGCCACGCTAGCCAATCCAGAACTGCAATCACAGACCAACAAACGCAACAGACGCCAAGAACCGAATGAATGTATGCCTCTTTCGCCTATACCAACGGGCGACGGCACAAAATAGCATTGCGCGATTAAAAATAGCCATGACGTCACTTGACGTGTGTATGACGTGCAGGTTTACGGCGGTGACGAGACCGATCAGCTACGCTCGTCAGAAGACGTCACGCCGTGTCTACGTCATGATAGCCGCTCCGTGGGTGGTCTCCCTGGCTATCTCATCACCTATCGCCCTCGGTCTCAACCGGACCGCTCGGCGCGCAGACACGCCGCGTCTCTGTACGTTCTACAACTCAGACTTTCTCATCTACTCGTCGATGGGTTCGTTCTACGTGCCGACGATCGTCATGATCGTCCTCTACTGGCGCGTATACCTCGCCATACGCCTACGCCGGTCTGTATCAATGTCGAGCGGTCGAAGTCGCCAGATGCAGCCTGCCAACGAGTCCATCAGCTGTACGGCAGACGCCCGTCGAGGTGACGCTGCCTGTGGTCCGGTATCCAACTGTGACGTGACGCTGTCAGCCGTGGCCGCGACACTGAACGCCGTACAGCGTCGAGGCGAGGAACTGGCACGAAGAGTTGCGACCGCTAACGCTGCCGTCGATCATCCGCCGACCGTTGAGAAGTGCGACGGTACGCCGAATAAGTCTTTACCATCGGACGACAATCAAGGGCTTCGACCGCCAATCGCAGTTATAGAAACTGACGACTTAGCTTCACTGTCACCACTGAGTACACCAGACGGAAGTGTAGGAACTGCTGTGCCAACTACGGCTCAGCTGACTCCAATGTCGCTATCAGCGGACACCGTAGACCCCTGTAGTATGGACAGAACGTCTATGGAGGACGAATGTGTGGACACAGAACCGAGAATGAAGTTTAGTAACTCGAGTGCGGCCGAGTTGACTGTGAAGAAAGCGATGCCGACGTCGACGCGGCAATTCGGTGAAGAGAAACATGACGCGAGCGATTGCATCAGGCGACGCCTGCAGACCGGCATGTTAGCGCCTCCCTCCGCACTGGAAGTATCGGCTCTGCGCTCTCGGCGTGGTGTAATGGACGCTGGTAGCGGCGGCGAGGTGTCTACCCTCTGTAACTCGGACGAAGATCCCAGGCAAACGGTGATACGAGTAGACACAGCGTCTGCCACTGCTCCAGTTGACGTCAGAGTCAACGGTCGCTTTGTGACGTTCTTCAACTTCACGTCGAAACAGCGCGCAATGCCGAGCACTGGCGCCGACAGGAAACTCAAACGAGCTGTCAGGCGTGAACGTCGAGCTACAAAAACTCTCGCTATTGTTCTCGGTAATTAATCTTTCACGTTTTACGAGCTGCAGTCGAGAAGCGTACAAAAATTGTACCAGTGGAAAGCATTTATGCGATTTCTCATTAGCGAATCATATAAACTCAGGTCTACATTTTATCTTGGACCGTTTACAGTACGTTGCAGATTATTGGTCAAATTTTCGCTGTCGACAACGGGTGTACCTGTGTTTAACACATTTGCTTGGAGGCGATCCCCCTGAACTCAGAACTGTGACATTAAAGTGTAAAGATTTATCGACATCAAGGTATATTTATGGTTCGAACCATATTTTGATATCTTGGACAGTTTGACTTACGAGCTACGAGTGTGACAAACTTTTCCCATGGCAAAGGCTTGCTTCAGTACGTTGCGCAGAAAAAAATTGTTAATCTTTAGTTGCACCTAACTCTAATCTACATGTATAGTGTACGAAATTCCCAGTGAAGCGGTTTACGAGTTCAGTAACCTTCGCCATTCACTCGGACACTGTCGGGTATTGTCCGCTGCCGGGTGTAAAGTACTGAAGAGCGAGCGACGAGCAGGTGGCGGCGGAGCAGCTATGGCCAGCTGCTGCAGCTCGACTGTAAAACTGCATCAGAGTGTCTCGACGCAATCACTTCATCGCTGCTTATCTAACAGCTTGGCCGCTCGCGTAGGCCTTTATTGCAAATGAAAATAAATATTCACAAAGGTACTAAAAGGACACATATGTGTAGGTCTAATAATAGATCTGGACTAGACAGTTTCTGGAATACGTACCCCTTTAATCTATTAAGTATTGCCGAATAAGTCTGTAGCTATATAGTTGAAGAATAATTGAAAAAATGCAATTTTCGTGTGATTATAAATATTTCATATCTCAGCGGAGACATCATCGAACATTTCGGGACGACGACCGGAATTCCAGTGACTAATCATATTGTTGGCGGATAGCGGCGTTTTTACTACTTATCTAAATTGCTCCAGTCAAGTCGGAACCAAGTGAACTGCAATCCAGAACTGCAATCACAAAGGTTGTTGGGGCTGGCAACCATCTAAATAGTCATAGTATACAGTTGAACTATACAGCAGTCATATGGTGTTGTCTGTCAGGCGTGTTTCTGTTATGCTGGACACCTTTCTTCACCATCAATATCATCAACGCCGTCTGTCTGCGTTACGACCTCCTCGTGACGTCATTACCCGCCTCAACCGGAAGCGGAAGTGAGTCGTCGTCGGTGTGGTCGGGGCTGTGCAACGTCGACCCGTGGCTCTTCTCGTTTCTGGTCTGGCTGGGCTACATCAACAGCTTCCTCAACCCCGTCATTTATACCATCTTCAACGGCGAATTCAGACGCGCCTTTCAGCGCATCTTACATCGACGCCTGTCTGTCTACTGCGGCGGGGATGGCCAGCAGGGTGGTCCTACACACGCTGGACCTAGCACGGCTGCTCGCTGGTGGCGTAGCACCACAAACATGTAAACGCGCGCGCGCTGTACAGCTGACGTATGTCTGTGACTGTACAATTCAACCCAGTCGTGTAGTTATTCCTCCAGTTTATAAGCTATAGGACTGCGTGTTTGAAACGGTTGAGATTAGGCCTATAGGTTTTATTGTACAGAAGATCATTACAGCTATCTTAACGCTATCATGAGCAACTTTTTATGTCAATTATAAATGGATATAGATAAACCGCACGATTACTGTAAATGGGTTATGACATTCGACGGTATCACTTGTTCAGACGACTGTCATGTTAGAACTATTATTACATGTTAATTAACAACGTCCGGAGTTCGGTTTGAAGCCGGAACTTAAAATAATATATGAAATTCCACTGATTTATATTGCTGGAATGTACACATTTTGATCCCAGATGCAACGAAATTAGTCATCAAACTTTGTCATTCGTGGCGAGCTGAGAGCGCGCTGCCAGACTCAACAGGGCAACAAAAGGAAAGGTAGGAAAGGATTAACATTGAAAAAAGTTCAGTAAATGGGTGCCGGAGCATGTGCAAGAACTCCCTTGCAACAAGTTTACCAATGAAACCCTGGCACTATTTAGTGATGTCATTGATATCAAAAGTTAGCTAATAGCTACGAAGAAGAAGAAAGTGAATCGTTATTATTTAAGACATCATAATTTCATAACATTGTGGACTGTCCGTTAGTATTCGTTATTGTCATGTCATAGTTTATAAATCACAATAATATAAAGCAAACTTTGAAAAAATACATTCGGGGAGGCAAAATTCGCTTGTTGCAGTCATCACAAGCTTCGTTCGTGAAAACGCTTTCAACTGCGTCACACATAAATACACTTGACAATATGGTTGATGGTCGCTCGAGCAGGAATGAGTCTCGGATCGGTGCAGCTGCAATGTTTATTGTCTAATCAATAGTCATAAATTATTTCGTTTTTAATTCGATAACAGTTTCTGCCCATTGCAGTTTGATGTGAAAAAATGCGCATTTGCCTGTTGCTGTGCTGAGCTACGGGTATAAAACTACCGGTACATTGTTATTGGGAAACAGAACACGATCACTGCTGCTATGTATTTATCGCTTTACGAAAACAACATACATGTATAGGTTCGACCCGTTATTATTGCACCCATAAACACAGTAGATGTCTTTATATAGGCCTACTCTGTAACTTGAGTGAAGTTTTTTTGTGATATTTGACCAACCAAGGCAATTTCACCCGTGGTCCCCAAAAAAGAGAAAAATAAATTTCTGCCATGTAGGCCTGCATAATGTTGACATTAGGTGTTTTACGCACAGAAAACTGCAAGTGTCACAAACCTGACAGAAAAATGCCACAAAATACTTTCCCCTAAAAATCGGGGTGCACTTCGTAGGGAAGTATCTGCAAGTATCCGCAATCCCCATTAAAACGTTCGGAACTGTCAAGGAATGCGAATTTCGTGGCAATGTCCACAAACCGACCCAAACAAAAACATCTCACGTTGCTACATTTTTGTTCTGACGCGCACGGAAAGTCGGGGGTTAACTGAGCAAGCACCGGAGTAACTTGTCTTCATCACGAGTTGGCCCAGTGACACCCGCTTGTCACTACGATTACACGCACTAGGAGACGGCGACGTCGTGAACGATGACGAAGGGTCACGGAGCCGGCCTCGTCTCCAAAAAGACAAACCTTTTCCGAAATCGAGCAAAATACTCACAACGTGATTTACGATCTATCGACCGATGGCGTGCAACCACACAACAACGGGTGCAGTAATAAGAAATTTTTACTGCAAAAAATCACATGGCATATGGTGCAGTGCAGCTAAGCAGCAGCTACAAAATCTTATGAGCGATAGCTGTCGTTTTTTTTGGAAATCGTCACACAAAGAAAAATGCAATGTTTTGTATTCAACAGTAATTTGGGCCATCATTTTTTACTTTTATTATTAGTTTCTTAAGACAACCAGTGAATACAATCTGAGGAAAATGTGTGTGAAGTCACTATAATGCTCAGAGTGGTTTGCAGTTAACTCGCCCCCAATGCCCTAACTCTAATCCGTACTCCAATCCCTGCTCTGTGCACTTTCTAGTTATTTTTAGTTACTATTTGTTTGTATTTGTCTGTTTTTAAATTCTAATGTTAATGATTATTCTTTTCAATTATCATGGGTGACCAGCTATGATGGTTTTTCCTTTCTGGTAGCCTACCATTGTCTAACTTGTATTATGTATTTGTTTGTTCTGACATGGTAAATAAACTTCTCTCTCTCTCTAATCCTAACCCTAACGTTAACCCTTTAGAGCAGTCAGCTGGTGGTTCACTGTCGTGTCATGTAACAAAACAGCATTGAATTGCAGCAACATCACTGAAATTTGCCAAATTCATAAATTATTTATTATCAATCAGCAATATTTTGTTTCTATGAGAAATTCTTGTTATTCACCACCCTCATGAGTCACAGCAGTCAATGTATGAAATGTACAGCTGACTAGTATGTTAAGTTACACAAGCATACGCAGAACCAGCAAGGTCAGCAAATTTAGCATTCTGTGTAACGCCATATTAGTCATCAAACTTAGCAATAACACTTGTGTATTTCTTCACACTGAACAAAAATCCACCAAAAATCCAAGTCACTTTACACACAGTAAAGAATATGTGCAGAAAGTGGTCACAAATATTTCATGAAAATAATTCAAATAAATCAATTCAATAAATGTTTATAAATAAATTTATGCAAGACATGATGATATCAATAAATTACTTGAATATGACTAATACAGTTCTACAGCTTCCTATCATATCGTGTGAAGAAAACCACTGATTTTCCATCACAGAGTTTGGTGCAAAATGATGTGATTGCACATTGTACCTGTACACGGTATAATATTTTCACACAGTGATCTCCACAACCTAACAGCAATGGTGCAATATTTTGTGTAAATGCAACACACATCGGTTTGCTATTATCAATCTACGAGTGCTGAACATGCTTCATAGCGTTTGGTGGATAAATGTGTCTCTGTGAAACTAAGACTTCAGTGCTTAGTTTATTTTTTCGTTTTCAAAACTGAATCAAATTTGACTTAATAATTTAACAAAACTGCTGCTGTATGACACTATTCGCACAAGTGTCTACACACAGATGGGGAGATAACAAGTCTAGTTAAACTTGCTCCTAATAATAATGACTCACAACACAGTTATGACACTGATAAAATGTTCAAACAAATTAGTGACTGCATACAAAATATTCTATCTAGAATGACTAGAAGCAGAGAACCACCTGACTAAACTGTCAACTAAACAAACAAACAACGATACTTCCGCAGCATGACTGCAATCTTATCACAAAGCATAATTCCACTGGTGAAGTTGAGTTCATCATTCTGATGTTACATAAAGTCGTATTAATAAATTATTACCGAAATTAATATATTAATCATTATGGTGTCCGGACATTTAATCGCGAGACAGTTAATCACTGGACAGTTAAATGTGGACAGTTAATCGCGTGGACACATAATCGTGCGGACACTTAATCGCGAACATATAATCGCATATAATACTAGGCCATACAACTGTACAACAGACGATGTTCTACATGTGAGATAAATGTGCGATGGCATGTAAAGCAGCACATCCGACTAACCATAAGCACTGACAGTCCTCTGGACTCGATCGTTAAGATTTCGATACTTCTTCTTTCTACGTTGTTCCAATCCAGCAACACCTTGCATGAGGCGTGCCTTCTGTTGTTGTAGATTTTTTTGATGCCTGCCAAGAAGTTCCACACAGTAGGATGATGGCACTGGAACAGCGACTGCAGCCCATAATGCTATGCCTGCGAGTCCAGCTGCGTGTTGATTCCACAGTTCAATTGGAAATGATGCTTCTCGATAGTTATCTCCTCGGCCTCGTAGGCGACGACCACGAATGTATGTGTGCTCAAATTACTACTTCATCCATGCGGTCGATACCCTGAGGCATGGAGTCAACAAGCAGGTCAAATGCTTCCGTAACATCTTGTGGGGGCATAAAAGCTAGAGCAGGCAGGCAACGGATAAATGTTCTTGTGTCCTCGATTTCGATACAAAACCCGTGAAACAGTGAAGCCGCATCACGCCATTATATGTCCGCAATTAAGTGACCCGCGATTAAGTGTCCGCACGATTATGTGTCCACACGATTAACTGTCCAGTGATTAACTGTCCCACGATTAACTGTCCGTAAACCAATTATTACTACTGTTTTTTGTTGTGATTATTAAAGAACTGTGATTATTAATGCATGTATATATATGCATTAATAATCACAGTTCTTTAACAATTAATATATTAATTACAGTAACAATTATATATATATATAATATATATATATATAAATCACTTGATTACTAAATGATTAGTGGATTTATGACTGACTGCTTGATAAGCACGATGATAAGTTCATCACTAGCATTGATGGAACTGTACATTCAAGCAGCTGCCAAGTCAAACAATAGTTGTAGCACCAAAAAATCTACTACTGTCTACAAGTGACATCAAACAGACCGGTAAGTGCTAACATTTACATGTATAGTAAAGTTAACAAATCAACAACAGCCACTAACGTCCTTCCTCAACATTGACAACATAAATAAAAAATTGCATATGAAATAGCGCATAAGGCTGTGGCACAAATAGAGCAAAACAAAAAAGACCTGAAATAAAAATTTAAAAAAAAAATTATAATTTTATAATACAACAATGTTATATTCAAACAATTTGTGCAACCTAACATACATGAGTTAGCCAGTGCAAGTGCAACAGTTTAATGTTCAAATCTTGGCTGAGTGAAACAGGGTTGACAACTCCTCAAGGAACGTTTCGTAGCGAAACACAATGCGGATATCGGGAATATTCGTGCGCGACATGTCGTTCCCCCCGATGCCTTCTTTCATGTAATTCTGTCCCAGCCAAAACTGCTTCATCTGCACAAAAGTGTGACACAGAAAATAAACAAGACATCAATTTCCACTCTATATATTCAACATTTTCAATTAAGAAGTACAATTTAGCATGTGCATTATGAAACGCAGATGGTATGAAGAAACACACATACATATGCAAATATGCAAATCAACGACATCACTGGATATTGCACTAAAAACAGCAATGAAAGCAAGGGGAGGTAAGAGGTCTATCACCACAATACTAAGTACACAACTACCATGTGCTGCACGAGTACAGCAGTATGAACAACAGTGTGATACCTCATCAGGAAATCCACTCATGATGACACTGTTGCGAGCCAATTCACACATGTCAGCGCTACTCAGTTTCCATACTTGAGCTGCTATACTATACTCTTCCATCAGCGGCTCCTTTACACATAGGGTCACATACACAGAGAATTTACGATCTACACTTCACTCCACAGATCCTACACATGATCGGAATAAAATAGTGCTGATGAACGTTTGGTGACCAGAATATGAAGTAAGTGCAATAACTTTCTACAATTAAAACATCAGTGGGGAAAATATACAGCAGCTGTCTGAGTGTTGCATGGCAGTGAAGCAGCATAAGTCAAGAAACAACAAAATGGTAAAACCTGTGTTTGACTTTTCAAAAACTTCTGTCTCTAAGTTGCAAGTAATTGAGACAAACCTTTGTGAAATGAAACTGAAGCGGATCATCAGTTGACAGCGAAACCAGCAGGCCACGAGCGAAGAACTCACTCAACGGATTACGGTGATAACTGAGAAACAGTGAATTGTTGCCAAGTGGAGACATGGCGACGCCGATTTGTGCAATGTAATACAGATACTGAAGAACTGGGCTCTACAAAGATTTACACGTTTTCACCAGAATTTATCGCGTGAAACTAGAAGCATAAAGTATCTACATCTACTTCAGATGCAACAGTGACTATTGCTTAACGTTCCTGTTTAATGTATCTGCTTTCACAACTTGTCTTAGGTTTGCCTGTGACTCAAGAGACTTTTTAACTGCTGCAGCTGAATTTTGTGCTAGACAAATGACCTTCCAAACCTTGTACACAACCAAGTGCATGTTTACTAAAAAACACATGAACAGTTACATATCTGAAAATACATATTAAGTAATAATGCTACAGCAATAGTTTTGCTGCAAGACTTGTGACATCAAGTTTTCAGTCAAAGGAGTTAAACAAAGATGTGTTTCAGCTACCAGAACAAGGTGAGATGTTGTACCTTGCGGAGCAGCAAGCCGTGCGAGATGTTTTGTCCCACCATCAAGCCTGACACAAGGTGATGTACAGGGCCAGCCTCGCCACAGTGAGGACGAAGAACAAGAGGATTCAACTTACGAGAACTTGGCAGAAACACAACAATTATTAGAAATACAGAACAAGTATGACACAGCAAACACAAGCAGTAACTGGCAATCAATCATGATCATGCTCACACCTGCATGGCTATTTCAAACCGGTGTAAGTGATACCTAATACTGCATGCCTACCTAGCTTGCAACATAGTGGACTGCAGGCTGGTAGACTTTCAACACACAATGTGGTGGCTCATCTGCTATCCTATGGCCAGTCCCCATTGCAAGCCAAAGCACCTTTAAACCCAAGTGAAAAACCTGTCACGTTTAAAAAAAACATAGGTGCAGCCTGAGGTGTCTGAGGATTTAATCTAAGAGCATGCCCACTATTAGTCAAACTTTACTGAAAACTTGCATGAACCCATAGTTACATTACACTACATTTGAATTTTTAAGGTGGCCTAAGTAAAAAGAAACTGCTAGAACCACATGGTGAGCATAGTCAACAGACTACAAAATAACGTCCAGATATGACTGCCGAAACAAGTGTGTTTTTCGTTAGAATGCTGGCAGTGATGGAGCAGCAGTAATATCGTCCAGAAGATTAATCCACCATCTCGGACCAGCTGAAGCAAACGAGTGTTCCCCGACGGTTGCAAGGCGTGACGAATCGACCACGAGTTGACTGGCTGACGACGACTGAAGCCGGTAGCTGTAAGTCTTTAGCTTGTTAGGTCAGTGAACACAGAACTCTGTCAAAACTACTCAGCCACCAAGATTGGTTGCTATTTACTACTGCATCGGAACAAAAATCTGCAGTAGCTACAGACAGTCACAATCAAGTCTATAACAGACAGACAGTTACTCAACAGCTCTGATGAATTCTAACAACTGAGACTAGCATACCAGCGGAGCTGATTCAAGACAGTCAGGTTGGCGTACATGTAGTACAAATAGTACGCATATGGCGGGTTCTCATCGGTCGTCCACTGAGCAGGAACAGCCACGTCACTGTGAAACATTACATGTTCCAGTTTGGACTCATCATCCACAGAATCCAGTCCTGTCACCTTACAACATAACGTTATAAACACTCTGCATACAAATGTAATACGACAAAATGTAGCACAGATAAATTACAAAAATTAAACGAACAAGTGGCCAAATTAATTTAGCAAAAACCGCATTGAATCTGTGGGGGAAATCAGGACACCTGTCTAATACAACGTTCTTTGGGCCCCAGCAGTCTCCACCCCAAACAGAACCTCAATCCATGCAGCAGATTTTGCAGAGCACAGGCACACCCACAGACAGACGCACAGACTGACAGACACACCACATAACAGACACATCAGTCTCAATAGTCTGCATCCAATGCATTCAATGCAGCCTAATAAAAGCATACACTAAAAAAATTACAGGCCATCAACTGTATCCTCATTAGTAACAGACCAAATATGGGTTGCAACACACATTACATGTATACAAGCAAGCTAAATCTGGATACATAATACAATGATTTCAAATCCACTACTATAGATGCGAGACTGACAGCATTATATTGCTGGTGCAAAACAAAAAATGCACAAACACAAATTTCTCAGAAAGTACCTTCATTACAACCAAAATTTCAAAAGCAGAGCCACAAATTATCTTACATAATAAAGAAAGTAGTGAAGTTCTGGATGACTGGCAGGGTCGTTGGTAACTTCAAACAATGGTATGAAGAGATTGTCAATAATCTGCTGAAAGCTTGAGACTAAGCCGTTCACCTTGTAGATGTCACTGAAATTCACAGCACATGGCACAACACAGTTGCCTTAACAACATAACACAGGTCTAGCCGAGTCAGCTGAAATGACTAACTTGAATACTGCAAATCTCTAAAAGATCAACTGAAAGATACAGTCATGGCTGTCAAAACAGAAGATATTGAAAAAAAGTTAGTATTATAACACTGCACAGGATA
>Ga0126335_1002220_pt1 | contig 11491 bp, 6 predicted proteins | sample OlaspJWI45metaG_FD_108409 | JGI IMG/M metagenome (GOLD analysis project Ga0126335, IMG submission 108409) | Marine gutless worms symbiont microbial communities from Oahu, Hawaii - Olavius sp. 1 OAHU.JWI-45 metaG | ecosystem: Host-associated > Annelida > Digestive system > Unclassified | place...
CACGCTCGGGCAGCAGACACCGGGAAGGCTCGATCACCCAGCGTGGTGCGTCGTGTGAACGGTATGACCAGCGTCGACGTGGAAGCACTCCGAAGACGCCGACGTAAACCTACGTCGGCAGTTAAGTGGAGGGCCTCAGCAAGGTATGACGGCGCCGTGCCAGCAAGGCAACGATACGCGAGAACACATAGCCGGAACTGAATTCTCTCTGGAACTTTCAACCAATGTAGTTCACTGAGGAGTGGAGTTATGTGCTCTGACTTCCTTGCGGAGAACACGAGACGAGCGTCGGCGGTGAAGACAGATTGCAGCCGTTGTAACAGTTGTCCGGAAATGCCCGAGAGAACTGAGCTGCAGTAATCCATCTTTGTCACCACAAGTGCGTGCACCAGTGACAATAAGGTGGTGCGTGTCAGCGAACGACGGACGCTACGTATTTGACGGAGTGCTGCAAAACGTGCTTTGACGACAGCAGTGACGTGAGCACTCATGGTCACATCTGCGTCAGTGTAGACCCCCAGGTCTCGAACTGTTCGTACCGGCTGCACAAAAGTGTCGCCAACTCGAACAGGACCAGTCGGGATCTGATGCTGCCGCCGAGTGGATGAACACCAGAGAACCTCAGTCTTGGAAGGGTTAAGCTGCAACCGGTTGGACATAATCCACGAAAAAACTTCGTCAATGCAGGCCGACAGACGCTCTTGCAATGCGTCTACATCGGTAAATACCGGTACATTAAATAGGCTATTTACAGTAAACACAAACACTGCGGCGACAGGCCGGAAGATAATTTGGGACCATCATACGGAGGATTACCAAATTTTGCACAAATCAAGAAGCTCAAAATTACTCAGGAACGTAAATTTTAAAAACATAACCCCAATTTTCAACTTCCTAAGGTGTGGCTGGAAAATGTTAATGGCTTTTTTTGTAAATTTCATATACTCTTTCCAGCCTACTACACTTTTTCCAGACTCTAACGGGGTGTTAGGCCTATTACCGTTTTCGCTCCTGAGTAAATGACAGTCTGTGCTGCAGTGATGCCTACTCTGTAAGTCTGTATTCATCAAAAATCGGGTAAGCCTAATGTCGGTCGGTATTCAGTAAGACATGCCAGACTTGCAATGACTCACATGATACCACTGATATAGTCATCATCTTGGTGACAGACAGACCTAGACAGACAGACAGACAGACAGACGTGGGTGAATGCATTACCTGTACAGATAGACGGAGCCACAGACGACCATTGCGAGACCGATTATTAATGCAATTGACAGCATCAGTAGCACAGAGCCACCTACAAGCCATCATAACACTATACAGTATACATTCTGTAACTCTGTGTAGCACGTCTTGTTAATGACTAAGAAATGTGCAGTTTACAACAGCGGTAGGTAACGGCTATACTCTGTCTATTCAGTAAGAATTGGCGATTGTAAATAATCCTAAATCAAAACCGTTAAACCGTTATCATAAGTCGATTACAAAACAACTTTTAGTACAATTTGGTTAAAATTCGTTCAGACAAGTCCCAGTTAGAACCAGTAATTCATTTATAGCGTCAAAGTGATAATGATGTATCGCAGTAAAAACTGCCAGCCATGGAAGCGTTTAGCGTGTAGTCCTTACGCAACTAAAACACATTTACTAGTAGGCTAGTACCAGCTTAGTCTACCACACATATAATCTCACTCAACCGTTAAAATAGGCCCACTGGCCAAAAATCGGTAGTCAGTCGACTCAGAAATGACTTGTGCAATAAGCAAGTTTTTGTGCTAGAGAGAAATAGTGAAGAGTGATGGACAATGAACATGATGCCATCGACTATAAACTGAGATGAGTGGGATGACATGAACGAGGAGAAAGCTGCGGGAAGTTGATTCCAGAGACAAGGTGTCATGGCTAAACCCTACGTATTCGTGGTCCACCAAGCAACATCGTTCATCATCTGACTGTCTGTCAATTAATGACCGATTACGTACACAACTCAGAGCAACGTACCGACGTTTCCAGTAAGAGTGTTCCACCTCGCCAACACACTGGACACTTCAGCTAGTCCTAAATACATCACCCACCTGGCACAAGTTGTTCTGCTGCCAAAGCGATGACCTAACACCTTACATTGTTTGAACCAACTTACTACTCTCATGCAACTGGAGGAAATCACTATTTCGTTCTACGATACGTACTCTATATTACGAGTTCAAAATATCAAGAACTGGTTATGTTTTAACTGCAATCATTATGTGGCGCCACTCTGCAGCGCATCATAGCGCCGTAGCGGCAGCTAAAGCCTGACTAACGACGAAAGGACGCAGTCGCACGAATTAATACCCTGCATTGCTATCGTACCGACATATAGGAGTAAAATCAAAACTACTACGAGTGGAATTTGTAGCCACTGTAGAAAGAGTACTTCAGCCACAGGCTCAGAGCACAGAACCTGTGTAGTTTGTACACACATTTTTGAATGTAAATTCCATGGCACAAGAAGCAGGAAGACCAATGAGAGTTAGGAGACGAATAGGTGGGGCGACAATATCATAGATTGCTAAGATTGGACCAACAAGATTCAAGCGGAGCGCGCAGCAATAGCACGAGACAGGAAGAGTTGGAGAAGACTGGTGTGTCGTTCCGCGGTCTCCGACCTTCAGCAATGAAGATGGAATAACGACGACGATATTTCGTAGTAGCCACGCCATTGGTCAGTGATTTGTGTGCGCCAGCATCTGTCACGATTGCAGAGTAGGCCTACATATGGTGTGTATATGCAGCGTCATACCGATGTGCGCTGTCGTGGAGCAGTTATACATTGTTCCAATCCAGCGTGAACCATCACACATCAACTGCCATTGCTGCGGCTGCTGATGGCTGTGTGACGTGTTATTGCACCAGATGATAACATCGTCGTTGTCACGGCGCATCACGGCGTGCCGGGGCAGTGATGGGTCAGCACAGCCCGTCACTGCACAGACACCACACTGCTCTGACAACAGGATAATCCCCCCTGGACTGGATATGTCCCCTGGGGCAAACGCCCTCCGACATCTGTCCCATGCCAGAACTGATAAGTTAAGAGTTATGGTTATAGCCATAAGTCACGTTCAAGGTTAGGGATAAATGCAGCATACTTTGACGTCGTACTGGAGAAAAGTGCCCGAGTGCGATTGTCCGGGACGAATATCCGGTGGCGAATGTCTGGGATTTGTGGAAACCACGCTCCTGACTCCAGCAGACAACATCTGAGTTGTGACGAACGTCTGCAGAACCGTTTTCTGACGTAACGTGTTCCACAAGTATCCGATACCGGTATATGAACACTTCTGTTCTCACAATAATTGTCTTAATCTGAGTCAGTTTGTGGCACAGTTAATGAACTGCATATTTTTGATTCTGCATATTCGGTTCTTGAGGTTTTTGCTTAGGCCACCTTAAAAATTTCTTATGTATTTCTTTATAAATGATTGATGTGACTTTGGTTCAAATTGGTTGTCAGTACAAGTTCAACTGACTGCCTGGAAAGACAAGTTTTAGAAATGACCTGTCATATGTCAAGTGGGACACTGCCACAAATGCTACTCAGTTTTGAGTCTCTACGATGGAGAACAGTGAAATGCGCATTACATTGAACTTTGACGAGGAACTGAGTAGACTGACGCGACGTCACTAGACGAACTTCAACGACGTTTGACGTTGACGTATAGACAAGTTGTGCAGCGCCAACATCTGACTGACGACTGCTCGTACTAGCACAGACCGTGTGGCCGCCTCCAGTTGTCCAGTCTTCTCTAAGCACCGCGTACACCTGCACTCACCACGATCTTCATCGTTAGATGTGACTGGGAGTTTGCGACTTTGACGTCGTACAGCCTTAATGCCCATATACATCTTGGGTAGTTTATGTCATGAGACTGACATAGCTTCACGATCTTATGACAGTCTGTTCCAGTGCTAAATGACACGTTGTCTGAAAAAGTATCTTCGTACATCGAGATGTGGTCTGTGCACCTGGAACTTCATACCGTGCTTTCTTGTGCTTCCAATCGAAGACTGCTGTTTTGCTGTATTAACCTTGACCTTGAACCCCGGACGGTAATACTCGAATCTGACCTAGATATTAGCAGCATACCAAAATAAATTTCACGCGTTAGTACATTCAAAAGTTAGAGCCCGAGCTGGAAGTGCAAATAGCCACAAGGGCCGAAGTCCCCACCGCAAGTCACCAGCTCACAACTAACATCGCATACGATGTCGCAGTAAAATAAGACATGCAACAGACGCAACACATGACCACAGTAATATGGCGAAGGCCGTATCAAGCACCCCCTCCCATAGTGAGATCGGAAGCCCGATGAGTCTCCACCCGAACAAGACCTCGATCCGTTCAACCGTTTTTGCAGAGCGCAGGCGCGTGACACAGACTGGCATACCACGCTACGGAAACAGCGGCCGCAATACTCCGCATCTTATGCATTCGATTTGGTTACCAGTCACATGCAGTCACACAAGAGCCTCTAATACGATGACAGTGACGCTAGCAGTGAACCTGACAGGCAGAAGTCGCTGCTGACGTGCCGTGACGTATGACATCGCTGTCTCTCGAAGCGAAGTCAAGAAGTGACAGACGCAGTCGTCGGCCTGTCGGGCCCACTAGTCGCCAAGGAGCGTCAAACGAGCCACACTGAGTCAGTTCAGTGATGAAGCTTGACAAGTATCTCGGTGATGAGTTGTCAGATACGTCAACAGTTCGCGTGATGTCGCCACCACGCACCTGCTGCTGCTGCTGACACGTCGTCTCAACACTGCCAACCACTACACGTCAGACACAGCACGAAGTCAGCTCCGTTGTTCGTTGGCCCGCCACAATGGCAATTAAACTATGTCCGAGCGGAGCACAGACCTGCATGCTGCCGCTGTTTTGCAACCGTGACCTTGAGATTAACCACATGACCTTGAAACACGAAGCTGACTTAGATATTCTAAAGATGTGCCTTCACACTGAAAATGAAGCTGCTGGAAAATATGTCTCCAGGTCAAAGGTCAAGGTCAAAATGTCAATAGCTCCGAATTACTTCGAGCGTTATCTTAACAGGTATTCTGATCAAGCCCCAGCAGTTTCCGACCAGTAATTTTTGAGTTGCACGCTACAGCTTTTGCGTTGCCATGACCTTGACCTTGAACCAATGACCTTGAAACTGAACCTTGTCCTAGATATTCTAAAGATGTATCTCCGTATCAAAAATGAAGTTGCTAGGTAAAGCCATTCGAAAGGTATAACGTGGGCTGAAAAAAATTCGCGTAAATAGCTCTCAAGGTCAAAGGTCAAAGTCAAATGTCACCAACTTTCCAATACTTCTAGCGTTCCCCGTGAGACATATTCCTACCAAGTTACATCGGTTTTCGACCAGTAGTTTTCGAGATTTTGTGCGGACAGACACAGACACACACAGACACACACACATCTGCAGACGCCGGCAAAAACAATATCTGCTCGCAGAGCTATGGTTACTATTAAACTCGAATAGGAAACCGCGGGCTTCCCGATTCAGAATCTGCTGTCAGATTCACGACGGAAGTAGACCTACAGTTCCGCCATTCTGGTCGTTTCCCGGTCGACACTTCGCCGAAGAATTGGATTGATAACCGGTACCTTGAGCAGTGCGCCAGTACGTCAACATTACCGGCTATTAATTCGTTTTTCTGTTTATATATTACCGTATTTTAGTTACTGTTATTAACTTCAGATAAAACCTAGTACAGTGTATGTGAGTGAGTGTAGTTAAAACGTGCTGTCAGCGTATAGCACAAGCAGCCGTCCTTAAGCGTTTTCCACACTAGGAATACCTATCTGTGTCGTGGGTCACGCTTGAACAATCTTCTCGAAAGCAAACTATTGGCGTAAAAATGACTCGCCTATAGCTATAGCTACATTAATTTTAACACGGTCATATTCAGTGCTATCCTATGAAGATAGGTATCACAGAGTAGTGTAATATTAGGCCTCATCGAATGCATAAGACTCGATGCACTATTGCGATCGATGATCCCGTAGCGTGGGCGTCTGTCTGTCTGTCACGCGGGAGACTGTTTTTCATCAAATGGCGCCACTTTGATGCGGCCGTTAGTACATTACTTTGGCCACTTGTTACCTTTGATGCAGGTGTAGAAGGCCTCCAGGTAGCTGCGGTAGTCAGCGTGGCATGGTTGTGAGTGATCAGGCACGAGTGACGCTACAATGACGCTACAGCGACGTCGAGCTGAGCATTTAGCGGCAAGTAGACGACGTACATCGACGTAGCAGCCTACTGGTCTGGTCGTGACGCATTTGCCTTGTTTCATGCGCCCGTACAACGCACCTGTTATCACGATGAGCTCGTCAGGTGCTGTGCATTTGGCGTCGAATGTATCTCGTTCACAGTATTCAGCTCCACTCACATCTGTCAGTACGCATGCAGCATCTCAGTCAGTCATACCTTTCATATCATTAGCAACATGCCATATTATAGCAGTTGATATTTGCGCCCCGCACGGACTCCGGCGTTGTATGAGTAGAGCTGAACGGATGTAGTAAACCGCAACTAATCCGGTGTTTTTGTCATGTCATTTTCACGCGCCAGCTATGCTGCGAGCAGGTATTGTTTTGTCGGCGTCTGTCTGTCTGTGCGTCTGTGAGTGCGTCTGTCTGTCCGCACAAAATATCGAAAACTACTGTCGAAAATCGATGTAACTTGGTGGGAATATGTCCAATGGTGAACACTAGAAGTGTTGCCCTTGACCTTCGACCTTAAGACATATTTTTGTATTATTTCAATTCAAGCTCTAAGTTTTGAATGCCTTAACATAGCAGTTTTATTTTCAGTGTGATGGTACATCTTTAGAATATCTAGGTCACTTTCGAGTTTCAAGGTCATGTAGCTAATTTCAAGGTCACGTTCGCAAAACAGCGGCAGCGCGCAGGTTTGTGCTCCCCTCGGGCACAGTTTAATTACCGCTTTCCGAAACATCTTATTTTCTGTTGAGTAGGATGTAAAGCGCTAGTTACTTGCTACCCTTTTGACATCAACATCAACGTCTTCTTTACGAAACACGGTGGTATGTGTGAGCGACGTGTGTTTCGGCTGATATTCTGTTGGGAGTCGTATGGTCAATGAATCAATGATGTGGCTCGCTATCTACAGCACAGGACAAAGTCGACGACGAGTTGAGTGAAGTGGAGTGGGGCTCGTGCATTTAGACCGGTGTGCGTCTGTGTGCTTGTTTGTCGTATTCCAACTGACAGTGACAGCGACGCCCGTCCCTGCTGTCTTGTACAATATCCGGCGTGCTTGGCTGGTTGGCTGGTTAGTTCGTTGCTGTGAAGCAGCCGATTGCTGCAGCTGACAAATGACGTCACCATGGACAGCCTAATTGCTCGTGACGTCAACACCAGCCAGTGCCCCCACCCCACTCTGCCGTGGGACGCGTAATTTCCTATTACGCCACTATTAACGTAAATCTGCCGCTCACGGTACTACGGTGGGTACGGTACGGTATGTCGTCAACTATTATCAGCAGCATCTAAGACTGGCCGTGTCTACAGTCACTGTACTATCTGCTATCAGTCACAGTCAGTGCTTAGTGGCGGTCAGTCGTAACAGACCTCACGTAGGGCCTACAGTTTACCCGGTCACTTCCTCTACGCACTCAGCATGCTAAATAGCCAAATTCTCAGGCCCGTGCTGCTACTGCGCGGCCGGATGTCGCAAACTTAAGGCAACAAAACCAGGCTTTAGTTGTTTTTTTGGTTTAATTGTCATCTGGTCGTTTGTGTTTCCAACTTTTCTTGTGCATGTTTGATTCATTATGTTTGTTGTTTGTTTGGAACTTTGACTATCAGTAGGTACAAGTTATTGCCGGCAAGACCACCTCCGAAATGACGCAAAACCTTACTTACTGGTAGGCCTACTTGTAGCCCAATCATCTACTGGGTGAGTCAAAAAATAGTCCCCTGAGACTTGTGGCTATCATCGGCCTTAACTTTGTCAATGTCAAACCTTAACCGATTTTCAAAATTCTTTTGCCACTGGAAAGAGCATGAAATTTATAATAAAACCATTGCAATATATTTCCATCACATATGTGGCGCATACTACCTTGGAAAGTTAAAAAGTCCACATTTTGTTAAAAGTTACAAAAGACACAAGTTAAAAATCACATCATGTGTAACAAAATGAAACATTTCATGTCATATGGCTGAAAGAATATTAATACTGTCATAATATTGTTAAAATGGTTCAAATTTGCCCACACATGTGCACTAGGATGTGCTGGTTGCATCGTCAGTGACGCAGTGGTCCACGCAACGCCAAACGGTCAGCAAGCGCAGCTTCTGTGTGTCAATGTACACCCGTAACTGATAAACTCGCTGTTGGACAACACCCCATATCTTATTGTAGTAAACCAGACTGAGGTCTGGGCTGTTCGATTGTGATCTGGTCGAATGAAACAGGTGTAGTCTGTACGAACATATACTAAGACCTGCGTACATAAAATAATGTGTTATTTAAAAGAATATTTAACAGAAACCATAAACTGAAGTAATACGTACGTAAGTAAGATCCTTTGAATGGGTGCATGTAAAAATCAATGCATTTTGTTCACACTGTCTTCCAGATATGCAGCAAATTTGAATCTTTTTAATTTTTCAAGTAGTGTGGAAACATACATAAGGTATGGTGGAAAATGGTATGTGATATGTGACCTTTGTTGCAAATGAAGTATTTTGCCGAATTTTGAAAATCGGTTAAGGTTTGACAAAGTTATGGATGATTATGCTTAGGGGACTACATTTTCACTCACCAAAAAGTTTTCAAAATTGGTCCACCAGCGTGCCAGTGCCGATGATTTAATTATTAAAGTCTCAAATAGCAATTATTCCTTAGCGGACCACTGTATTGTCTCTCCAATGATTGTGAGAACTATAGCGTGCAACATATCGTCCCAGATGGGACGGAACGATAGCTGGCCCGCGACGACTTAGGCCTATGTCTTACCTGTTCTTGTGTTCTCCTTTTTTGCAGTTGCAGTGAAGCTGTGCATACGACGATGCACACGATGTACACGATGAAACAGGCTGAGCCAGTCGAGTGTCTAGACTGGTGACTGTTCCCACTGATCCATTTACTAGGCCAACTGCCCCATTTCTGTCTGAATGGGCGAAGTGCCAATCAAAATGACGGAACCGTACTTCCGATCGCGAATTTGATGACAGACTCTGAATCGGGAAGATACTGACACACACTGACGGACAACGCGGACCATTACTATAGCTAGCCCCCACATTGTGGCGGGCCAACCAGAAGTAAACCGAAACTTCTCTCGCGGTGTTTACAATGTATGTCATATGTTAATGTGCTAATCATGCTTACTGTGAGAATTTGACGAGTACGTGGCAGACACATGCACAATCCACATCTGAACGACGGCGATTGCCAGTGACAAGCTTGTGAGCATTGTAACTTCAGGACGACGACTTCAGTCACACACTGTTCTCTGTTCGAAACGTTCAAACTACGTCTTGTCTGTCTGTGAGTGAGTGAGCGACAAAGAGAGCAGGTCGGCGGCAATCAAGATCTGCCGCTGCAACACGGCTGCTGCTGCTGCCAGACACACTCAGTCGCCGTCACTAGGCTTGCAAGCTCATCCTTCCTCACAGCAAGCCTCAGCATCCACGCTGTGCTGTTTTCAGTAGCTTGCAACTTGCATACAATGCCAACTCACTAAATAGGCTATCAGTTGTAGGCCTGCATCAGATTCTGTGTATCCCACTTGCACAATCATTGAAGTTAGCTTACCTGCTATCTCCTGCCACAAGTGCTGTCATCACAATTAAGTACACTTATCAGGTTGTCTTTTGAACACTAGCATCCAGTGACGTAGTCGAGTCCAGTGTCAGTCTATGCTAATCCGAGTCCATATCCGACCGAGTCCATATGGGCTCGGACTCGGTCGAGTCCGAGTCCCAGTTCATAGGCCTGGGAGTGCGAGTAGCACAGTGCAAATGTTCCGCCTAGCTAAAAGTCGATCATAGGACTAAGTTACAGTGTAATTGTAAAAATGCTCTAAAAGCAACAAAAAGATGCATTGAGAGGAGTAGCCTATCATCACAGGTTGGGCGGTAGCCCTAACCTGCTATATACTGCACATATGTAAGCCATCGCTCTAAAACAGCAAAAACGAAAATTTTGTGACTTTACGATACAACGAATAACAAGCGCCAGCTTACATCATCCAGTCGTCTGCTATAACTGTACAAGCTTGATGATATGATTCGTTATATCGTAGTCACAAAATTTTCATTTTTGCTGTTTTTAGAGCGTTTTGCTGTTTAACGTGCAGTAAAACTGACAGCAGTTTTGTCTATTTATTATTTGCAGTTTTATTACCGAAATTTAACTAAAATTTATACACATATTGACTAGCCCACCCAGCCACACTCTAGTCTAGGCCATGGTCTACTCTAGGCATAGCCATTCCAACTGGGCGTTTGACTGCTCTTCCATCGAAAATATTAACATTTCTTGCCAAGAAATCTCCAATCACACAAATCAACCACTCAACAGCTTGTTAAAATCTCAATCCAGACAGCCGCCGTTAAAACAAGGCTTCCGTAATGCAAAATTTGTTGCGTGTTAAGTCTGTGCTACAGCGCTGCCCTGTTGTAATGGCCATTCAAAAATCAATAGAAAAATGGAAATTTCGACCCCCTTTAGAATCGCAACCCCATAAAATTTCATTCTGAGATTTAGCACACGTGATTACATCTGGGATATCACCCCACATGCAAATTTGGGGACAGATCGGTTCGGCGGGGTTCTCTTCAAATACGTAAAATATAACACTTTTGTGACTTTTTTGATTGTCCTTATTTTTTTCACGATCCTCTCCACAGGTCAAACCGCGGCTCTGGCGCACATGCTTAATGGCTCAAACGACGTGTTTCCGCGCAAGGAGATGCCTTTTGGAGGTTAGAATAACGTGTGACGCCACTTGGGGAAAATATGCCCCAACCCCCCCTCCATAAAGTATGTTTTACCTCTATTAATTTTTTTATATAAAATAACAATAATAATGGGGAAAAACCTGTGTTAAAGAATCAAAAATATTGAGCAATACATGTGTCAATTTTGCCAAGTCAAATTTCCCGTGCCAAAATCACATCTTGTGAGCATTTGACCGATTTTTGCTTAGTGGTGTGAGCATTTGTCCAGTGAGCAATTGTCCGGTGAGCATATGTCCGGTGAGCATTTGTCCAGTGAGCATTTGTCCGCACACCGTTCCGGAGATATAAGGGGTTTCCAAAAGTCAACGCATAAACACAAACGAATACAGAAGTACAAAACTTATAATGTAATGTCACAACATTGTCATGTATGTCAGAATGTCAACATTATTCAAATGGGATGCAGTGGCCCACAGCGATGAGGAACTCCTCCAGCGTTCTGCGATC
>Ga0126335_1002221_pt1 | contig 11489 bp, 8 predicted proteins | sample OlaspJWI45metaG_FD_108409 | JGI IMG/M metagenome (GOLD analysis project Ga0126335, IMG submission 108409) | Marine gutless worms symbiont microbial communities from Oahu, Hawaii - Olavius sp. 1 OAHU.JWI-45 metaG | ecosystem: Host-associated > Annelida > Digestive system > Unclassified | place...
GCATGCAAGTGAAGAATGATTGAAGTGAGTGACAATTCGTCTGATTTTGGCCAACACGTCCTTCACTGCCCTTTGGCTAAGAATAGCATCATGTGTCACAAGCTGAAGACGATGGATGAAGCAGTGTATTGATGAAATACCAACAAGATTATTGCCCAGAGCCATGTTGCTGGCACCATCTCTGACCAGGCAATGGCAACGAGCAGTCTCTATTTTCCAGTCTTCATACATGTTTTCAAACATCTGACATATGTTGGCGCCCGTGTGCAACTGTGGGAAATGCTTGGCATTCAGTACTAGCTTCTGCGAGTGAAGTCTGCGTCAATCCAGTGTGCAGACAGTGACATGAATGACTCATTGGATGCACTTGATGTCCATATGTCTGACGTGAATGAAAAACTCTCAGCAGGTTCAATCACAGCAAAGGCTTTGGCTCTGTATGTATTGAATATCTGTGCCAACATAGTTTCTGAGAAATATCATCTGGGTGGAAGGCAGTATTTCGGTTGCAAATGAGCCAACAGATCGACAAATCCCTCATCTTCCACAATTGTAAATGGCTGGTTGTCTAGAGCAATCAGAGCCATAACTTTCTTGTTAATTGCTTTGGCATGTGAATCATTTATGTCCCAGACTTTAAGAGGGGCAAAAGATTCCTGCAAATGCATTTGGCTCAGGTGTGCTGTCTGCAGTGAATCCATTTTTTGTTTCTTTGTGGTGGTTGCTTACTTTCCGCATCCTTCTGTTTAGCTGCCGCTTCTGCTGCCTCTTTCTCCTTCATGAAAACTTGAACTTCTCGGTGATGCGTTTCAGCATGCTTCATAAGTGGAGATGTGCTGAAGCAACATTTATCTTTTCCACGTTTGATTCGAGATTTACAATGAAGACACTTGGCATAGGTCTTGTCATCTGCATCTTCTTCAAACAAATTCCAAACAAATGAACGCAATGGCGTGGATGCCATCTGCTCCTTATCTGTAATAATTCACATAGACTAGTCACAGTTTTGAAAATATAGTATCAACCCTCATTATACAGCAAGCAATTGATTATATTATGTTATTTTTACTGTGCAGTTGTAACACAATAGCAATATCAATAAACAATAGGCCTAACAACAAAAAATTAATCCAACATAGCAATATGATAATATTCACCTGTACTTCTGCAAATTGAGTGGAGTACAATGCACAGTTAATTTAAAAACCAACACGTGAAGTAAACATGCAACAGCCAAGAATATTGAAGAATGTTTGATACAGAGATTATATAGGATCTCTGGTTTGATATTTGCTATCAGAAAAGTGTAAAATCTTTAAATAAGTAAGAAATTCATGTAGCATTTATGCAGTATGCCACAGTAGTTTAAAAGAAAATGAGACATAATAGTGGTGCCGGCTAGCAATGCAGAAATAAACCCAATATCAGTTGGCTGATTGTTAACTGAATAAGCATGATCTCATAACCATAAAATTGGCACAAACAATAAGTCCTGATCCTAAAAACTGAGAATAAAAGGTAATGTCTAGTCATCCTCCTGTTGTTGGTTTTGAAAAAAATATAGAAAAAATACACAGGATTTGAACTTGAGGCCCATGTTTTGCTTGTACAGTGTCCTAGCCACTAGGCCATGATAGGACATGGTGAAGCATGCTGGAAGCTGCTAGTCATTCACAGTGTGCCCTGCAAAGCAGTATGGACAGTAGTGCACACATGAAAGTAGTGCACGGTGCGTGTGATTGGTTGGTATACTATTGGCTGCATTGGCTGTCACTATACTGCAATCTCCTTCTGCTGTATAGAAACAAGTGCTGTCCAGAGCACAGGAGCTGCCGGCTATTGGTCATGGGTGGGGCATGATGCTCTGCCACCAATGTGTCTTGGCAGTTCATTAAATTCAAAACGTTAAGTTATTAAATTAATTTTTTATTAACATTTATTTCACTGATAAATTAGGACTGTGATCAATTTCCCAGTTGGTGCAACTTTCTGCACAACTGTGGCAAAAGAGTTAAATAGAATAAATTACATCATTACATCTTCAGACTGGACTAAGTATAAAATAAATGAAACAGTAAATACTAGCTGGATAAGCAGCATATGTACTGCATAATGTACTGGATGTTGGGTAATAATAACACACTTTGTGCAATGAAATGCTGTGGAAAAAAATATAAAAAAATTTCTTTTAACATATTTTAGCTCGAGGAACGGCCCAAAAACAGTATTTTTTAACCTTTGGTAAATCTTAATATGAAGTGATGCTTGAAGTATTAGCCAAATCTTTCTTGTGCAGTAAATGATTATTCTGTGAAGTTACATGCCAGAAGTGGTATTAATAATGATGTGATTGTATTTCTAGCATTGAACAATTACCTGAATGCTAACACGAGGCAGAATACAGCAAGTTCTTATACAGAACCAAAACAGACTTGGAACTATGTCAACATACGAAAAGATGCATATATGTTCTGGTGGCTGTACTACACAACTGCAGTGGAAGGGTACACTTCTCTGCCTCTTGTCATCTGGTTGCAGGTTTGTGCACTTGTTATGTTTGAAACACAGTATGGTACCTTACTGCTTAGTTTGAGAATTATTAATATTTAATACTGTTGCTTCATTGGCAGTTTTTATAACATAGTCACTCAGTTAGCCATAAAGTGTCTATAGTGATCAGTTTGTGTTTAATTTGTAATTATATTTAAACTTAGTATATTTATTTGCTTTGATGTGTGCTTCTCTGATTTCTGCTAGCACATTTACAGGATTGAAAGAATAACTTGTTTTCTTTTCTTTATCAGAGTAAAGCTGGTTTGTGTGTGCTGACTTTAGGGTGGGCCAGGTTCATCATCAACTGGTTTTGGAAACTTCATTGAGATCGGCCCACTGGATACTGAACTCCAGCCACGAAATTCTACCTGGGTATTTCCCGTGTTCATTTAGCATTGGTTGTGAACAACTGGCAGTATTTTGGTTTTTGCAACTGCTTTGTTAAAGATCAAATTCAACGTTTTTTTGGTTTGTTAAAGTAAACTGCTTGTCGTCTGTCTTTAGTGGTAATCAGACCTATTTGAATATTACGGAAGATCAAAAAATGAGCAGATTGTCATAAAAGTGTCTGAAAGTGCATACCCGAAGATTTGTTTACATTTTGCAAGTCGATGATGTCATACCAGGAAAACAATTAAGGATTCTTGTCTGTTGACTGTATAGCTGTTGACTGTGTAGCTGTATTTTCCGTAGTCAAACGTGAATATTAGTATTTATATTTAAGATCAATAATTATAGTGTCAAGTGACAAAGAATATTTATCAGCAGAACCACAGCAACTGCAACCATACACTGTTGATCAAAGATTGGCTCAGTTGGCAACTGCAGTGGAGTGCTGAAATGTTCTGCCGCAACTGGAAAATAAACTTTTTGACAACCAATCACATAACAACACACAGGCATAATGATGAACTTAAAAATATGTTCTTCAAAAATAATCCAGGTAAAATAGCCTCTTTAAACAATTATAAAGAATTTCAAGTTAAGCAATGATATGACATCATAGATGACGATGATTTCCGGAAATTGCCGAAAAATAACTATACTGAAAATGAACATTAAACTTTTATTTTTCAGCATTTTGTGGTGTAATTTATTGAAATTAATTATGCAGACACGTTTATATTGCAGTAAGCAGCTAGAAACTACTTTACATCAATTATGCGATTATATCTTTGCATATCATCTTTAAATGGTTTTATATTTGAATTTTTGCGCAAGTCGGAGGACCTTGCTGTTGCTCAGGAATTTCGTCTCTCCATCCATCTGTCCATGTGTCACACTGGTGATCCATGGCTAAATGGTTTAAGATATTGGAAATATTTTGACACTATATGTGATGCCTCTAATTTCTGTCCTTTCAAGCCAATTTTTATAGTCATGACTGTGTCATTTGTGCCATGCGTTAGAGAGACGTAACCCAACAACACTGTTCTAAGCTGTAGCTTAAACTTATTCCTCATAGGTGCCAGCTAACCAGAACCAGTGTTGGTATTTCTCAAGACTTGTTGTCTGGTGTAGTAGAATGATGATTCCTGCATGTTCATAGTAAATTTAAAAGTGTTGCATGTTGTGTGTAAAATATGGTTGTTTTTAGGTATTTTCTGCAATAATCAAATAAAGCTTTTACTCTGTTGGGTCACCATAAAATACTCACTGTCCACAAGATTTGTTTTAAAACGTTGACATTGTGGTGCATGCCTGCACTGCATGATTAATGTCACTGTTATTTTTTGAGTGACAAAGTGTGATCCATAGGAACTAGTTATTGATGTTGTTCCTTGCAGTTTGAAATTTCACTACTGTTCTGTTCTGTCTGTTAATTGAGACATCCCTGTAATGTGTGCATTAGGTATCTGTGGCTAGTGTATTGTTCATAGACAATCCTGTGGGCACTGGCTACAGCTATGTAACTCATGATTCAGCTTTCACAACAAACGTTGACCAGATTGCACAGGATCTCATGACAACTATTGCTGCTTTTTTGAACCAGCTTCCCGACTTTCAGGTTGAAACTTTTGTACCTATAATGTCTTAGTTATGCCTATGACATTATTATGCTACTTGTAGAAACACTAACATACAGTTATATTTAGGTTATGACATTTTTGCAACACTTTTTAGTCTAAACTTAATAAAAAAAACTGCTAGACTGAAGTGAAAAGAGTTACATTTGTATGACTTTTTGGATATCTGATTACAGAAAGTTACTAAGCATTTTATGAAATCACAAACTATAGTTGGCGATTTAGTAACTTTGTGTAATCTGTATTGCTGTGTGTGTATTTAGTCCATTCCACTGTACATATTCTCGGAGTCATATGGTGGAAAGATGGCAGCTGCATTTAGTCAACAGTTGCACAAGGTTTCTAGCCGTTTTTTCTGTTGTTGCACAAGGTTTCTAGCTGCAGCTGCATTATTTTCTGTTCGTGCTTGATTGAATTAGTTTCGTTACTTTGTTGTGGCTATTACTGCTATACATGGTAATGTTGATAGAGTGTGATGATAACATGTTGTCAAATATTTGATTTGCAGGCTGTTACATCAAAGACCCTGAAGTGTGACTTCCGTGGTGTGGCAATGGGCGACTCCTGGATCTCTCCCATTGACTCAGTGCTCACATGGGGACCGTACCTCTATTCTACAGTTAGTAATTGAGTTTGTAATTTAAATTTACTCTGCTGTTTAGCTGTTATTAAAATAGTGTCCTCATATATGTGGCAGTAAGCTGAAAAAGCTAAGGAGGACTTGGCTTTCATTTAGCATATCTGACAAAAAGTTCAGACTGTCACTTGTCTAAAATAAACTTTTAAAATCTGTAGCTGTTTTGATAGATGTTTGCTTTAGGATTTGTCATTAATTTAAGCATGTAGCTTCAAAAATTTAGTTTTTTTATTCGATAAATTAGTACTACAAATGAGAGTTGAGTAAGACTTGTGCAGCAGATGAAGCTATTCTTGCAGAATTATATTTCGTAATGTAGCTGTATCACTGACACAATACATATAAATGTTTATTTTTCAACACTTAGTGATTTGTTAAGCTATGGTACATCGTTAGTTGAAGGTGAACGTTTCATATTGATACTGTTTGACTGTCATTGTAGTCACTGGTGGATGAGGCTGGCTTGAAGTCAGTTAACTCATTTGCTCAGAAATGTGCCAATGCTCTGGCTAAGGGTGATGGAAAACGTGCTACATCATATTGGGATGCAACTGAGAAAGTCATTGACAGTGTAACTTCGGGCGTCAACTTGTACAATATTCTGAAATGGAATGATGATACAGTCCATATCTCACACCAGCGCAACTCCAGTAAGCTACTGCTGGTTGACATTGTTGGTGGTTTTCACTGATCTTTAAACAAGCTGCCCATTGGCAATTACACTCAACTAGCTTTAGTAGGAGAGTGACCTAGTTTGTGCTCGGGATTGGTTAGTAGGTCTCTGCAAGCAAGATTATGTCCAGTGAGTGAGTGAGTGAGTGAGTGAGTGAGTGAGTAGAGGCTTAATGTTCCAACACTTTATAGGTCATTTTGGGGACGATTTTTTCAGGTCAGATGACCCAACCAGCATCGTCAAAGTGCTGAAGGAAGCTATTTGGCCACTGAGCCAGGCTTTGATTCCACTAGAGTTACTGCACCATGTTACAATATGAACTGTAGGCAACCACCTCTGGGCTAAGCACAGCGTAAAGGTCCCAGTGTGACAAAACCCAACCTGCTGGACCTGTAAGCTGCCTAGAACATCGTACAACAAGAGGATTGCAATGTATTGGGTGTTTGTCACACTGGGACCTGTACTCTGTGATTATGTCCAGCAGTTGTGATATCTGACACCCTGGTAAACAGACAGACACATACAGACGTCATTTGAACAGCTTCTGTATGACTGGCTCAGCTGTGCTGTGTATGCTTAGTGAATTTGGTCTATTTTCAATGCACTTATTTGTGCATTTTTGATACTGACACTATAATTTATGCTTCTAGCACACAGCACTTATGTGTAATGGCTGTTTCTGTCTTTGCAGACTGGCTGCTGCATATGTATGACTTGCTTGTTGGTTCTATGCACAACGATGCTTTGTCTGCACTGATGAATGGACCTATTCGCAAGAAGCTTGGCATTATTCCAGCACACGTGACCTGGGGAGGTGTGGTATGCACTTTGTCATTGAGTGGCTCTCTGTTATTTGTAGTCTTTCTGTCCCAGTTTGTTTGTGTACATTTGTTGTGGCATATTTCTGCTGACGTGTCTACCAGACTACCACTGTGTGTCTACTGTATTATGAACTTTCACCGTCATCAAGGAAATAGTTACAAGACTTCACTGAGTGCTAGCCCAGTCGTCATGGGCTTGTTGAGGGAACGTTTTGAATAGCCATGACACTGCTTTGTAGTTAAAGTCAGCACATCACTTAACAACCTAAGGTGCTTGAGGCAGCTTTGTTTTATAATAATAATGGTTTTATTTGTATTGCAGCACGAATGCTGGATTACACAATATCTGCCGTGCAGGACAGTACATATAATGTAACGCAAATCATAATATGAACATAAGATAACATATGCAGTTTAGCACAAATAGCAGCACAAGGCTTACTCAATGCAGTAAATTAAGCATTGTACAACCGAAACAACAATCAAACACATAATATAACATAAGACACAACTTAATAGTGGTAAATATTTACAAACATGCATTCACTTTTTGGTACCGCCCGGGATCGAACCCGGGACCTTTTGATCCCAAGTCGGACACTCTGACCGCTACTCCACTGGTTAATTAATGTTACTGTGTACTGCATTGTACAGCTATTGCAGCAGTATAATAATTTGTTAAAATTTAAATGCTTATGTGTTTAAGGCAAGGTTCTTATTCAGTTTAGAAACACAGACATTGTTCTTTACTATAACTGAATTACTTGCATGTGTTTTGTTACATGTAGGTCAGTCAGGATCTGTTTTTTCTCATCAAGCTGAAGATTTTATGAAACCTGTCATTAACGTTGGTTAGTAGAGTCTCAGATTGTGGTTCTAACTCATTCTCATGTTTGCTAAATTAGCTTTTATATCGCATAAGTCACTTTAACAGGACAGTTTGTATACTGTACTAATGCAGTAGCATACCCTGTCATCGATATGTATGAAATAACGCAGTTGATATGGAGCAATTTTTGTTTAATGATCAACCGCTGGTGTTGAATTAAAGATTTTGGAATAAAGCTTATGTTGTTATCAAAATTTATGTAAGGAAATTTTTCTTAGTATTTTTCTGCATATAGTATCCGTCATGATGCGGTGCAGTTAGTCGGGTGTGTCATGTGATTGCAGTTGATAGTCTGTTAAGTGAGACTAAATTGGAAGTTGTCGTCTACACTGGACAGCTGGATCTCATTGTCGACACTTTAGGTCAGTCAGTCTGTAGGTTTGTTTTGTGTAATATGCATTTGTGTTTGAAAACCAGCACTAAAAAACCTTTTTACTAAGATGCCAGTTGTGTGTTTTTTCTTTGTTGAAAATTATCCATTGCATATGTTATCATTATATATTAAGTTAGCACACTATATACATTTGACATGATTTGAGTGCAGTTGATGGTTGATCTAACAGGCACTGAGCAGTGGGTGCAGAACCTGACTTGGTCAGGACTGCCAAAGTTCAACAAAAGTTGGAGGACTTCGGTGTATGTTGCACCAAACACTCGTCAAGTTGCTGGCTATGTCAAGTCGTACAAGAACTTCTCATTTTACTGGGTTCTTGATGCTGGCCATATGGTACTTTGCACTGTTTGCTGGTTTTGTTTGATACAAGTGTGTTAGTTGTAACTGTGAGTAGCTGTGCAATTATTTTGCAAAATATGCCTAGACAAACTGCAGATCACATGGAACATTTTTCTGTTCTCTGGTAGGCCACATGTAACAAAAATACTTAATTTATTAAATAAAAAAAAATTCATACAACTAATAAATATGTTATTACTTCACATTGTTACAAAAGGCGAAATCTCATTTAACTCATTGTTGTCTTGTTTAGCACATTATTCTGTCTGCATTTTTGAAGCAAGTAATCACTGTTTGAGAAAGCTCAGAACTGTTAAAATTGATGGTGCAACACAACAATGATTGTGGGCCACATAAGTAGACCTCACAAGCTGCGTACAGCCCATAGTTCTGGCAACCCTGAGCTGAAAGAGCACAAAACTATGTGAAAATTATTGACTAGAAAGAAATCATGAAACAGTGTTTGGAGTTGAGTTGAAAACCACGGGCTGAGGAGTGTGATACTGATAATGATGATTAATATAATAACAGAGGTAGAATGAAGTATAAGTATCTTATTTTTGCAAACGTAAATTATTGGAATATTGTGATAATGAAATGATGTACAGAACTAATGTAGGACTGTTGTCATTGCATAAAATGCATAGTAGTTGGTGTTATTAACATGATCATTAGCTAAGTAGAAAATGTGGTAGTTACCATTGTATTGCCACATATAGCCTTACGTTGTGTGCGCAATATGTTTTACTTACTTAACTCGTCAGTTTGCTGCAGATGTCATGATCCTCTGCCCAGATATGTCTTGACAATAAAATTTGCTTTGTCGCCTGTCCAGCCCCACAGTTTAGCACCGGGCGGGGGCGTTTGTCTCTGATTTTTATCCCGTAATCCCAGGATTTGTCCAGGTCAACCTCATATCTGTCATCGTGCAAAATTTCAGCCATATCGAACAATGCATAGACGAGTTATACTGTTTTAACTAATCCAGGATAGCCACCATTCTCCATTTTGGATTTTTGAAGGAAGCGTATTTGGATGTTGCAGGACCCCTTTTGCTACATAGCCACCAAATTTGGTGAAAATATCTTGATCGTTGTCGGAGATATGACTGCAAGACGAAATTTGAAAGGATACCCTCAGTGGCTGAATTCAACTTCCGGTTCCGACTTTACATGTGCCAGATTTCGGGGACCTTCACATATGTCACCGTGCCAAATTTCACTGAAATTGGACAAGTTGCAGCTGTACTATAGGGACTTAACTAATTCAAGTTAGCCGCCATATACCATCTTCTATTTTTGAGAAAAAACATACTTGTACCTCTTCGTATCTTGCGGGACCTAGTTATCCATGCTCACACCAAGTTTAATGAAGATAACAAAGTTTTGAATTAATGTTGTTAATCTAGCTTTTTCTGGGTTTTTGGTGGCAGATGTGCTTTTTCCGAAAGGCATGTAGCAACGTTTACAACACATGGTGCAGGTGGGCATCGACACGGCACACCAGTAACATACACTTTCGCCATACGAATGCCGTTGTTAAATGCATTCATTCCCGGCAAGTTCTGGAAATATCGCCATAAGTTATATACCATCGGAAACTAGAATCTTTGATCTACATTTCTGCGTAGAATATAATCGCCTATCTTATATAAATTTTTCGTAGTTAGCTCAGAAACCTGCCATTTTCTACTAACAAAACACCGCAAAATGGCGATAACGTTGTTCAAGATCTTTTAAGGTATTGAAGTCACTGATTTCGATAGCAGTAGAAAGCCTAAGTCACTTCCTATTAGCCAGGGATGTAAACTTACATCTGTCACCCACCATTTAGAAGATATTATGGACTGCTATGCAGATTTTTGCTGTTGGAATGGGGGCTCTCTACTGAATGTGCCTTTTTCTTAGCGGACGATGACGATTGCAAAATTTTGCATGAAGAAACTGAGGACTTTGCACTACTTTACATCCACAAACAGTATGGCTCTATCTTTAGACATTTTAGAGTAATTGGCTTCGAAAACACCCCAAATTTCTTTTGCACAAAACACCACAAAAGGGCGATAATGCCATTCAAGATCTTTCAAGGTTACTCAAATCATCACTGATTTTAGTACCAGCCGAAAGCCAATGCGACTTTGCTACAAGTTAGGATTGAGAACTTATGCATATCTCGTACCATTTACTAGATACAGGGGATTCTTATGCAGTTTTATGCTGTCGTGATTGGATACCTTTGTTGAATGCATTATTTTGGAGAAACCCCTAAACAGACAGTTACCAACTTTTGCATGAAGAAATTAGAGTCATTGAGCTACTTTACACTCAGTCACTTTTGCTCTATTTTCAGCCATTTTAGAGTTATTGGCTCCCGAATCGCCCATTTTCCATTTTTGCACATTTTGGCAGTGTTGGGTAAGCTCAGACAATGAATGAGTTAAATCAAACTCTCAAATCATGCTCACTAAATTGAGTTAAAACTCAAACTCAAATCAGAGACTTTGCAGTGAGTTAAATCAAACTCAGCAATATATTGAGTTAACTCATCAACTCGTTTAAACATGCAAACAATGCCAACTGTTTCTATTTTTGACTTATATGAAATACAATACCAATTGTTTCACAGTTCGAGTCTGCTTTTGAAAATAGCAGTAAAGTGTGCATACTTGCTCTAATTAGCACTAGTTTTTTCCAAGGATACTTTCAACTGCACTTCTTAACAAAACAACGTCCAGAAAAAAACCCTGTTTGTTTTTATACCTTGATCTAAATCTGCTATAAAGCTGTAGAAGTATATATACACTAAAAACTGAGAACATACATCAGCAATATCAAATTTTTCATCAACATTTTTCCCTCCACTTGTAATTCAAGCCAAATATCAACAAAACAATATCAGTGAAAGCAAAACCGTTTACGCTTGAGTACGGTATGCATTTTAAAATGGCAGTAAGATTTGTATACTTGGTTTAGTTATCATAGTGTTTTACTAGCTGAATGAGCTGACTAATAGCCGGCGGTGCACTAACTGGAAATAAACTGATCTGTCTCAAGCTCTGCTGAGCCCCAATTCACCAATACGCTTGCTATAAATTCTGTGAATGTGTAATGAAGTTGTGAATTGATTTTAAAATGTCATAGTTATAACTCAAACTCA
>Ga0126335_1002222_pt1 | contig 11489 bp, 3 predicted proteins | sample OlaspJWI45metaG_FD_108409 | JGI IMG/M metagenome (GOLD analysis project Ga0126335, IMG submission 108409) | Marine gutless worms symbiont microbial communities from Oahu, Hawaii - Olavius sp. 1 OAHU.JWI-45 metaG | ecosystem: Host-associated > Annelida > Digestive system > Unclassified | place...
AAAATTACATTACGCTAGACTTTCGTGACAGTACATTAACCTACGCGCAAGAATCGATTTTTAGCCTGACCAATCACAGCGCTATTCTGTGTGACACTTCCGTCACTTGGAGACAGTACTTCCATCACCCGCAAAAAGTACAGACTAGTCCGCAGAGGCAACGGCCAACTTAGTACGCGCACACGGGTGATCTTACTATGGCCGCAGCCGGCCTAGCCCGAGCTGCGCCCGGTATTATTTTTGTCACCAATTTTATATTCAGATAATAGCCTATAGCAGTGTGACTAATACGATACAGCTCGACCTGTTTCAGCATTTTATTGTTGTATTAGCCTATAACTTAGTGCTAACAGTTTGACTTTAGTATCGAGTGTTTATTGTTGGTGGTTCGAGCCGCGATGTGTGTATAACAATGTATTTTTGCTGGTTCTAAGGCATGTGTTCGGGTTTTGTATTATCTGCCCAGTCATATTATGTGAACTGCACTAGCCTTTCCTGCATTGTCCGGTCCCGCATTTTCTAACCCTTTCACTTGCTGTCCCACGTTCGGTTTCGAAGATCCCGAGCCGTCGAAAAGCGTCTTTCATTTAATGTCAGTGTGTCAATCAGAAATTTTTAGCGTGGCTAGAATAGCAGAGCTAATACGAAGTCCACAGAGGCGCAATAGAGTTACAGAGCTATGTTGGGGAAGGATTGTGGAAAAAGGAATGTTTTAAAACGTTGACGGAAGACGGGCAGAGACAGGGATGATTGGATGTCAGATTGCAGCGAGTTTCAGAGGAGTGATGCAGCGACTGGACATGTGCGTCGACCGACGGTTGTGAGCCGGAATGTTGCTACGTTTTCTGCTAATGTTATTTGCACTGTGAATACTGTATATATGCGTCTTTGTGTAACCGTGTCACTTTCATCCATTATGACGAACATACTCAATTACTGAGCTTCGCCTAAGTTAATATTTTAGCATAAATTATTTAACCGAAGTTCGTCAGCTGTATTCTGTCAAGTGTGGTGCTATAACTGCAATATAGGCCTATGCACATTAGTTTTTGATTACTTATTCTGATGTGTTTTCAGGACGTACGAAGAAGATCAGTCGTTATCATGAATTCTAAAGGAAAACCTATATTACCGAAGAAACACAGGTTTGCAATCTCTTCATATGCATTTTGTAAACATTTGACGAAGTCACGAAGTAAGCATTACTTTTAAAAACAAAACAAAATTAAACTGTGTCGGAAGGCAGCACAAACCTGAGCGCTGCTGCTCTTTTTGCGACTGTGACCTCGCGATTAACCACATGACTTTGAAACGCGAAGGTGACTTATACGTATATTCTAAAGATGTACCCTCACACTGAAAGTGAAGCTGCTAGCCTACGGCATTCAAAACTTAGAGCTTGAATTGAAAAAATACGAAAATATGTCTCAAAGTCAAAGGTCACGGTCAAAATGTCCAAAGCTCCGAATTACTTCTAGCGTTATTGTAACAGATATTCCAAAATGAAAATAAGGTTGCTAGGTCAAGCCATTCAAAATATATAGGCCTAGCCTGAATTGAAAAAGTACGAAAATAGCTCTCAAGGTCAAAGTCAACGTCAAATGTCACCAACGTCCAATCACTTCTGGCGTTCACCATGGTACATATTCCTACCAAGTTTCGCCAATTTCTGATCAGTAGTTTTCGAGATTTTGTGCCGACAGGGAAACAGACACACAGACCGACAGTCAGACAGACGCCGCTGAAAACATTACCTGCTCGCAGCATAGCGGGCGCGCAAGTAATTAGAAACATTGTTTCCTTGATTTCGTATTGCACTCGAGCACAGATTTTAAGCTGTAAATTTTACTTTTTAGTCAAAACTTCCCATGCTTTATCGCAAGCAGTTATCATTGTAGCCTGTATACCGTCTTCCAAAAACACGCCCACCTTTCTAATTTCACTGTAGTTTCTACAAACTTTTACCGATTTCTATAATATTTGGCATACCATATAGGCTAGTCTACTGAAGTAATTTGCAACACAGCAATTAATTGATCAGCCCACCTCATCTGCACATTGCTGGTACACTATCTTTGTAAAATTAATTTGTGTCTTAGGAACCATTTTAACCGACATTAATCCATCGAAAAAAGATGTCAAAACTTCAACTTTTTGTAACAAGGTATAGTATGCGCGTCGTGTGAATAACGGGTTTGTTTTGGCATTGTATTGCAGTCTTCAGATACCGGTATAACAAACGCCAAGCACACCGAGGGTTGTTGGCGAACAGACATCGAACGCTCTATGATGAAGCAATTAACCCATAGATCGACAGTGTAACCTTGTAACATTCTATTCGTTCTAATGACTTGGCAATGTAGATTTTTATTTTTAACAGACAATTGCCCGTAGAATTAATAGCTATACATGCACGAAGCATTATTTAGAGCTTACAGATTTTTTACCGAATGGTTTAGTTTGGTGATCTGATTTTTCCCGTAGCTAGATCGTCAGAAATCACGAACACGCTCACCACAACCAAGTGAAGTTTACTTGCCAACATGTAAATGGGGCAAGCGATTTGATCTGCACGCATGCAGAAATAAGTCCACAGAAGATTATTTTTAACAGTGTGTAGGCCTACTGAGCGTATGGCAGCCGCGTTTGCAAACGGACACCAATAGAACAGATTGACAGCTTTCGGTCGACTCGACTGCCACTCACAGTGCGACTGTTAAACAGTTTACGAGGTGTACTGATTCAGTGGCGGAACTAGGCGTGGGCTATTCATTCTTTACGTAAATACTAATACTCCCGTGAGAAGAGAAACCCCTGTCTAATTTTTCCCATTTACCCCATTAAAGCTAGTTAGGCGTACGTCAGTAGCGGTTGTATGGAGCAACTAAAATGTAAGAAATCTTTACGTGGTCAATCTCACTGTTACAACACAAAAACCCAGCCCTAATTAGCCTATCCGACTCGAGCTTCAGTATGATCCCTTTTCCACAGAATTCTAGATCCGCCGCTGTCTTGTTTTACATTTTATATGTGTTTTATAAACGCGTTGTGACTTGAAGATATAATTTTCTGCTGGGAATAATATTTTATATGACGCGCAGTGTAATAAGTTGAACTTTTATCAGATGATGGTCTAATATGTATATAATGTGTCTTTGTAAAGCTCGTAACACTATAAGGGGTCCTCTGATAACTCTATAATTTTGTAAACTGATCACTGCTGGGGTTTTTGTACTTTGGGTGCATTTTTACCACGCGTGTAGCGCGTGGTAATGGGGCCTATTTTTATATACAACTTTATTCACACCAAAGTGTAGCAACTGTATACTGTAAATGAAAAGGAAAAATATAAACTAAATAAACGCACTCATCGACAGTGTTAAGCGTACATTTTGCAAAGAAAATTGTCCAAGCTATTATACGCGATGAGGAATTTCTCCAGACGCTTAAGCAACAATTCACTGGGCCGTTTTGTACCAAAGTATAAACGACAGTCATTTATAATACTAATATTCGTCGTTTTAAACAGTTTCATTAACAAACGATTGAAAACTAAAGTCCAGTGACTTCATGTCAGATTTAGATAAATTCATAGATTCTAAACTAAACAATAACACAAGTATTTATTTGGAAAAAAAACAAGCTGTAAGGTTGCTTCCTCGGCTGCAGTGCGACCCACTTTCCCAAAAATGGCATTAACTGAGCGAAAGAATGATGTCTTGTGTTCGTGTATGGTACATCTAATGTGTAGTAGTCTAATTGTACTAAATAAACACCTAAATAGCGACGTTAGTTAACCCACGGTAATTGCTCTCCACTACTGGTGGTTATATTAGCACAAGCTACATCACAACGTGGACCCACACACAGACAACACGATTTCTTCGCATTAATTGACATTCCTAACCAGCGGAGTTCTTGGTGGCGTCGGTCTGTATGTTGGTATATTTGTCATATACGATACCTTTCAAAGTCCTTGACCCAGAAAGTTCATTCTTGGTGTGTGGGTATATCTTGAGAAAGTACAGGCAACTTTCGTACACGTGTCATCGGGTCAAGGTCACATGAGCAAAAGCAGCACGCACGCGGATTGTTCGCCTTTGATATAAAGGCAATCTTGTTTTTTCCCTACGAAAACATCGACCCAGTGTATCCATAGTTAATAGGTTAAAATAGAACTTGTGATTCATCGATATGCGTTCAGCTTCTTGTCTAACAGTTGTGCTGTAGCATAACATAGGCCTAAAGACCGTGAGTTGATTGAAATTGTTTACTACGCCAAGAATGGCTATACTTGGGCCGACTAAAGGAGCTTTTTATAAAGGCTTATATTTTACTGATAATATGACGTTAACGTTGTTGTACTTGATGTATGTTAATGTAGAATCGTGGATCTCTGAAATCGCCAACTGTAGCCTCCCTTCACCAAAGTGTATTAACTGTTTTCACCTCGGCCGACCTCGGTCTGTACGTTAAGGCATTTTACCCGTCGCTCCTTTAAATTTCACGTGGCAAAAGGCCAAGCTTCGACGTTTTTCGGCCCAGTCGATTTATGATCGCCATAGTTTCGAAGTGCAGAAATTTGTCGGAAATCAAAAACAAGCTTGTTAAGCGTCGATGACGGGCGCCGAAATTTCGTACAGTTCGGTGCAGTCGATTCTAAGAAACGTTGTCCCCAACATGCCCCCTTTGCTATAGACCTCGCTAACAGACGGACAGCTACACGCGATTCGGACGGTCAGCTCAGCTAATAGGTTGTAACCATCTGACTGAAATCATGTAAACAAATTGGTATTTTTTGCACGGCACCACGTCAGGCCTTGGAACAAGAAAAGCCGATTAGATTTTTCGGGCACGCGATTTTGAATCAACGGGAGCACGCTGGCCAGTTGGCAGTAATCACAAGATAACAACTCTCACATTCCACTGACTGTTGGTCAGGACTATAGTGTCATATCGACTGTAGGCTATACGTGCACTGATTGCCAGGCCTGAACTATATGAGTGCTTTCTGGTTAAAAATGTTGACGACGGATTTGCGCGTAGTCAGACTGAAGACAGTAATCGCAGTTAATGCAGTTGACGCTACTGAATAAAACCACTAACAAACACGCGTTTCGTTTTCAGTGCAGAATGATGCATAGCGGTATGAGGGCCTATGGAATTATGTAAATTTGTTCCTAATAAATTTTAAGAGGTAGTTTTTATATCGATTAAATTCGTTAATTCTAATTTTACTAATGTTGACTATGCGTAGAGATGACCTCAACAAAATAATCTTCCGATATTCGGATACATTCAATTATCTTTAAAAACTTAATTTTATGCTGATGGTGAAACGCGGATCATAATATTATCGATCTCCGAACGAACAATGAACCACACACAGAGTAACTGACGACAACCGCAGACTGGTGCAAAGCTCCTACACGAGCTGAGCTGTTCTGTACAAAAACGCAACGAAATGGCAACATACACGCATACGCATCCAGCTCTATCGGGCGTTGAGCCAAAAATGTGCCTACTGATGATGATGAGTGGTCTGCATTAGAGCGTACTGTATCTGCTTTATATCTACGGATACGCCTATAATAGTCTACTTCTTTTAAGCGAGTCTATTGCAGCCTATTTGCGTGAATATCATATTTATATGCTGCACGACATTCATTTAGAGTTAGTATCGGCTATGTGGTAATATTATATGTAGAAGTGTAGTGCAATAGGCAGAGCCGTCAATTCGTGTTATATCACTGCAAGTTTCACTAAACAACAGGCAAAATTGCTGGTCTTTCGTAGGCATTTCCTGTTCAGACTTTACACCTCTTCTCTTCTGTTGGTCTGTATAGGCTACAAAACAACAGTCTTCAAAGTTAACATGCGCACGTCGGAGGTGATGGGAGGGCGTATAGGCGCACTGGGAGGTCTTGGCAATCGATGAAACGAAGGTTTCAACTGCATCAGACGCAACAGGCTGGCATGCAGCAGCTGTACCATTGAGCGTAGCCTATTGTACAGTCATACATGGGCCTAGGATTGATGCGTCGAGGGGCGTTCAAACAAATATTTGTCGGAAACGAATAAAGGCGTCGTATATTAGGGCTGTTCCACAGATAAGTTACCAAATACTGTAAAATAAATAAATAAATAAATATTCGTTTATTATGATATCCGACAAACTGCAGATGAAATACAACGGCAACCACAGGTATTAGCGATGCTGGAGCGGCGCCAGTTGGCCGCCAACTGCAACGTCTGCCGTTCGTCATTCTGCTATTTTTTCTAAATACGAACAATCAGAAATCTGCATTATGTTGGCGACATTTACTGGAACTTTTTAAAAGAAAACTTGAGGACCGTGACATCAGTTGTACTCAGAATACAATCAGTTAGTGCACTATTTGTCCCAGCAGTTTTCTTTCACTTTCCACAAGAAAAATGAGCAACTGCAACAGATGCTATCATTGTATGTTGCTTCATGACGACATTGCTCTATTCGCCTACTGTATAATGTGAATTCAATTACAGACCCTCAGAAGTGCATCAATTATCAAATCTATGAATGCACTACATCGAACCGATGTGTTGGAATAAAGACTTTCTGTAACAGGCACATAAATTATATGCGAATGGTGAAGTTAGAGGCGACTGGAGAAGGAAGAATAGCCATTGCAGATCTTATTAATTAATTTCGCGATTTCTACTGTTGTTTTAGGTATTATTAGCTATACATTAACGCTAAACGCCTTAACGCATCTGTGACAGTTCGACTCTGCGCCGTTTCAAAATCTCATTAATCGAGTAGCACAGGAGTGAAACGACACCAGCGCGCGAGAAACTTCACTGCACGTGCAGTTGCCACTGAGCTGCGCGATCAATCACAAAAGTCAGTCGACCGACGTGAGTAGACGAAGAGTTGAGCACATTCATTCTAGAAGCAGTCACTAGACGCAGGTGTGAATTTCTCAGTGTCACGGTCTAATCACATGCTAATGACTGTGACCTTAACCTTACTTTGCGGTCCAGTATTTTCTCAAGACGTCGATTGTTAACTCTTGTAAGTCTTGTGCGATATGAGATGCGGCACTAGCCGTGCCACCCTGGTCATATAGACTTAAGATATCAGATTCACTGGGTTAGAAACTTATGCTCGCGGGAGTTCTGCTGGAGAAGTTCACCTCATAGAAAAGAAATACTACGGTTAGGATCAGTTTTATAGTTAGTGTTTAAGATTAGGGTCAAGATTAATTACGGAATACAGTTTATTATCACCATGTGGTGACTGATCAACTACTCCGGGAGTGCTCTCGCGGGTGGGCTTGACTGCTTTCTACCGCATTTGTCCAGCGGTGTAGCAGACGACACAGCGATTTATAGCCACTAGCAACACAGGTCCATGCTGTACCTCTGCCAGTTTGGCTGCAGTTTTGCACCTAACGACTTTAAAGCACCAGCAGTGCGTGCAGAATACTCAGTCATAACTACTTCGATTTACAAAAACAACAAGTAACAAAACTAGTTCAATGTCCTTTAGCAGTTGGGCGTTTTTCGCTTGATACTGTACTAGACTACAAGTTTATTTTATGCCAGACTGAGAGAGGCGGTTCAGGCCTATGCCTCGGAGTACAACGTTCTGTTTTTTGATGCGCCGGGCACAGCGGGGCATGCAAAGCACGCAGGAGGTTATCTGGCAAGCGTGTGACAGGCCAGCAATGTGACCTTGCCCTTTGCTACTAGTAGTTGAACGTATATAGTAATAGTATACTGTTCGTCTCCCAGGAGGTATTGCACAATGCGCAACAGGTGCGATGTCGCTATAGGCTGGCTTGCGTAGCCGTGATCACGAGTACGGTATGACTACAGTAGCCTATATGACTGTATGAGTTAGTGTCGTTGTGTTATAGGGGCCTACGTTAGTCGCCGGCTTTCACGCTAACGTCAGTTCTCAGATACGTGTGTCGATCACGTCGCATCCATTCGGTAGGTACTACAAACAAAGAACTTTTAGGTTTACAGTAAAGACATAAGACACAGTAGGCTGGATTGCATTTAAACTGAATATAGTGTCTTCTGTGCAGTAAGGGGTTTGTGTTTTTATCTATCTGCTCTCCTTGTCTGTATTATCATAACTTGGGAGTCGACTGGCCACTCGCGCTCACATTTCCGCTGCTGCAGCAGCCGGAAGCCAGCCCACTGATGGTGTTAAGCTGATAAGATAACTTGTGGGGATTGGTAGAGGGCGCCCCAAATATAGTGTATTTTGCCGACATTCGACAACGAGTTAAGATTTGGTAACAGGACTGTACTTCATGTTGTATTTTTGATGATAAATTTAGATCTATAGCAAGGCATTGTCTTTCCTAACGTGAGCTGCTTTCTTATTGATACTTATTAACTTTTTCAAATTCGGTTTAAAGGGGCTACTTAAGCCGTTGCTGAACCGGGAGAAGGGGAACAAGGGGTGCATGGGCTATTCAATTATTTCTTAGTTCACCAGTCTCATAAATTATACACATGCCGGTCGCTTGTAATTACTGCACATCGACTCTGAGGACGTGTGGAGTTGGGAGCTGTGGACTACACAGTGCAACTTCAACGCCATTCACTGAGTCGTATCTTTCTTAAAGCTCTCTTTCTCTGAAGTTACGACCTTACGGCGCTATACAAATCTGTTTATTATTATTATTATTACAAGTATACTGTATGACCGCAATACGACGGTAAACGAGAAAGAGAGGGAGGTGATTGCGATGTGGAGTGGCTTGCAGTCTATCAGTGCAACGTATCAAGTTGTTCATTGCTTCGAGGCATATCAAAGTCACAACGACGAAGAAACAATAGTCTTCCGGTAACAGCCACTTACGCACATTACATTTGATCACGACATGTTGTTCTTTTGTATGCAGCCTTACGTTAATAATTTAGCAACATTTGATATTCATTTCAGTATTACAGTATTTTTCGTTTACACGCCAGGTCAGAACAGGACAAGGTATTGGTGAAGCCTGCCTATTGGAGACTTGAAGTAGAGCGAAACAGACACTGCACTGGATTGCCGATGGAAGAAAATTGGAGGTTGTCCACACGTTGACTGCAAAGACTCTGTCAGAGCATTGACAGAGCAGCGGGGGAGAAACGGGCTGCCGTATGTGTTAAACAGCGTAAGGATTAAGTTAAATTTGTGCAACAGTACATCATTATGCACATTGACACCGTTATGTAGAAACGGCCACGTCCCGGAGAATCTAGCCACCAGCTGATGACGACGATAATGAGAATATCACGTTATCTTTAGATTGACGTGACTACCTGTTAATCGGTGCTTTGATAGTTTTGTCAAAGTCTATAGGCTACAGGTCCACTATAATCATTTCCTGTGTGATGTTGTGGCAAAATCAGTATCAGACTGACAAGCTAGTGTTGACCACCTGTGGCGTTTGATCGTGCGTGTGGTCCTGCATCTGCTTTGTGGTCGGCGCGTCGAGTGTCGACGTGTATACCACTCGCTCTAACCTGCGCGCTAATTGGCTCGGGGTCATGAACTTTTGCTGCACATCAGCCACTTGCATCGTCAATGAACATAGGCCCGGTCGGTCACAGCTGGTTCGCATAAATCAGTGTTGGCACGACGCTATGCACAGGCCGCGTTGTGTGTGCGGGCCGCGCGGTGCTTTGCGTGTGTTCTCGGTTGCTCTCTTGCTTGCTTACGTACTCAATCGGTTGGCCGTCCGTCACTGAAGTGCTTTGCGGCGTTCCGGCTCTTTACAGCTGCATAGGCGAGGTCAGTTCGTTCGTTCGTTGTTGTTTTAAGTTCATGTGTCTCGCATCAACGTCCGTCTGTTGAATGCACACTTGTTTCATTGAGGCTATGGCGCTTATTGACTCTTAGGCTCCATGTGTAAATTTTCTTACTTACTTACTTATCAAGTTGCAAACAGAAGATTATCGATGTATTGCACGGTATTTGACGGTGTGAAGATTCAGAATTGCGTCTACCTATTCCATTCGTTGGTATATTACGGCGTCATATATTTTTGATTGTTTAAGCTTGCACTTATAGCGTACATGTTAAAGTTTTTGTGTGACTGAAAATAGCTATACTTGCTACATCTGTGGGGTATACAGTGTCACTCTAGCGACAGGGAGGCTGAGGGAGCTTATTGCGATGTAAGTTCTCGTCTTGCCTAATAGGACAAGAGCTCAGCTACCGCCAAGATAGCGCGCGTCGTCTTGGTCACTCATCATCTCTTAACAAAGGACGGGCGGATGAAATTGTGATGGTACTAGTGGAGTTAAACATCGTGAAAGAGTGTGATCCTATGACGTTGCTCAAAAGTATTCACTGTGACTTAGATGCCGGTGCGTGATGAAAACTCGCGATCACGTGACAAAGATGGCGGCCACAGTATTGAATCGGCCATAGTCGAAAATCCCATCGTAGACGCAAACACCGCAATGTTACATGCAATAGAACCGGAGTTATTGACGATAGAAGTTTTGAATGCCTTTAACATATGGGTGCCTCTTAATAACACACTCGTTTGGGGCCACCCCCGCGAATGTCGCCATCTACTGTAAACTCTCAAAAACTGGAGTCTTTGGGCTACATTTTTTCGCCAGAAAACGCCGAAGAACGTCCATAAGGGGCCATAATGCCGTTCAAGGTCACCGATTTTGGTACTAATAGAAAGCTCAATAGCCAATATACGATTTTCCATTAGTGAATAATACTAACTTACGTTGTATCTCGCGCCGTTTCGAGATATCAGAGGTTATTGGTCACATTTTTCCCGCTAATGCCTGTCTAACACATTTGTTTGGGGTGACGTCCTAAACCTGGAAATTTGGCACGAAGACATTGCGGCATCGTACGGTGCAAACCGCTTTTCGATATTTTAAACCGTTTTGCAATTGATCACTAGTGTGACAGACAGACGGACAGAATTGCGATAGCAACAGCGTGCGTCTTGCGAGATGACGCGCGCTAAAAATTATAGAATAATACGTACTGTCACGGATTTCAAGTTTGTTTTTCCGTTGTGGCACATTTCATATAGGCCTGCCTAATGATATTCGAGAACTTCATCTTTTGCAGCAGAATAGTTGCATCTGTAGTCTATGCGTTACTGGTGTGCAGCAGGCTTCCAGCTGCAAAAAATATTAGGTTATCGGTGCCCTGTTGCGAGTCTGTTGAAGATAGACCAAAGTTAGATTTTCAGTGATTGTTTGAGTAAAAATCCCACAAGGCAGAGTGCAGACAAATAGACGGAGCGGGTAACGCTCAATGCAGTCTCCTATGGGAGGGCCACACCACAATAACTATACCCAGCTGCCAGAATCAATCAGCAACAGCAGCCTACAGTAGAGCATCCCAATTCGCGATTCGAATCGATTCGTTTTGTAAAAAAAATCGGCCTTTCGATTCACTAGTTGTCATGTAGTTTTTCTTGCTTATTTATTGTATAGTCTCAGCAAAAAAATAAGCTTACGTC
>Ga0126335_1002223_pt1 | contig 11489 bp, 12 predicted proteins | sample OlaspJWI45metaG_FD_108409 | JGI IMG/M metagenome (GOLD analysis project Ga0126335, IMG submission 108409) | Marine gutless worms symbiont microbial communities from Oahu, Hawaii - Olavius sp. 1 OAHU.JWI-45 metaG | ecosystem: Host-associated > Annelida > Digestive system > Unclassified | place...
GAGGCTTTGCACTCAAGGTCACGCAATTGACGACACTTACTGTGGAGGCTTTGCACTCAAGGTCACGCAATTGACGACACTTACTGTGGAGGCTTTGCACTCAAGGTCACGCAATTGACAACACTGCTCAAGTTTCGTCCTCCGTTCCTCCGCAGCCTTCTTCAAACGCTGCAAAGCATCTTGTGTTTGTCGACACAATTCATCCAAGTCTTGACTACACACACAAACATGCAAACTAAAGTCACGACTACATGCACACAGAAATGCATACTAACAGCTTCAGTGTCAGTACAATGATAGCATCACAGCTGCTGTGAGATATAAAGTTATTAACAACACAAAATGCAACGACTTGTACACAGTAGTAGCTGTGTACAACAGTTTATTTCAATTAATGTATAAAAACTGTCGTTTTATAATAACTGTGTAATGACCACTGTTAAATGACAAATCTAAAACAGCAAAAATTAATTTCATCACCTCACCTGCCGTGGACATAGTACACCGTTCTTATTATGTCCATGGCCATTTAACAGTGAAATTAGCACACAATTTTTGAAGTCTCTAGCTTTAGCCATTCCGGAGATATAAAGGGGGGGTCCCAAAATTCAAAGTAGGTCATGTGATCCCACCCCTTGACAGCATTTGACCTAATTTGCATATTTTCCATTAGGGCCCCTTGCCCTTTCTATGCACATAAAATATGAAGTCTCTAGCTAGATATAAGAGCGGGGGGGTCCCAAAATTCAAAAGTATGTCACATGACTTCACCCCTTGACCCCGTTTGACCTCATTTGCATGTTTTCACTTCGGGCCCTAGCCCTCAATATGTGCACAAAATGGTGTCATGATCGGATTTAATGTGACTGAGATATTGTGATTTTAAAATTTGGCATTAAAGCTTGAAATTCCCTATTCACGCCCATTTTAGGGGGGCTTGGGGCATATTTCCCCCAAATGACGTCACCCTTCATTCTAACCCCAAAAGGCACCTTCTTATGTAAAAACACATCGTTTGAGTCATTAAGTGTGTGCACCAGTGCTGCGGTTTGACCTGCGGAGAGAATCAAGAAAAAATAACGACAGTCAAACAGTCACAAAAGTGATATATTCACGTATTTGGGGAGAACCTCCTGCCCCAAAATAGGTCATGTCCTGAACGTAATCATGTGTGCTAAATTTCAGAATGAAATAAAGAGGGGTTGCGATTCTACAGAGTGACGAAATTTAAATTTTCCTATTGATATTTGAATGGCCATTACAACAGTGCACACATGCTTTATTCACAAGCTTTTGCTTAAATTTTACAAAGGTAATGGATACTCTTGTAGCAGTCCTGTCACCACGTTTGTGTTACTGTGCAATGTTATTGACCTGCAGCTGCATATCACAATGCTCAGCATTTATTCACATGTGGGTAATGGTGCTGTACTGTTGCACAGTTTTTGCTTATTTTGTTAACATTAGAGTAAGAAATGCAGTAAGGCATGTCGTTTCAGCTTAGCAATAGAGTTAGGGTCTGGGTTAGCATTACGATAACAGACTGCTGAGATTTTAATTTTGCTGTCCTATGCTAAGGACACAGTGAGAATCAGATCAGTGGTTTCAGTCAATGTCGCATGTGCATTGGAGACTTCTTTTACACAACAAGTGTCCACTGACAGCAACACATAAACAAGCAATGGCATGAAGCACTGCGAGAACTACTGACACGAGACTGAAAGCAGATGCATCAAGAGATGACAGATCACTGATGGACAGTTTGTTCTGACATATTACTGACATGTCATCAAGTACGACTGTAATGTGCTGACGATGTCTGTGTAGAACAGCAGCACAGTCACGTGCTGACAAGTGCAATATTTGACTGCTCGTTAGCTCAGCAGCCACCGCTGACAGCATACCAGCATGTTGATAGCACACGGACATAGCACCATCAATTAGCTACAACACATCAATTAACTACAACACTAGACAACTCACAACCACAGACACTGTGTCACACAGAACAGAAGCTATAGTACACTGCACATAACTTATCGGGAAACATCTTCATAACATCATGCACAGATCATCGTGATAACTCAAGTAATCAAAAATTGCAAAACATACTACTACTGCTAACACATCATTAACTGGTGACTGGTGACCCAGAAACAACATGAAAAATGTCCACCATAGACCAAAGACCTTACGCATGAATGCATGCAAAATGTCTGTGTTCCATCCCATAAATCAACAGCTGTATTGCACTGTGCTATAGTAACTAGAGCAGCTGTGTTAATGTTCTCTCTTTTACTCCAGACCATCATCAGTAATCAGATGAGGCCGCGGAGGTTGAGGGGTGCCTGGTTTAGTCGCCTTTTTCGACATCCAGCCAGGAGATGGAGTGGGTCTATTCTAAGCCCCGGACCCACACGGGTAACTGCTGACTACACTAAGGTCACGCAAAATGCAACGACTTGTACACAGTAGTAGCTGTGTAACAACAGTTTATTTCAATTAATGTATAAAAACTGTCGTTTTATAATAACTGTGTAATGGCCACTGGTGGAAGATGACGGTAGCAAACTGTACAGACCTTACAACGCTGACACCATGCATCATGGTCATACTGCAGTGAACCACCCAGCTCACTCGGCAAACAATCACGACCAACAAGTGTGTGTAACTCGTCAATAGCACAAACCACCTGAAACAGTCTGCCACTAATCACTATCACTCAACATACATCAGAACACTGCAAACTCAACTGTGTCACAGTGTCAGAGTGTAGATGATTAACGTCCCATTCGACACTTTATAGGTCATTTTGGGAACAACTTTAAAAGGCCAGATGACCCAACCAACAGCGTCAAAGCACTGAAGGATGCCAGTTGGCCACTGAGATAAGCTTCAATCCCATAATAACCACTCCACCATGTTACAATATGAACTGTAAGCAACTGCCTCTAGGCTAATTACAGCATAAGGGTTCCAGTGTGACAAAAGCCCAATCTGCTGGACCTATAAGTTGCCTAGAACATCGTGCAACAAGAGTATTGCACTGTACTGCAGTAACTATGGCAGCTGTGTTAATGTCCCCTCCTTACTCCAGACCAAGATCACAAATCGGATGAGGCCATGCACAGAGGTTGAAGGATGCCTGGTTTAGTCGCCTTTTATGACATCTGGCCAGGAACCAAGTGGGTCTATTCTTGGATGGGTGACTCTTCGGACAGGGTAAACCATCTAGGTATGTAACTGGCCAACTAACTCAACCTTACATCCCTCTGGAATTGGTAAATGAGCACAAGGGAAGACAAAGGCAGGTGTGGTTCATTCTGTTCGTGGGTAAACACGTGGGTGTGTAGGTAAAACTGTGAGGTCCTTGAGAACACGTGCCATATCGGAGTAATACTGAGGCGAGTTTTTCAGTGAGAGACACTACATGATGAGGTGTCTGCACATTTACCCTTACCTTCAACTGGTGTTCAGATTTTACACCAATCACCATATATCAATAAAACTACATTTAAACACTCAACTACTATCAACAAGTACATATGAATAACAGAGCTAAAGATAAAATACAAATGATCTGAGACAGACAAGCATATAAACGCAGAGCCGAGAAGAATTACCCTGACGTTAGCTGCTGATGGCGGAACTGCTAATGTTATTGACTTGCTCTCAGACAGTAGACACAGACAACCGAATGGATCCCGTAGATGATCCTAGGAGACACAGATAAATTATGCCACTACAACTATGTAACTAATAGTCTGGATGCCATAGTCCCCCACACTCCATACCCATTTTATATTATTGTTACGCACCGCTGTCCATTTCCCTATAAGCTGGCTATAAAAATTTTCTGACTGACTGATTGACAGTCTTAAAACCTGAATGTGACGTAGATATTCTTCAGATGTACTACTACGTTCCTAGGTCAACACATTCAAAAGTTAGAGTTTGTATTAAAGTAATATGAAAATAGAATGAGCCACTGTCACTTACACTGTTCATCAATATTTCTATCAAGTTACGATAACTTCTGATCAGCAGATCATGATATTTTTGTACAAACAGACAAACACAACTAAAGAGAAAAAGTTATCCAAAAACAATACACTGACCTTGACAGCATAGCTGGTACACAGGTAATGCTGGTACACAGGTAATTACAACATATGGGACAGCATTACAGAGGCAAACAGCAAAGAGCATTAACATGTTTTGAAGCAAGCACAATACACATAACTACGTAAATGTAATATAAGGTAGCTGCAGCACAGTGAGCAATACAGACTAAGTGTGCTCTATAAACTGTACACACTGAACAACAAGTAATTCCAATCTTTCCAGATGACAAAAATCATGTCACTACACACTAAAACCATGCATCTGCAGGCTAAGCACAACAAACTGAATCTATGTAATGAGAAATGTTAGACACACCAACCTCTACAACAAGTAAGACACTATGTAACACATTCAGTGCTTCAGCTCTCGCCATCCTAGCATCTATCAGCACCATAAAACTGCTGCAATATATCAACCAACACAGCTTGCTAAACGACGGCCAAACAACGCATATGAAATAAAAATAGACAACACTGAGAAGCCAGAATAAACTAAGTGTAAATTAACAAGAACAAAAAGCCGACTGACTATCTGCCACAATGTGCACAGCTGAATCAATACATAGTTTCACCACAATGTGCACAGCTGAATCAATACATAGTTTCACACTGTAACACATCAAATAATTAAAACAAAAATTAATACTGCAATCATAACCACAACATTGAGCACCAAAGACCACAATTTCACTTATCTACCTGAGATAACAAACTTACGAGAATGAAAGACATGAAGAGAAGCAATAGCTAAGGAGATCGGCTAGATGAGTGGCATTGGCTGTAATCCATACTGAATTGTTGCAATGCATCAGTATCAATGTCCGACCAGCCACATCACGACTTCCTGCAGGCAGCACACATCGACATTTCACTGTTAACCACGAACAAATAATAACAAAATAGGACTTGCGGTCTAGTGAGGTGACATCGGCACAGCACAAGAAAGTAAGTAAAGTTTCACATCCAATCTGACATAAAGCAGGTCAACTAAGGTCATCTCAAAAACAAATGCTTCTAGACAATCACGTACAGGAAAAATGGCTATCAAATACACAAACTCTAAGAGCAAATACGTACAAAAAAACAAAACAAAAAAGCACAAAAACTGTAGCAAGTCGGCATCAATATAAACTAACATACCCAAGAAAGTTCAGTATGAAGAACGGCTAATACGAGTGCACACAAGCATGCACAAATGTAACAAACAGCATAATTCTAATCTCTTATCCTTCACACAATCAAGCTGAATCAGCAACCACATGTACAACATGCAATTCCTAACACTTAGATAGAGAGGACCATCAAACATGAAGACACAGAAAGACCTGGGCAGATGCAGGCACCAGACTTCACGACATCAGCATTCAAGTCATCAATGAGGTCAGAACGAATGTGCTGCGATTTACATTGAACTGGAGACGAGTTACATCGTCCAGCAGCTACAGTGATAGACAGTGCAGTGTCACAAGCTAACACTGATGCAGCAACAACAGCTAAACACCTGCACTGTATCCAGACCATAATAACAACAGCAACAACAAATGGGAACCTGTTTTTCAGATGAAGCACAGCAATGCAGCATACAGGTACCAGAACGTTGACAGACTGAGCCACTGACATGATGGACCACATCACGAATGTGTCTAACAGTATGACAACTGAGAAAAGGTCGATTTTTGAACCACAGATGTAGCCACATGTCACACAAGTAAAGCTGCATCCTCAGAGGTGTAACTTCAAATTCTGAGCCCCTACAGAAAACCACTCAAGGCCTTCCAAAAAGCTGCATCTGATATTTCAAACAAATGCATTAGTGATATTACAAATATTAAACAATGTCACTACCAGCAGTATCAGTTGATGGCAGTGTCTTCTGTACATTACAGGCTTCATCTGGCAGACAACAGAAACTGTGATGTATTGATGACACTGAAAGCACAATGTCAGACAAACGCATCCGCTGCACACATCTTTCTGTGTTCAGTACACACCGACGCAGCGCGGATGTAACAAGCTTCGGATCACGTTGACTCAAAGCGACTTCCATCAGTGTAAACAAAGGCAATCACTGAAGACTATATCTTCTCATCAGTTATCCATACAGTTCACCAGCCACTAACGTACCAAAACCAATCACTACATTGTACATGTATGCATGCAGCAAAACAGGGTCCTACTAAAAGCCATCCAGTGCAGTCCATAACCATCCGGAGGCCATCTGGAAGCCATCCAGCAACGTCCTAAAGTGTCTGGCACCGCCCAGAGACCTTCTAGAAGCACTCTGGCAATGTTAATCTTTTTCTTCTGCCAAATCTACTCTATCAGCCAAAGTTCAGACTGTCGAACATGTTTCACATATTGTAAACGTAAGTCTTTTCCACCACAGACAACTGCTCCATAGCATCTGAGCAGAGGAACATGAGTGGCAGAATAACCACTTCCCGTTCAAACGTATTACTGTGACTTCCACTCTCTCTGTCAGTCTGCTCCCCTCCGTTCACTCTCCTCATTTTTAATTTTTACCTGTGCATCATCAGCTGTACTGGCAGAACACATACTGTTTTGGGAGTAGTCTATGTCTGAAAAACTCCCTACATTAGCATGAAGATGTACATTCACAACATCAAACATTCCACTTTCAAGGTTATGGGCAGTGTTGGACGGCCTCTGGACAGTGACGGACAACCACCGGATGGCTTTTAGTACCGACAAAACAACACAAATTGGGCACACTTGTCATTTTGACATACGTAGTGCAAACTTACTGCATATAAATGGTAGATCTAGGGTTAAGTCAGGGTCAGATACAACGGTATGTGTATGTATTATGTTCATAAATGTCAGGGTCAGATGCAAGGTTAGAATTTGGGTTGCAATTAGGCTTTACATTACATTAGAGTTATTTAGAGTGGCCTAAAGTACAAATACTGCTAAACCACTACCATACACGGTGTGCAGAACTAGAAAGTGAAAACAGTTAGAAAGGAAATGATCGGAAAAAGAGATAAGTTTTGAGGCGGTTTCTAAAAACAGACAGCGTTGAAGCTGAGGTGACGTCGGGCGGCAGACTGTTCCAGAGGCAGCATCTGGCAACCGGAAATGCACGATCACCAACAGTGGACAGCTGTGTACGTCGGATCACTAGCTGCGAGGATGACGACGACCAGAGACGGTGACAGTTTGAAACAGCAATGCTCTGGATGTAGTCGGAAAGATACCATGGCACCAGGCCGTGCAGGCATCGGTATGTGAGCACAGCTAACTTGAAATCGATGCGTTCCGGAGACCGCAGCCAGTGTAGGTCTCGCAGCAGGCTTGAGGGTTACGTGCATTGGTAGCTTATTCCAGTGAAGTGACGAAACCCCAAGAGTGCTACAGACTATGCTGAAACTCACGCGCAGTTAAATATTAGGTTCCTTCAATGACGTGGTACTTCACCAGTTAACCGTTTCGTCCATAAAATATGGAGGTGCGCCTATTCCGTAATGGGTTCCAACATTCCATACACTAAGCAAAGCAAAGCAAAGCAAAAGAAGTTTAGACGATGGCGCAGGCCGAAGCCTCTATGCCCTCCAAATTAAATAGAACATAATTTGTACAAACTGTACATTATTAATCAAAAATATTAATGAAACTTCTATTTCTAGACACTGTTGAAATTGGGCTATTTTGTCTAATGTGGCTTTTTTGACATTCAGTTACGGTTTGCGTTAGGGTTTAACCAAATCAACGCGTAAACCATAGAATATGCAAAAAGCCACATCAGACAAGAATGCCCGAAATCGTAACAAGTACGGAACAGGTACACGAAGATTAAAATTCAACAAGAGCAGGTGACATGGATCGAGGCCAATCATTTTACCTTAAAATGAAAGATTTTAGTGCCTTTCTGCAACTTCCTGGCTACAAAAATGAACTTATTCTTCAAAAGTAAACAAATAAAAGAACAAAAAAAACTTCCGTAACATAGAATCTTAAATGGAATGAAAATATAACTAAACAAGAAAAGTTGGTCGAATGCAAGTGCAACTGTAGTCACTGTAGTGCGAGTGCAACCAAAATTCTTGTTTGTTAACTTTGGTTGTTAGGTTATTTCTTCTTAAATAATACGGTAGAACTTTCTTGAAGCACGTACGCTAAACTAACAAGATTACCTTTTGAAAAGCAACTAATTCCTCCCACCAGCGCATTCCGAGTGCTGACTACTCTAGCCACTCAGTGCACTCACTCAGACTATGAAGAGACTAGCTTTAACAAGTCTCGGATAGACGAGCTAAATTTTACATACAGACATATCGTACTACATGAAAAGCTGTATCGTTACATTTTATTAATGAATGCACATATGACCTATGCTAATGCTAATTTAACCAGAGATGGTCTGGTGGAAACGGTTTCGTGACCAGCGCCTCTGAAGTTACGACCTTATGGCGCTATACAAATCTGTTTATTATTATTAATTATTATTATGACCCAACCAGTAACATGTCTGTTCAACCGGCCAGTCAACCGGCGAAAATTGTCGATTATAGACCGCCTGTTGGCCGGCAAAATTTAGATCAGATATTGTCAATGCAAACATGAAATACAGCAGTATACATTACAACTGTATGTGTATGTATTATGTTCATAAATGTCAATTAAGTGTACATAAATTAATAGTGATGGTGAACTACTAGTGTATAACCATTCAAGATACCGACCCAACCCAACCCAACCGGCAACTGGTTGACCTGACTGACTTCCATCTCTGAATTTAACCACCTGCATTTTTTGCTGCTGTGACCTTGATCTCACGACCTTCATAATCAACTTGATCTACATACAATACACTGAAGATGTACATTCCACATAGGCAGACAGATGCAGCGAAGTGCATTACCATGACACTACATGGGTTATATAAAAATTGCAATTTAGCACCTTATTTTGAATCTCAGAATTTGTAACTAAGAAATTTGTAAGTGATTAGTGGCAAGCTTAATTCTTATATTGTAAATGTATCAGTGGACACAGAAATAATGGGTTTTTTGCAGCAATGGAAACAACTTGCAAAACTCAGCAACAAAACAATGTATCACTAAATACAAGCAAAACATTCACTAGGATACTGTTTCTTCAAATCTGTCATAGTGTAATCACAGTAAGATCAAAGAAATGGCTAGCCTACCTCACACTTATTATCAGCAGCATCATAACACAATTAAACTGACTTTATATAGAACGTACAAACAAGAAAAGCACATGTCTGACTCAGTGGTGGGCAATAATCCACTAACTCAAAAGTCCGCTTCGCTAATGCTAAACCGCTAGAGCAATTAGTGGAAGTTAACGATAACCGCTAACCACTTACTTTTTAAAATATGAATTTATCTTCCAATTTCGTTTTTTTGCTATAAAACCCTTAAAACGGACACAGAGAGGCTTAGAAAACAGCTTTCTAACAATGTATAGCATGAGAAGATCGTAGTTATGACGGTCAAGATAATCAAAACTTTTAAAATTCTTACTACTCTATATTGGTTCAGTTTTTTCTATTCTAATATATTAAGTTAAACGAATCCATTCATTTTGGCTCGCCTTCCTGTTAGCGGACTTAAAGTTAGCAGAACTTAATTTAGTGGAAGCTAACTGGTCCGCTAAAGGTTTCAAGGTTAGCGGAACCACTAATCTGCTAACAAAAATGTTAGCTTTGCCAATTAGCAGTTAGTGGATTAGCAGAACTGTGCCCACCACTGTTAGTAATCAGTTTCTATCTGTACAATGTGCCCACCACTGGTCTGACTACTAAATAGTCTACTATCATAATCAGTCACAAGCCTCTGCCAGCTGTTACAAATGCCAATATTGATATGGAAATGTGTCACAAACGGGGAAACAATAAGGGCACAAGTGCTACAGTGTTGACAGAACAATCTTTCAGATTATCTGGACTTGATGCAAGTGCATTTAATTTTAAGCAAAGGTTCAACTTCTATTAAACTATTCACATGTGCCAGGCCAGAGTTAGTTAAAAGCATAACATTAATTGAGTTTTTTGTGATTCAGCATCTATCTTGAATACAAAAATGTATAGACTTTTTTTATTGAGTAAGAAATCACCAACTTATTTGGCAAACATTTTTTTCAGATGCACAAATGTTGTGTTAAATACAGTGCACAAAGTTTTCTTAGCAGTACCTAAAAAGCCAAACTTATCTGTGTAACGTTACTTTCAAATTTAACAAATTGCACACATCTGCATGTGTAATAAGAATTCAAGATATTTGTCTGTTATAAGATACTGTAGTTTCCAAGTTTTTGTTACAAATATATTCACAATAGCTGGGCAAATAAATGCAAATATGCAACATAATCGTGCAAATGGTGTTACAAGTACCAAAATTGGCGTGATGATTCAATAGGGTATACTAAACATTTACGTTCACCATTTGTACGATTATGGTGCATATATGGCCTGAAGAAGAATCACAGGCCGCAATATGACAGAATGCCCCCTGTGTGAGAAGGAAGGGAACACCCTGAGAAAAGCTATGACCTTGAAATTGAACGAGAAAATTAATGAGTGTGCCAAGACTCTCAATAATGGTAAGCTCCTGGCAAAACTGAGTGCTGGAGATGTCATCGCACAGGAGCTGAAATATAACCCCGAGTGCTTGGTAGCACTGTACAACAGAGAAAGGGCATTTCTAAATGCTCAAAAGCAGGAAAAGGCTGAAGAGACTCCGATGGCTTTTTCGGAACTGGTGACATACATTACTGACACAAAAAATGCTAGTGAGGGTTCAGATCCACCAGTTTTCCGCCTTGGAGACTTGTGTTGCCTGTACAAGGAAAGACTGGAGCAACTAGGCATCAAATCTCCTAACATGCATGCTACCCGCCTGAAAGAGGAGTGCCAGCTGTTTTCCAGACTATTCATCTCCTGTCAGGTCAGATAGATTAATTTGGAAGACTTCTTCAAGCATGAGAACCAAGCAGCTCCTGCTTCAGTGAGTGACAAAGTTAAGCCTGAAGTCTGAAACCAGAACCAAGAGAGGACAAGGGATGCGAAGAGTAACAGGAACTACCAAGATGCCCCAAAACTGGAGAAACTTTCTGCGAGATGATAGCAATAAGACAGAACTATTTAATTTCCTCGCAGACAAAGTGTGTGAGGCTGACACAACAAGCACCATCATCGTGACAATGGGAGATAATGCCATCAGCAACAAAGTGAGGTCCCTGGATGCCGTGGCCCCGTGCTCCCATGAGGAGGCTGACACCAGAGTGTTTGTACATGCCAGGGATGCAACGTCGCAAGGTAGCAAGTCCATTACCATTAAAGCAAATGACACTGATGTCGTCGTTATAGCAGTGTCGACC
>Ga0126335_1002224_pt1 | contig 11488 bp, 7 predicted proteins | sample OlaspJWI45metaG_FD_108409 | JGI IMG/M metagenome (GOLD analysis project Ga0126335, IMG submission 108409) | Marine gutless worms symbiont microbial communities from Oahu, Hawaii - Olavius sp. 1 OAHU.JWI-45 metaG | ecosystem: Host-associated > Annelida > Digestive system > Unclassified | place...
GCTTACCAATAAGGACGTGTCTCTGATTATGAGAGGAAGGTTGTACAGTAGCTGTGTGCGTACCAGCGTGTTGCATGGAAGTGAGACCTGGCCTGTAAGGAAAGAAAATGTGGTGGCACTTCATCGAGCAGAGATGAGAATGGTCAGGTGGATGTGTGGCGTTAAGCTAAAAGACAGACTCCTAAGTAAGTTGTGTGAGACTAGGTATAGATGACATAGCATTTGTATTGCAGTAAAACAGGCTGCGTTGGTATGGGCATGTTCTGCGAAAAGATGATGATGATTGGGTGAAGAAATGTATGGAGTATGAAGTTGAGGGCCCTAGACCAAGGGGAAGACCAAAGAGAACTTGGAGAGGTTGTCCGAGAGGACTGTAAACACGTAAAATGAACAAAGAGGATGTTATGGATCGTTGTAAACGGAGAAAGCTCAGAAAGGTGTTAAAGGCTGTCCGATGATCAGGATGGGTGAGTGTTTCTTCTGGTACCGGCCTACCCGGGTGGGTAGTCCCGGACCAAAGGCCGATAAACGGTTGTTGTTCGTAGCACGAGCAGGAGACTTCGGAATCTAGGCCTATATTGGATGCTTTGTGGACTGATCTGAGTGATCTCTGTGACAGTTTGGAACAATGTGGTTGTATACAAGTCAACTTTGAGTAATTTTTGTTTAATTCAAACTACAGTAAAAAAACTGACTATAGGTTTGTGTTACATGCAATTGCTATAGGCGAAGCCATGCATTAAACAGCGAAATTCAGAAATTTGACAAGTAAAAATCTTTTCCGTCGATTTGGTGTACAGCTTACCGGTAAAGCATTAAGAATAAACGATTCTTTTTAATAGAATAGCGGACGATAAAAATTTTAGAACTAAGATGAATTACTAAGTAAAAAACGATGCCACACTGATTTGGCAAAGGCTGCACCGAATGACCCCGCCGCGTGACGAACAGACTGACAGACATACATCGTGAACATCACTAACAGTAGTCTGCATCTCATGCATTCGATGCAGTCTAATGACATTCATATACCGCTATTGCGGTATATTGCGAAATATCGTTACGTATCGATTTATGGTGGTTTTTGTACTTCTCGCCGTTCTCAACTTGTCGGTGCCTGCCGGTGGTTAGTGTTTTCACATATTTGTTTGCAACGTGTTGTCATTGGTACTGTAGAAAAGTCTTCTACGTACAACAGACGATAATACGGCAACACAGGTACGTGAACAGTTAATAAAATGCTCGCAACAGGCGTAGTACAGTCAGCGTGTGTGGAACAACGCGAACGCCAAGTTCCAACATGCAGGATGAGAACTTTTTGTAGAGTGAAAATTTCTACTTTCCGGTAAATTATTTCTTCATAATTATGTCTTTAACGATATTTGCTGTCGTTTTTAACGGTTAAAAATGGGTGTTTCCACCACCGGGTGTTTGAGACACCTTTACCAAGTCTTCAGTTTCTCTTTTCAGTACTTATCTGTTTGACTGTTGCAGCTGATGAACAAGTTATGGATCATAGGGACGGTGAAGTGAAAGTACGATATGTCAGGACTGCGTCCGAAACTAGCCAGCCAGGTACTAGCAGAAACCATATCGATTCTTTGGCAAGGCAAACCAGCTTCACATGTGTAAATGGTGATAATGTCATCATAGTCACTGATGATGCTGATGATGTCGATGGTCGGTTGGCTTCGTGGACATGTACACGTTGCAGCACTTCCAATCCGGTTAGTGTTGCCCAATGTATATCGTGTCTGGCTTTTCAAGTGCCAAGTAGTCAGTCGGTGAAAGATACAAACAGTTCAAAGGAAAAGTCTTCTGGTGCTGAATATGGCAGCGGTGATGGAGAAGTTGAGGCAATGACAGTTGATGATGAACTTTGGGTGTGCCGTAGATGTACACTGCACAATGAGGCAGAAAGCATTCGTTGCCAGTTATGTGAGGCTCCAAGACGGAGCACAAGTTTCCATAATGGCACAGTGGATTCAGTCAGTGATAAATGTCAACATTCTACCAATGCTGACAGTAAAGTTGATGTGCATGGTATGGGTGATGACAAAATGACTGTCTCTAGTCCCAGTTTTAGTGTAGATAGGTTGAATAATGTTGCTACTCGCTGTGGTGACAACCGGATTGCTGACTGGGCAGTGTGGACATGTAAAAGCTGCACATACAATAACAATCCTTCATGGGCAAGTATCTGCGACGTTTGTGAAACAGTTAAAGGTGCTTGTGGTTCTCCACAGCTGCAGGGAAGAATTGAAAAAACTGTCAGCAACACAACAGTAAGAGAAAATATAGATGAAGTTGCTTCCATCTGGCAGTGTAGAAAATGTACAACGGTAAATGCAAACTCAGTTCGTGACTGTATTTCCTGTGGTGCACTGCGGATGATGGTCCAAACTGAATGCTCACAGGACATGTGGACGTGTTCGAAATGTACCCTGCAAAACAACAGTGTGGCACATGTATGTGCAGCATGCCTTAGTAAGCGGAATACCGATTTGCCTCGAATTGACAATAGCAACACAAAATGGTCATGTTCTAAGTGCACATGTATTAATCACGGTGACCGGCACTCATGTCAGGCCTGCGGACATTATAAACAGACATCCCATAATCATTATAATAGCAGTCATGGAATATGTAGTGAATCTGAGTCTAGCAGTATGCGGCAGAGGTCTATCCATGTCAAAGAGCAACAGATAAAGGAAGAAATGGCTGCTCGCGATCAGTGGATGCAGATTGTCAACTACTGCAAAGTTGTGAGTGTCTTATTTGTTTATCGTATATATGTGTATTCCTATCACATAGCACTTGTAAACATACATTGCAGTTTGAGCTTTGACACACAGTCCTTGTTTCGTTGTCGTAATGCTAGCATAGCATCTTTTAATTGTTTGTATTTATGACTGTATAAATTTTTTATGATATCATCCGTTGAGTCAGTGAATTTTTCTGTCATAATTATTGACAGTTAGGGCTGTCAAATTAGTGCATTAAATTATGCATCAAGGACAACAGTGGCTCCAGTATTAAATACTTACTTTTTGCTTACTTGTTGTGCGTCATTTAGAACAGCGAACAGTTTGTCGATGACTCGTTTCCTCCGATTGGTCGGTCTCTGCACTATGATGGAAGTAACGGAAAAGTAGCCCAGTGGCTGCGGCTCAGCCAAGTTAGGTTATACAACCGAGAGGAGGCGCATTTGCCATGGACAGTCTTTAGCTCACCAAAACCGTCTGATATTTGCCAGGGAGTCCTCGGCAACTGCTGGTAACAGCCAGTCTTTGTAAAAAAATTTATTGTGTAATTCAGGTTTTTAAAATTTTTATTCAGTATGTGCACAGTACAGTTTGCTAACTTTGCTTTGGATGGCTTTAAAATGTGTTAATGGTGAATTTTAGTTATTTAATAAATACCTTTGTTTAATTTCAGTATTCAGTGTTAATGATTATTATTTGCCTGCAGTGCTGTTAACACACACTGCTTTAAAGCTTTTGGTTATATGTCAGGTAGTGTATTTGGTGTGTAAAAATTACTCACTGTCAGTCAGTGGTGTTTTACAGCAAGTTCATAGCCCTGGAACACGAGCTCTGGCAGTGTTGATCATCGTCACAAAACCGTGTGTAATTAAATTTAAAAATAAAAAATTTTTCCATAAAACTTAAAATTTTGTTCAGAAATGGTGCGATACTGTTACAGTATATAATACAACGTATGTTAGCATATAAGTCAATCACTGAAACCTGTCATGTCATGTCATATCGCCAACGTCGCTGTGCAATGGTTGGCTGCAATAATGAACAGCTTCATGTCAATGTTGTCTATCTCTCGCTTTCTCGAACAAGTGATCCGTGCAACCTACTCCATTGAAAGATGTTGTCTATCCAACTTGTCCTTGGTCTGCCTCTAATCCTGGACCCTTCTGTTGATCCAGTCATTGCTGCATACTCTGTTAAGTCCTTTGGTTGACGTAGGATATGACAAAAGTACTTCGTTCTTGCGTGCCTTTACATGATGCAGAAGTACTTGTGTGGTACCTGGCAGTTGATACACTGTTGTGGTGGTGAGCTTACGCGTCCAAGGAACCTTTAATAATTTCAACATACACTTGTTTTCAAAAGCTTGTATACTTGTTTCCTTTGGTTTGTTCAGTGTCCATGCTTCACATCTGTATGACATTACAGGCCATACCAAGGCCTTGACAAGCCTGAGTTTAGTATTGTTGCTTTGTTTTTCCACATTTTTGATGCCTTTGTCATTGTGTTCATGTCCATCGCTAGTCTTGCTTTAAACTCCATGTTGCACGTCGCATCGCCTTGCATTAGAGTGCCAAGGTATGAGGTATGCTCCAGTACAGACCTATTTATAATGACTGTTACCTTTGTTCGTCATTACTTTAGTCTTTGTGGCATTTATGTACGAGTTGAATTCTGTTCCCACTTGTTCCACTCTCTTTACCATCTCTTCGGGTGATGTTGCTACTAGCACTATGTCGTCAGCATACTGGAGATTTAGAATGTTAAACAAGCATGAGGAAACATTACAGCCTGCCAGACACCTTTTTTTACACTGAACGACTCAGATAGTGTACCTGCCACCTTCACTGCTGCTGACTGTTGCTTGTACAAGTTTCGTAACAGTTGCACCAAATGTGGAGGGAAGCCCATGTCAGGCATTGAAAACCATAATTTGTCATGCTGCACCATATCAAAGGCTTTAGTAAAATCTATAAAGCAGAGGGTTGTTTCCATTATTGTGCTTTCTCCAGAATGATTCGGAGATTCATATTTCGTCGTATGTTTCTCTTTGCATCTAAAGCCGGCTTGCTCTTCTGATATTTCTTCTTGCAATTTTTACTGCATTTTGTCTAACACTAAATGCAATAACACCTTGCTGGCATGAGATACCAGTGCTGTTGTCCTGCAGTTGCTACACAGCAGTGGGTCACCCTTCTTTGAGAGTGAAATAAAGACTGACTTTGTCCGTTCGTCTGGCCTAACACCGGAGTTCCACATGTCTACGGATATCTCATGCAGTTCATCCAAAACAATTTCGCCACCACAGCGCAGTAGTTCTGTCGGTATTTCATCTGGACCTGATGCTTTTCTCTTTGCTATCTTTGTCAGCGACTTTCATACTTCTGCCTTTACTGGTGGACGTTCACGCTCGGTAACTTCTGTGTGCATGCCAGAGCTTGAGTCATGGTACAGTTCTTCACAGTATTCTTTCCACCGCTTTGAAACTTCTGGTTTGGTCAACACTGTCCCTGTATTGTAGTCACTGAAACAACCGCAAACATTTCATGTGATTGAGTTTATTCAGAACTGTTACAATATACGCATGTATGTATACAAAGGTTCATGAGCTCACTATCTGTGGTTGCTGAGAGCCCTGAGCTGCTGGAGTCGATAGTGGTAACACGGGAGTTCTGTCCCCATGGCGTCTACCAGTTGAGACTGTGTAAGGATGGCCACTGGACGACTGTGATAGTGGATGATGTCTTTCCCTGTGATGAGTTTGGTCGCCTTCTCTATTCACAGGTTAGCTGGTCATGTGATGTGATGCTAATGGTGCGGATGCTTATGGCCAGTTGCATGAATCGCCACTTAACGTTAATCACCACTTTACTTCAAAATAAGCAAAATGTCAACACTCGGCCTCCGCCCTCGTGTGACATTTCAACTTTGCGACATATATATGTTAGCATGTCTCACTGGTCATCATGCTTCATTTGTATAGTGTTACTTTAACTTTTGAGTGACGTTCATGACAGATGGCTCTAAGGGCCTTATTGGTGTCTATATGCAGTAAATTGACTCAGCCTACATTGTGCATCCACATTCCACAGCAGTGATGGCAAATTATTCCACGTGTTGAGCACCTGATAATCAGCTACACAGATGCACTGCTCCTGTGAGATAAATTTCGCTCTTTTGATCTATTTACATCAAACTTAATGTGGTATTTGTTATTTTAGTCAATCAGTTTATTAGTCTCTCTCTGTAAGGCTTAGTGGTTGTGGTTCATTGTTTTCTGTGCAGTAACTGCCAGTGATTTAATGTGGTATATTCACTAACACTGCAACCTGTCTGTTGTGGTGCTGCATGTGCCGCGGCAGGCCAAACGCAAGCAGCTGTGGGTGCCGCTGATAGAGAAAGCTCTCGCTAAAGTCTACAGCTGCTATGAAGCCCTCGCCGTTGGCCGTTGCATCGAGGGTCTCAGCACACTCACTGGTGCTCCGTGCTACAGTTTGTCCATGTCGGGTAAGGCGGGAAAATTCTAATGTTTTATAAAAAAAAATTTATTCTCATCTTCAAAAATTACATGACAGTTCGCATACTGTCAGTATTAGCTGTGTAACTCGACGGTTGAGTATTTACAGGCTGTGGGTCGTGGACCCACTCTGTTTCCTTGTGCATCTAAACCATATTTGGTAGAGCTTATGTTTGGTTATGAGTTGGTCTTAGCTGGGGCAAGTTTTTTATGCTCGTTCTTTTTTGATGCACAAGACGTTCAGCAGTTGAGAGTAAGCATGTTGTAAACCTGCTGAAGATGATACAAGCATATTATTAGCTGGCCCGCCAAAATGTGGGGCCAGCTATAGCAATGGTCGCTCTTTCCGGCCGTCACTCTGTCCATCTGTCTGTCTGTCACATGCGAATATCTCCGAAACTAAGTGAGATAGACGCATGGTTACTAGGAACCTCGAATGCCATCAGATTTGCAATCGGAAGTACGGTTGCACCATTTTGGGTGTTTTTGGTCACTTTCTCCGATAAACTGTAGCGTAAAGATGGCACCACACTGGGCACCGTGGCGGGCCAGCTATTGTCACGTTCCATAACGGACGATGCCTTGTTATATTTATCAAAAGCTATAGGCCAAAGAGATATGACTATAGGCTAGATGCACTATCTTATGGCAAACCAACAAAGTCAGTACACAGCTGTATAGAACTAACTACACATCAGTAGTTATGACATTGGGTGTGTTTGGCATGTTTCAGAGATGGAGAAATCTGAAGATTGCAAGAACATGGTCTGGGCTCAGCTACTCAGCTCTAGGGAATCTGGGTAATTATTGGTGCTCTTCGTAACACATTTCCTTCCTGCTGACACCGTCGTCGTCACCAGCACTGCTACAGCTTTCACTGTTTACCGGAGACTTTGCTGTTTTGTGAGCTTCACTGTGACTGAAGTTCAGTGCAGCTAATGAATTCGGACGTCTCCATCGTTGTGCATCGTAGCTCAAATTGCTACTACCTTTTGCAGTTTTTGTTGCATTTTGGCCAAACTTGATAACCAATAATCTATGGCTCCAGACGTAAATGTCATGAAGGCATTTTTGGAATTTTGAGTAAATTCTGCAAATTAAGGCTATTTTAGACTTCTCTGTGATGCATGAGAGCTGTTTCAGCCAGCAGAATCAAATGCTGTGGAAACTGTGTTGTGAATATGGCAAAACGTGTAACATGCATAGTATCTGAAATAATGCACGTAGACTTTTTTAGACTTAGTTTTCCAAGTGCATCTCGGCACATTGAGCAGCAGCTCGTCGTGTTCTCGGCATCAGTGTACATAGAATACAGATTAACCACATGGCAGGAATAATTCTGCATCTTGTAACTACTGCATGTTAAGGTTCCTGATGGGAGCATCGTGTGGAAGTGGCAACATGAAAGTTGACGACGAAGCCTACAAACGACTTGGTCTCGTCTCTCACCATGCCTACTCCATCCTTGATGTACAGATTGTTGAAGGATACAGGTTCAGTTCTGCAGCTTGCTTCGGATTTCTCCAGTGTTTGTGACATTTGTCACACTGGTGTCATGATTGAACTGTTGTCGTTGCATCTGTCTGTCAGTCATCTTGCTTTGTTTGGCTCCGCACCTGTAAGAATAGTTCCACTTGGTTTCCTGGCCGGAGGTTGCCAAAGTCAACTCAGCCGCAGTTTCATAGCGTGTAATTTTTGTTGTTTGTGTATATGACGCCAGTTTTTTGGTGTATGTTTTGTTAGCAATCTTATTTGTTGGTGCTGGTACGATCAGAGTGGTTGGGTATAGGCATACTAGTGAGGACAAGTCCCAGATAAATCTGTAGCTACAAGCTGGACACCTCAAACATGACTAACTACATGCACTGTCACTAAATACTATGACAGTAGCCACTCTACACTTAATGATCACACTACCCATATAAACACACGTCATTTGTGCATTGGGCCTAGCCATAGAGCCGGCATCAGCGCTGACCGTGGATACAACAAAACCTAGCTAGTGCCACGATCTTCACAAAGGAACAGAACAGAGCAGTTCCATGAAGGCTCACGGAGCTGTGCACGATACTCTGGGTTGGGCCAGAAGCTGCCGCATGTCAGCTCAGTATGTTTGGTGAATTCATGTTTTATTGTGTTACCGGGACAATCAGTTGCCTAGAATGACGTGGCTTCGACTTATATGTGTCGGGTGGGATATGAAGCCCTTTACTAACTCATTCACATACTGTGTATGTCAGGTTATTGAGATTACGTAACCCGTGGGGTCGGTTCTCATGGAAGGGTGACTGGTCGGACCAGTCTCCAATGTGGCAGAGAATCACTCGCGCTCACCGCACTCGCTTGAAGCCACTTGGACAACAGAACGGCACATTCTGGATCAGTATTGAGGACGTCATGAGGTAAGAATAGGGTTCCACTGGTTTTTGAAAGTTTTGAGAAGTCTGTGAATTCAGCAGCTGTGTTTTCAATAACCTGCTAAGTCGTTGTAGATGACATGTGTTCTTGAAAGTCTTGGAAAAATCTTTGAATATTTTGATGTGGGTCCTTAAGTTTGTTATTTTTTTAAAAAAAACTTGCTGGGAACGTTATAGTAATGTGCGAAACTATTGTTTCACCTGTGTTCTTACTTGTTGGGAGTACCCTGTTACTTCGCATGGCTGTGTTGTGTATCACGCAACTCACATCTGTCAGTTAGCATTCTTTTAAACGGGTTGTTTATCTTTTGTCGTGTATGATTGTTTGATTGTCTGTTCCGGTGGAAGTTGGTGGTTTGGTGTAGTGGTATAGCATTAGTCTCAATCAGAGTAGTTATCCTACATCGGGCCTGGTTGATACCGGAATGGGTGACGTTTACGAGTTTGAATTGCACTCGCACTCTCTCAGGCCAACTCTGCCTGGTCATCCCCCTGGGATAAACAAAATGAGTATTGGTGTAAAACCAGGAAGGTAACGGTAGGTTATGGAAGAGGTGTGGTCTAGCGAGTTTTTGCTCATTGAATAGGAGATGAGCACTGCACCATAGTTGCAAAACTGCGAGAAGCGGCGCCATTGCTGACTGATGGTACATTTACTTCTATTACCAGTGCAAGTGAGTGCCTAGAAGAACCGTCTCCAAGATTACCCATTTCATGTCGAGTGCGACGTAAAACTCCACCTACTAGCTTGTTTGTAGGTATTTTGACTCGGTGGACATCTGCAAGTACCGGTCTGACTGGATGGAAAGTCGACAGAAGATAACGCTGAATTCGTCCGTCGCCGTCAAGCCGGTGCTGACGAGAGTTGAAGTGTTTGAAGCAACCGAAGTAGATATTGGACTCTTTCAGGAAGGAGCCAGGTGTCGGCTCTCTGCATTACATTAGCAATTAAACTGTGTCCGAGGGGAGCACAAACCTGTGCGCTGTCGCTGTTTTGCAGCTGTGACCTTGAGTTTAACCCCATGACCTTGAAACTCAGATGACCTAGATACTCTAAAGCTGTACCTTCACACTGAAAATGAAGCTGCTACCTTAAGGCGTTCAAAACTTAGAGCATGAATTGGTAAAATATGAAAATATGTCTCTAGGTCAAAAGCTAAAAATTACTTCAAGCGTTATCGTAACATATATTCCGATCAAGCTCCAGCTATTTCCAGCCGGTAGTTTTTGAGTTGCATGGTGATTTTTTGCTGTTGTGACCTTGACCTTGGACCCATGACCTTAAAACTGAACCGTGACCTAGATACTCGCCATACCAAAAATGAAGTTGCTAGGTAAAGCCATTCGAAAGTTACAGCCTGAGCTGGGAAAATACGAAAATAGCTCTCGTGGTCAAAGGTCAAATGTCACCAACTTCTAACCACTTCTAGCGTTCACCATGGGACATATTCCTACCAAGTTACGTCAATTTCTGATCAGTTGTTTTCGAGGTTTTCTGTGAACAGACTCACAGACAGACAGACGCTGTCAAAAACAGTACCTGCTTGCAGCATGCACACAGGTAATCATGAAATACGCTCTGTTTCCATGTGCTGTGTATGATTTGAACAGTCATTCGTAGTAATCGGGTGCGCATTTTCTATTTTTACCACCTGAGATGGCAGTGCATTAAGACACATCTGTCTCTGTCTGTGTTCTGTCTAGGAACTTTAGAATGTCTTGATGTAGAAACTGCATTATTGTTATATTCAGAATATCCACCTGTAGGTCAAGTGTAGGTAATTACTATGGCTGTAGCGAATAGGGGGTCATGACTATAAGGCCGAATACAAATAGAATATGAGTAGCTGCTTTGAACTTCAAAGCAACGTCATTGCCATTCATCAACGTTAATCGTTACACTACATATTAATTCATGTTCAATGTCGTCAGTTGATTAGTATGAGTCTAAAATACATATGTACTCACAAAGTCATTAAACTCGCTAAAAACTAATTCAAAGTGACATTGTACAGTAGATCAGATCACGAATGGTTGCTTTGAAGACGGCTGCTGCTAGTGACCAGTCGCTGTCATGGCTAACCAGTGTTACTGCAGTTCAAGTGAATGACTGTTTGTATTCAGTCTACTTTTAGCGGTATTATTCGGCGAAATATGACCACACTATTTGGCCTGTTATTAGGCTTGAATAGAATATGAATAGAATACTCGGTACATCCCTAGTAATTGCACACACCCGGGATTTTGCTTTCTGTAAAAGGCGATCTTGTTACACTTGTTTTGTTGTAGTTTGTTCTCCGCCTGTGCCTTTTTTCGTTTTAATGTGTTTCTTTTTATCTACTTGGTCTATTTATTTTCAGGTTGTTATAAAAGTTTGTACTTTGTATTTTCTCTGGGTTGTTGTGAGTTTTGGCAGTACAGTTGATTGGAAAGATTCGCCCGTGAAATGGCCCTTATGCGCCTTGTAAGATATAAACCTCTACCGACTCGCTTGCTAAGACATTCTCTGTCACGTCCAGCCTTGCTGACATTGCTCCGTGCACTTGTTATAAGCAAGCTGGACTACTGTAGTACTGTGTTGGCTGGTGCACCAGCTGTCCAGCTAAACTGCTTGCAGTCGGTGTTGAATGCCGCCGCTAGGCTGGTTTTTTCAGCAAGGAAGTATACTGTGAGCATACGTCACCACTCCTCCGTGAACTCCACTGGCTTAAAGTGCCAGAGCGCATTCAGTTCCGGTTATGTGTGTTGACGTATCGCTGTCTTCACGGATCAGCACCGAGCTACTTAGCTGA
>Ga0126335_1002225_pt1 | contig 11487 bp, 4 predicted proteins | sample OlaspJWI45metaG_FD_108409 | JGI IMG/M metagenome (GOLD analysis project Ga0126335, IMG submission 108409) | Marine gutless worms symbiont microbial communities from Oahu, Hawaii - Olavius sp. 1 OAHU.JWI-45 metaG | ecosystem: Host-associated > Annelida > Digestive system > Unclassified | place...
ATGTCTTCAGATGTCTTCTGAAAGTCTCCTCCGTGACGTCACTTGAACGCAGTGCCACAGGTAAACTGTTCCACGCGACTGGTCCACTGACAGCAAAACTCCTGTCACCATAGGTTGTCCGTGATGTGCGCGGAACAGACAGCAGGCACGCGTTGGCTGATCGCAGATGTGAACGGCCGGTCGTCAACTTGCAGGTTAACAGTAAGAAACTTTTGGACTTGTTCCTTGCTGATGTACAAAATTGTACAGGAATGCCGAAGGGCATGCGGTGTCTCGCCGCTCTGTACAGTTTGTCTGAAGTTCGTATTCTCATTGGTCTGTGGCAGACAAGTCCCATACTAGTCTGTACACTTGTACAGTGGAGCTTGGCTCTTTGTTGACCATGTCATTGTCACGCATACACCGGTATACTGTAAAACCGAATAAAATCTTTCTGTTAATATTTATGCTAAAGACTTTGTGCTAGCCTAAAGGAATACCAGTAACCAAATTCTCCGTAACGAGAATTATTCATTAGTGTTGATGAAATATTTTCAGTTTTATAGTTACACTAATTTTTATTTTGTTTGTACTACTGATGTCGCCTTTGTTATTTTCATGTTGTGCTGTAAAAGATCATCGTTTTCAGCTAGGCTATTCATATTGCATTATTTTAGCACTTAGCAACTGCAATCACCTCAGATTCAGCTATTTGATAGAATGCGCCTTATACATATTGTTGTTTTTAGTCATTACTATTATCATTATAGTATTATTAGGCTGCATCGAACTCAGGAGATACGGACTATTGCTATTGATGATCTCGAGCGCCTGTTAGTCCGTCAATCTGTTTGCCTTTCACGCGGCTTCACTGTGCAAACACGGCTGAACGGATCGAGGTCCTACTTGAGGTGGAGACTCTTGGGGACCCAAGGAACAGTGTATTAAACAGGAGTTACGATTTTCCCTACGGATTCGATGCAGCCTTCGCCAGATCACTTTGGCCACTTGTTGTCATTATTAGTACCAGGCTATTGTTTGGCATGTATTTCGTCTGTCTAAGCTGACACTGCACTTTCGGTGCCTTGAATGCGCGACGGACGCAGCCTGTTGTCAGTACGATCAGAAGCCCATGACATGCGCCATTCTTTGTAGTTCCTGGGGTGGGGCCAGATAATACTGTATAGGCCTACTGGTCCACGCCCACCTCCCAAAAACTGGTTGGTTTGGCCACAGTGTGTATTTGATATTTCTATAGTGTATGTATAACTGAGATCATTGATGGTAATCTCTTGCGGTCTCTTTAATTATCATAACCGTTGTATTATGGTCATTGTTAATAATTTTGTATCTTGCACTAAGCTTAATTACTGTTCAGCTTGGCTTGAAGATGACGTCGTCGAACTTGTCGCCTGACATGAATTGTTTTGTTCATCAGCTGAATGTCGCCTTGTACTACAGCTTTGGCTCATCGAAAACGTTCTCAGTCCGTACGATATTTTACGACAACTGGCGATTTTGCACAGACAGACAGTGACAAATAGTAATTAAGGAATAATCCCATAGTTGTTCTGGGAAATTAAGTAATTTATTTTCGACCAATTCAGCGCAGGGGCGTCATTACGGTGTGCTGGAATCTGCGGACCCCCAAAGATTGTGGAGGAAAGAAGTTTATACAATACGGAAGTTCGGAATGGCACTGCAGTATGTAAAATTCGTTAGTGTCGGTATTTGGTTGGACCCTAGGACTGAAATAAATAACCCCAAATATTGAGTGAAATGACGCCACTGAGACAGACAGCGTCTGACAATTTAGAATTGTTGTGGGACGATGTTGTAACTCGTGTTTGTTTCTGTGAGGAGTAGGACTGCTTCCTAACACCGCTCTGCTGTGTTTTTACCGCTGCTTGATCACTACCTCGAAACGTTACTGGTATTCGCAGTTAGACACAGGAATCGAGTGGAACTGAGTCGAATCAATTGGCCAGAACGCAAAAAGTCTAAACAAAACTGAACAACAGTTTCGTTTTAATAAATGAAATGAAATGTTGTATTATTATTATTGTTAGGCCTCATAAAATGCGACCTATTGCGACCGATGATCCTGTATAGCGTGATATGTCAGTATGTCTGTCTGTCATGCGGATGCGCTGTGCAAAACGGCTTAATGGATGGAGGTCCTGTTTAGGGTGGAAACTCGGGGATTCAAGGCATATTGTGTTAGACGGGGGAATGGTATCCGGATCCGCTACACCGCATCGGAAGGATAAGCGCCTCTCAATCACAACGAAAATAATCTACGTCTCTTCCAGACTGCCAGGCTCTGGTAGACTATTCTCAGTCCTCCTCTGAGCTTCCGAGACCTGGACTCTCCGCATCGCTGATATGAAGACACTGTAGGCAAATGAATGGCAAATCCTCGGGTTTTGTTAGCATCATGACGGCGAGGTGACGCGATGCTGGAGTGATGATGACGTCACTAATGTGATGACGTAGTGAAGGCCGCACTGACGTCCACGCACAGTTCTTGGATATGATTTGTTATCGACAACAAGAACTGCGATTGGACAATCAAGCCGCTCCACCTCAGAAACTTTACGTTCAGTTGACGTAAATACACTTGCACTCCAGCGCACGTGCTGCAGCGATTCTACAGTGTGTCCGGAAAAAGTAGTAGACATTTTCATAACTCCGGCAAACAATGTCGGATTTTATCCAAATTCTGCATAAACAATGCAGCATCTAATTGCAAACAAATCGTTAAATTTCAATGAAATCCGTCAACGTCTGCAAAAGTTATAGCGAGTTTAGCGAGGTAACCCGAAAACATGAAGTGTCCACTATTGGCAACGTCTACACATGTGACTGGCAAGTGCAAAAGTTAAACATATTTAAAATATCCTTCACGTGCTCGAATGCAAGCCTGGCGACGTGAACGTCACTGCCTGACTGCTTCATCAATGATCAGTTGATCATCTTGTTGAAAGGTTCCCACTCTTCGATAAAACTCGACTTCAGCTAGGCGACGCCATGAATCCGGTTGTGGTAGGCTACACACGCTCCTGCAGCTTCCCCCAGATCTGGCAGTGTACTGAGTTTAGGTCAGGTTGAGGTCAGGACTGTTGGCTGGCCAGACAGTTGCAGCGATGAAGTCTGGTGTTTCACGGGTTAATAGTTGCACGGTCTCACGCCCCCCTATGGGTAGGAGCATTGTTCTGTTCCTGTCAGCAAACGTTACTTCCGTACTAATTAACGTAGCGGAAATTGAGATATTTTGTCGTCGATATTTGAAGATTAGTGACTCCTCTGTTAATGAATATGTTCTAACGAAATTTTGCGGTGCTTTCAGAGATACATTCAGAATCCTGTGCACGTAATTTCGTTAGGATGCGTTGAGATTTTGCATTTCTATCCAATAGGCTGTCTGTGGTTTACTTTTTCCCGGAACAGTGTACAGCAGCAATAAGTAACAAACACAATGACGTCACAATTACTATGTAATGTATAAGGTAAAAGTAAAGGTAAGAGACACTTGATATAGTGCCTCGTCGTGAGGAAACTTCACCATAGCAACGCTCAGGTACGGCACGCGTTGTCGAGGGATTTCACAGTTTTACTGGCACTCAGCCAACCGAGTTACAAAGGTTGATATGAAGACTAAAAAGTCAGTAGTTCGTAGTAGGCTTACATGTATTGTATAAGCTTATATTTGTTTTTGTTACATAAAACATGAAAACTAGTGGTACGATCGTGCAATAAATATTCCTACAAGAAAGTTAGTGATAAAATCAGTGCGATGTGAGTAGAATTAAATATAGTAATTACATTCTTTTTGTCGTATAAATATCATATTATCTATTTCAACCGCCTGCTGCGAGTGTGCATCCGATCCGACCTATAATCGGATTAGGGTAGTCTCTCTAACTTTAAGTCGCTTGAAACTGAAAACCTCCACTACATGCCTACTTGACGCCGCCTACAGGTTGACAACTCTCTCAACTTCGCGTTGTAACCGTAGTAAATGGAAGCAGTGTGTCGAAATTCGTCTTTACTGACAATACGGCGACTTTGAGAAGTCGCTCAATTAACATACTTCCGATCGAGCACACCCACGCGTGATTAACGGGCCTCATCTTCATCTACTGTACGCGTTACTGTCAACAATGCTGACTTGACTGGTGGACAGTGACAGTGAAGCTGTATCATACGAATATAGGCTGCCGAGCTCTAATGGATCTGAAGTCGCCAATATAATTGGAAACTCGGCCAAGAACTGAACAACATCAACAACAACAACAGGAAAAAAATAGCTGCAGTACAATGTAGGCGTCGACAACAACTAAGCATGTCAATTTTGATGTCAAGCTTTGCGTATATTGGTAGTACCGTAATGTTTTGTAGATCAGGGACCTCCTAACTGGAGAACGAAAAAAGCCGCCACTGTAACTGGCTGAGGTAAAACAAATCAAGGTCAAGGTCAAGGTCATATAATGATTAGACAAGAAATGAGCCCTTATTAAACTTACGAATCTACAGCCATATGATTGTCACGACCGTCCACAGATGCGGCAAGTAGGACTTTTCTACATTTTCTAGCTCTACACAGCAGTACACAAATTATATCAACACGCAAGAATCATCCAACGAAAAATTACAACGGGTTGATGAAAAACATTTACCTGTAACTGCATTGTCGATGTCGATCTCCAATGTTTTAGCAAAACTTTATAAAGCAATAGCGTTTAGTTTAAGTTCCAAGTGCTCTCTGGAAACGTCGTAGGGCCGCTATCTTCCTCGACGACTACGCGTAACGACGACGGCGGCGGCGGCAGCAACGGCGACAGCAGCGCACTGGCAATATTGCGAAGTGCTTAGTGCTCCAAACTAGTTGCAATGTAGAATTCTGTAGAAAACATTTAGAGTATTACCTAATTTACCAAAAGTTTGTATTATGATTTCAATACAGCCTTCTACGTGCTTTGATAACGTCACGTTTAGGGTAAAGAGTAAAGAATATGGTAACTAGGCCTATCTGCAATCAATAGCATGCGGTAATGGCACGTCGGCTTCACAGTAGTTCAGTCAAATATTCCTTGAAATGTAAGTAAACATAATCACAACATGACGAACAGACTCGATAAATCGGGGCCGAACTTTTGAGGCGACACAAACAGCTCGCTTGTTAGTGCTGCATTCAAATATGCCTATTGCTTGCTGTAAAACTTAGCAGACTTTACATGTAGGCCTGTGTAGACATTGTAAGTGTAAACGGTTAATTGACCTAACACGCAATAATTAGTCAGTTGTTTTAAAAAAATGATAATCTTTATTCACCAGAAAAAACTCGTAGCAAAATATAAAGAAACAACCTTAACTACGGATACTACGCTAACTACACACACAGCACATGCGTATGACACAGGTCTACAGAAACGCTATGAAGAGCAATAATATCACAGCGTAGACAGGTATAAACCGTTATAACCGTCTTCGAATTTAGATATACGTTTAGCCTACAAACACTGAGCAAATTAAAACCAATATTTTCTCGACAAAATTTAACAACTTCGGCGGTCATGAGTAGATCTTCAGACTTTATGTATAGAAAGCTCAACAGTGCCTGCTTACCTGGCTGTGTACTACATCGTGGATTATTCACTGTACTGTGTTGTCGATTCTTGTACGCAGCATCGCTACCATCTGCATCGACCGCATCACTCAACACTGATGATGACAGCGACACTGCCAGCAATGCATCCGTTGCCACGTGCTTTTGATTGCCAGTGACGCCGCTCCTCGCTCGCTCGCGCGCCACGAGGTCACTCATTTGTACAGCTGTCGCGCTAGGCTGAAAGACTTCTCGTCCCCCGACCTCACCGGGGGCAGGCTGCTATCCGTCGGCATTCGGCAGTGAGAGCGCCCTGTGACGCTGCACTTTCGCTGGGCAATAAAAATTCGAATTCATCTGTAATTAGCAGGCTAGCAGCCGATTCATTAGAGCTGCGCGAACGCACTGAATCTTCTCCGTGTGGACTGAATAGCAAGCAACATAGTAGGCCGCCATGGCCAAAGGGCAGTCGGCCGGTGTGTAGGGTCATCTATCAGCTTGCCCTATGACGTAACAGGCGGTATAGTTGGCCTTGACGAATGCGCTAATTACCCTTATTTCGTGCAGGTGCTACGGTAGACAGTCATTCTTTGTCTCTTCCACTTCCTGACACGGAGACGTCTGTCCAGTCTGGTCAGCGCCGGGGGAGCGTTTGTGCCGAGGGTTTACCCCAGAGGGGCATTGTCCAGGGGCACAAGCATATCTGTCGTCGTGCAAAATTTCAGTGAAATCGGACAATCCGGGGACAAGCTACAGCTATTTAACTAATTAAAGATGGCCGCCGTTCGCCATCTTCGATGTTTGAAGGAAGCATTCAACGCATCGGAGGATCCCATTTTCTACACACACACCTAATTTGGTAAAGATATCTTGATCGGTGGTGGAGATATGTCCCAAACTTCGACTTTAAAACAACGCCCGCTGGCGGCGGAATTATACTTCCGGTCCCAATTTCGACACGTGTTTTCCTACACGACCTTCATATATGTGATCATACAAAATTTCAGCCAAATGACACACAGACCGGTGACCGCTTCCAATGCGCCATTCACTGACGCAAGTTCCCCATTTCTGTCACAGTGGGCGAAGTGCTGACCCGGAAACACCGAAATGGCGGAACCGTACTTCCGATCACGAATCTGATGGCAGATTCTGAATGGGGAAGCCCGGTTTACTATTCGAGTTTCCTAGTAACTATAGGTCTATCTTTTTGTTTCGGAGATATTTGCGTGTGACCCATAGACAGACGGACGGACAGCGCGGACCATTCCTATAGCTGACCCCCACATTGTGGAGGGCCAACTAATAATAATTGGAGACTTGAGCGAGCGAGGCTTCGGTAAGTTAGCTACGCAACATCCTTGCAATGCATGCATATCCGGCCTCGAAAGCCTGCAGTGCAGTAGCTCAAGTCGCTCACCGTAGTTATTCGGTGTCCAAATGATGCAACGAACCGTGACCATCCTTTGCTAGCACGGTCACAATAGTCAGGTGCCAATTACTCATCTGTTGCAACCGACCAAACAGGTGTCACCTGATTAACATTAGATCCATCCGGTCGGATACGACACGGCAAACAGATGATATTCATTGGATAGACCGGTACTGTGTTATTTTACAGGTTATAAAACTTTCTAGTTTTTGCAATATTCCACTAGCACTTAAATATTTTCGACAAATTGAAGCTATAAGTGTATGTTACCAGATAAATAACGTGTAATAATTAATAATTAATAAACGACGCGCTGATGTTGACGACAGGGGTGATGAAATTCGAAAATTCTAAGTATGATTAAAGTCTGCTTTTTCTTGATAGGCCTGTGTGATGCAGTACAGTTTACAGACAACTCGTCCGCAAGGCTAACCAAACCCTGGCCCTAATTCTATGCCATAACCCTAAGCCTAACCCCAATTCTTACTCCAACTCTTGCTCTAACCTAACACCAACCCTAACCTATAACGAGCTGACTTCACTTCAGTCACTTGGGACGGGTTGACTTGGGGACGAGTTGACTGCCACACGTGCAGTACAGGGTTTATACAGACATGTGCGATGACGTAAGATAAACTATCATAAATCTTATATCTCGAAAGATATTCCGCGCAGTTATCAATGGTATATATATGAGCTATTCTTAATTCAGGTTCGGTTTGTATTATTTAGTCGTCAAGCAGTGATTTGTTGAGCAATAAAGCCATCGATGTATCGTCAAAATTTATTGTCCAAAGTAGCGCTGCTGGCAAGGTGGGCTGCTTACTTATTCGGAAAACAGACACAGGAGCAAAGCGTCGGAGTCTTGATAAAGACAATCGAGCGCCACGTAGCTACTTGGCAAAATCATTCACAGCGACGCGATGCTCGTACTACAGAAGTAGAGATGAATCGATGTTAGATTTTGTAACTGACACGATATTGATATCATAATTCCAGAATGTCACGATATCGACAACAAGAAGTTGAAAATATTGTGGCTATCAGAATAATAGTAGCCTGCAGCTTTCAAGAAAAGCCTTTCGCTTGAGCCCACGACCTTAATATTGTAAGGGCCAATGAGCCATCACGCAAGTTTCAAGATAGGCTACTAATGTAGGAATGAAAACACAATGAGCTCTATTTTTATTCAGTTTAATTAGCGGTCCTTTATTTTAAAAAGTAATATCTTCAACATATGATATTCTGGTTTTCAATAATGTTTTAAACTTACGATAAGATATTAATCGATATAGATGCGATATGCCGATAGATTGACTCATCACTACGACAAAGCAGGTGCGTGGTAGGATGGATAAATGGAAAGTATCGTAGTGAAGTAAACAAACACGCCGCGGCAACCGGGTTTCACCGAACTAAGTGTCCTCACATCACATTTCAGTTCACCGGAAGTCGTTAGCACGGAAGAAGATGACCCCGCTAAGGTCAATAAGTGCAGGACATCTAGTTGTGTAGCAGCATGGCTAGGCTGGCTCGGTCGACGAACAGAGTGTAGTTCACGTCAACAAACCTGCTTCGCTGCGTGCTTCCTACGTACGTGTAGTCTTTCACTTTCACTCTTCGGTCTTCATTATTGTGTTTACGACAAAAAGGAGATTAACGACTTGCAACTAACCGCTAACGTTCGTAACGTAACGTATGCAACAATTAGATGAACGCGTGTAATGCACAGAATGTCGAACCATGCATTGTTCTACAGTGTTTTTGTTTCTCCTGACCGTCACTGTTGCAGAAAACACAGAGCTGCCACTGCCATTTTTTTTACTAAATTACAGAAATTAGCTAAATCATCAAGAAAAAACAGTTGTTGCATAGTTGGTAGTAGTGTATTGTTTTAACTGCATTCACTAGGTGGCGCACAACGTACGAAACTAGGCTAGCACAGAATGCCGATGGACAAACAGGCGGACGCACTAATTAACAGATCTGCTTGTTTGTTGAGATGAATTCAGTCATTACGATTTACGAATGCTGGTCGTCAGCTAGCCATGTCGTTTTTTATGTGCTGGCAGACAAGCGGACGGTTTCGGTCGGGCGTGCGGGCAATGCATCACAGCTGCCACATTTTCTAGTCTCTTCTTTGTAATATTGAATAGAGTATGCCTAACAAGTGACCTACGTTATAGGCCACTTTGATTTTTAACTCTATCAGCTGCATGCCTCGAGTGCGACGGTCCACATTTTCAAGAGACGGCTAGACGATGCAGTCCTCGTAGGCTACAGACAGACAGTCTGAGTACCAACAACAAAGACGATTAAAAGACAGCACTGTCTGTAAAGCAGAACATGCATGCATTCATGTAGGCTACTATGTAAGCCTACGTACATGTATAATACAGTGCGCGGCATTGTTAGACCAGCATCACAATGTCAGCGACTGTATGCTACCAAATACCAGACCCGATCTTCTGCGCGGCTTGCCGACGGCTATACTAGCTTATGCCGTACTGTTAAAACGCGTCATTTAGTATCAGTCGGCCGTACGATGCGACTGTCCGCGACATCCGTTGCAAGGTGATCGATTAACATACAAACACAATAAACAGATCTCGGTCAGTCATTGAATCGCTCTGCAGCTCACGGAGTCTTCGTGTATTCATGCCCGTCCGCGTTGCATTTCCGCTGCTCGTTTCCTGCCGCTTTTAACTGAAATTACAATATGAATCACAACCGCCTGATCTCTCCGGCGTACGCTATAAACTGCGACACATTTTACGAATTACGATATCGCAAACTTACCGTAATAAGTTAGCGTTACGAAGAGAAACAATAATCAATATTAAGTAATAACATTTCCCCATCTTGACGGACGTTCAGCTCTTTCGATTGTATACAGGCTCGGTTTTTTTACCAGTTAGCTTTTTATTACTGTTGCGACACCATGGTATGACTGAGATCGGTCTACATGCCGTCTTCCAAGCGGTCGTCATTTCGCGGCTGACGTACGCGTCACCCGCGTGGAGCGGGTTTATCACGGCGACGGATCGCCAACGCGTAGACGCATTTCTCAGCCGCAGCAAGCGATGCGCTTCTGCCCACCTGACATGCCAGACTTCAATCAGCTGCTGGAGGACGCTGACGATAAACTGTTTCAGAAAATATTGAACAATCCACATCACACCCTGTACCATCTACTTTCACCACAATCTGTAGCATCACAGAATTATACCGGGCGCAGCCCGGTAGGCCGCAGGCCTACGGGCGTAGCCCATAGTAAGATCGCGCGCGTAGCGCGCGTAGTATTTGTCTTGTATATGCTTGGCCGTGCTTCCTAGTCTGCAGTTTTTGACTGTAACGTTGTACTGATTGATAAAAACATACTTTATTCCGGTGTTTTAGGTAGATAATTAACAAATACGCTGTAACATGTGCCTAAAGATTAGATCTGTGCTCAGATTTCAATAACAATGCTACAGGTACATAATATATTACTTAAGTTGTGTAACTTATCTAATATTCTACAAACAGCAAAGAAAATAGGTAAAAACCTTTCCGTGGCGCCATCTGGCGACTGTCTATATACTTTTTCTTGAATTGCAACGAATACGGATCATCAACGTTGTCGTAGAAAAAAACACAAATCGACTTATAGAAGCAACGAGAAACAAGACGACAAAGTAATTTAGCGATAGCCGCATCGAATACGAGCTGCAATGAGGCGCTTTTAATGAGCTTTGCTCTCCGGCCTGCTACCGGAGTTTAGGTTTCCTAGTGGGTTATAACCTCAGACGTCGCACCCATGACAGACAACTGCATGAACGTCAAGGACATCTGAGCGACTGTAATTTTTTAAATAGACTACTGTACAAAAATTCACACTGACAATAATATATACACTGTATCACTTATCACTTATCTATACATGCTTTGTAATTTCATCTGCGGTTTGTCAGATGTAATAATAAAGACATTCATTCATTCATTCATTCATTCATTACTAGTCTACTAGGTTTATTTTTAGCAGTAGAATATTAGATGCCGCTAGCTTCCAAGGCAATTTGTGTATTGCTGGTGACAGTATTAAAATTGATGAAATAGACCAGAATTAAATGAACGGTCATCTCGTCTAAGCTCTGTTTACTAAATCAATCAATCAATCAATCAATCTTTATTTCAGGCACTGAGCCCATAGAACAGTAAAAAAATTATTAATAATAATAAAAAGGAAACAAGTATGCAGCTATACAGTTAGATGGCTATACAACATAAAATCAGTCACATCAGATGCAAATATAGTATACAAAATGTTGTATAATGCCATTTTCACATGCGTGGATCTGACATTAAAATTACTTCTACATTTATCAATAACAGTGTCAAATTTCTGCAGATTCAACTCAGTTAACATAGTGGTAACACTATAATATTTAGCATATCCAAAAAATACTTTAATGCATTTCACATACGC
>Ga0126335_1002226_pt1 | contig 11487 bp, 9 predicted proteins | sample OlaspJWI45metaG_FD_108409 | JGI IMG/M metagenome (GOLD analysis project Ga0126335, IMG submission 108409) | Marine gutless worms symbiont microbial communities from Oahu, Hawaii - Olavius sp. 1 OAHU.JWI-45 metaG | ecosystem: Host-associated > Annelida > Digestive system > Unclassified | place...
GCCGCATCTTCATCGCCTTGAAGCCCTGGGCCTTGAACGCGGTGGCCTCGGCCACCAGTTCGTCGATGCTCATCGAGGTCCACAAGCCGCCAGAATGGTAGGCCCGAACCCGCGCGCGCGCGGTGCCGAGCAGGCGGTGCACGGGCATCTCGCACGCCTTGCCGACCAGGTCCCACAGCGCCATGTCGATGGCGCCGATGCCGAACAGGGTCAGCCCCTTGTGGCCGAAGAAGTTGATGTCGGCCCACATCTCGCGCCAGATCGCGCTGTGCTCGTACGGGTCGCGGCCGACCACCCGGGGCGCCAGGCTCAGCACCATCTCTTCCATCACCTTGAGCCGACCCGCCCCCAGCGCCCAGATCATGCCTTCGCCCGAGACGCCGGTGTCCGTGTCGAGCCACACCAGCACCGCGCCGATGGCCTCGACCTGGTGGATGGCAGTACGGATCGGCGCCGCGAGTGGCACCAGCACCTGCTGGGTGCGCACGCCCGTGACCTGCATGACGCATTCCTCTCGACGGCACTCTAGCGTGGTTTGTGCGGCTGCAAGAAGGGCCGCCGCCGTCGCGCTGCTGGTGTGCCCCTGTTGCCATGACGGTGCCCGCCTCGAATGGGCGCGGCAGCAACGGCTTCGGGCATCACGGCAGTCAGGGCGTTGTCGCTCTATCGTCCCGGCTGCGCCGGAGCGCGGACCTCTTCTTCCAGACCCGCGTGCGAGAGCATCTCAAGTTTGGGCATCAGCTCGAGGAGGTGCTTGGTGTAGTCGTCTTGCGGATCGGTGAAGAGCGTCTCCGTGTCGGCGACCTCCACCAGTTGGCCGAAGCGCATCACGCCGACCCGGTCGCACATCTGCCGGATCACCGACAGATCGTGGCTGATGAACAGCATGGTCAGGCCCAGCATTTCCTGCAGGTCCTTCAGCAGGTTCAGGATCTGTGCCTGGATCGAGACGTCGAGTGCCGAGGTCGGCTCATCGCAGATCAAGAAGCGCGGCTGCGTCGCCAGCGTGCGGGCGATGGAGATGCGCTGACGCTGACCGCCGGAGAATTCGTGCGGGTACTTCACGCCCGCCGCGGCGCCCAGGCCGACATGATCCAGCAGGTCGTCGACGATCTGTTCGGTCTGTTCGCGGCTGTCGGCGAGTCTGTGGAAGCGGATCGGCTCGGCCACGATGTCGCGCACCCGCATGCGCGGATTGAGCGAACTGTAGGGGTCCTGAAAGATCATCTGCATCTGCCGGCGATAGACGTCCTTTTCCTTTTCCGATCGGATCGCCGTCAGTTCGCCGCCGGCAAAGTCAATGCGCCCGCCGCTGGGCTTGTGCAGTCCGGCGATCATGCGCGCCACGGTCGACTTGCCGCTGCCACTTTCACCGACGAGGCCGAACACCTCACCCTGACCGATCTCGAAGGAGACGCCGTCGACGGCATCCAGGTACTTTCGGTTGCTCTTCCTGAACGCGAACTTGGTCAAGAAACGCATCCGCAGATCGCTGACCGACAGCATGTTGCCGACATGGGCTGCGAACCCGCGCTGCCGCGTCAGCCAGTGGTCGTTCAGATCGATCTGGCGCAGGGGCTGGCCGGCACTTTCGATGTATTCCACCAACGGGAAACGGTGCAGGCGCACGTCCGGACGGGGCACGGCGCTGATCAGGCTTTGCGTGTAGGGGTGGTCGGGGTCGCCGAGGATCTTCTGGGTGCTGCCTTCTTCGACCAGCTTGCTGCGATACATCACCGCGACCCGGTCGGTGACGTCGGCAATCACTCCCATGTCGTGGGTGATCAGCATCATGCCGACCTGTCGTTCACGACAGAGCTGACGCATCAGGTCCAGTATCTGGGCCTGGATCGAGACGTCGAGCGCCGTCGTCGGCTCGTCGGCGATGATCACTTCCGGGTCGGCGCACAGCGCCAGGGCGATCACCACACGCTGGCGCATGCCGCCGGAAAACTGATGCGGATACTGCTTGATGCGGACCTCCGGCTCGGGAATACCGACCCGGTGGAGCAGGTCCACGGCGCGACCGCGTGCCGCTTCATGGTTCAGCTTCAGATGCAGCTGGATGGTCTCGATAAGCTGAAACTCGATGGTCTGCAGCGGATTCAGCGAGGTCAGCGGGTCCTGAAAGATCATGCCGATGCGCATGCCACGGATCGCCCGCATCGCATCGTCGTCCTTAAGGTCGATGCGTTCGCCCTTGAGCCGGACTTCGCCACGCGACATGCGCCCGGGCGGCTCCAGCAGGCCGATGAAGGCATTGCCGATGGTGGACTTACCGGCGCCCGACTCGCCAACGATGCCGAGGATCTCGCCCGGCTGCAGGCGCAGGGTGACGTCGTCCACGGCGACGAAGTTCCTGCGGCGGGTCGGGAACTCCACCGTCATGTTGTCGATCTGGAGCAGGCTCACCGTTCCAAGCCTAACGCAGTTTCGGGTTCAGGGTGTCGCGCAGCCAGTCGCCCAGCAGGTTCACCGCCAGCACCAGGACAACCAGCGCAATGGCCGGGAAGAAGGTGATCCACCACAGGCCAGAAAACAGATACTCGTTGCCGACGCGGATCAGGGTGCCCAGCGACGGCGTCGTCGGCGGCACGCCCTGGCCCAGGAAGCTCAGCGTCGCCTCGGCGATGATGGCGAGCGCCAGGCCGATGGTGGCCAGGACCAGCACCGGCCGCAGCACGTTGGGCACGATGTGGCGGACCATGATCAGGCCCGGCCTGAGACCGATCACCCGCGCCGCCTGCACATATTCCTTCTTGGCTTCGACCAGCGTGGCGCCGCGCGCGACCCGCGCGAACTGCGGCCAGTCGCTGAGGCCGATGGCCAGGATCACCACGTAGATCGCCAGCTCGTCGCGCAGGTCGACAGGCAGCACCGAGCGCAGGATGCCGTTGATCAGGATCGCGACCAGGATGCCGGGAATGGTCAACTGAACGTCGGCGGCGCGCATGATCACCGCGTCGAACCAGCCGCCGACATAGCCGGCAACGACACCCAGCCCCACGCCCATGACCATGCCGAGGAACACGGCGGCAAAACCCACCAGGATGGAGATGCGCCCGCCATAGAGGATCGTCGACAGCATGTCGCGACCCTGGTTGTCGGTACCGAGCAGGTAGCGTGCGTCGCCACCCTCCTCCCAGACCGGTGGCTTCTTGCCGTCCCACAAGGAGATCTGAGACGGATCGAACGGATCGAACGGGGCAATGAGCGGGGCCAGCATGGTCGCCAGCACGGCGACCACGGTCACCGCCGCCGCCAGCATCGCCAGCGGCGAGTGGGTGAAGGAGTAGGTGACGTCGTGGTCCTTGACCCGGGCCCAGAACCCACGCGGCGGCTCGTATGGCACGCTCATGCCCTAATGCCCCCCTTCCGAGCGCAGGCGCGGGTCGATGACGAAATACAGGATATCGACGATCAGGTTGATGCCGACAAAGATCAGCGCCACCAGGCAGAGGTAGGCGGACATGATCGGGATATCGACGAAGTCGACCGCGGTGATGAACATGAGCCCGGTGCCGGGCCACTGGAACACCGTCTCGGTAATGACCGAGAAGGCGATCAGCCCGCCGATGTTGAGGCCGATGATCGTGATCACCGGCACCAGCGTGTTGCGCAGCGCGTGGCCGTAGTTGATGCGGTTCTCCGGCAGGCCGCGGGCGCGGGCGAACTTGATGTAGTCCATCTGCATGACTTCCAGCATCTCCGCGCGCACCAGGCGCAGGATCATGGTGAGCTGGAACAGGCTCAGGGTGATCGCCGGCAGGATGATGCTGCGCCAGCCGTCGAGCGTCAGGTAGCTCGTGCGCCAACCACCCAGCTCGACGACGCCGCCGCGCCCTGAGGACGGCAGGATCTGCAGCCAGACGGCGAAGATGTAGATCAGGCTGATGCCGATGATGAAGGTCGGCAGGCTGACGCCAACCAGCGACAGCGTCAGGATCGACTGGCTGGTCAGGTTGCCGCGCTTGATGCCGGCGTAGACGCCGAGGGGAATGCCGATGCCCAGCGCCAGGACAGCGGACACCAGCACCAGTTCCACCGTGGCGGGCAGTTTCTCGAGGATCAGCTCCGAGACCACCCGCCGCGTGCGGTAGGAGATGCCGAACTCGCCCCTGATGGCGTTGCCCAGAAAGCGCACGTACTGCACCACGAAGGGGTCTTCCAGGCCCAGGGTCTCGCGGATCTCCAGGCGCTTTTCCAGGGACGCTTCCTGGCCGACCATGTTGTCGACCGGGTCACCGACGAAGTTGAAAAGGGAAAAAGAGATGAAGGACACCACCGCCATGACGACGATGGCCTGAATCAGGCGTCGTGCGACGAAGGTGAACATCGCGGTGAAGAACTACGCGGATCAGAACCGGAGATGAAGTGATGGGCGGCGCATGCCGCGCCGCCCATCATGGCGCCAGGCGCCTTACTTCATCACCGCCCAGCGGAACTGCGGGGTGTCGTTCGGCACGATCGGCATCGTCAGCTTGTCCGACATGCCCCAGGCGATCACCTGATGGTGGATCGGCAGATAGACGATGTCGTCCTTGACGATGCTCCAGGCCTCGGCGATCTGCTGGTCGCGCTTGGCCAGGTCGGTCTCGACTGCGAAGGCCTGCGTCAGCTCGTCCACCTTCGGGTTGTTGTAGCCCGTGCCGTTCCACGAACCGTCCGAGGCGAACAGGTAGCTGAACACATAGTGGCTATCCAGCGTCGGCACGCCCCAGCCGAGCATGTAGAAGTCGCTGACCCGGTTCTTGATCTTGGGGAAGTGCTGGGACTTGGGAATGGCGTCCAGCTTTACGTTGACCCCCGCTTTGGCCAGCATCGCCACCGCCGCCTGGCAGATTTTCTCGTCGTTGTTGTAGCGGTTGTTCGGGCAGTCGAGCTGCACCGTGAAACCATCCGGATAGCCGGCGTCGGCCAGCAGCTTCTTCGCTGCGCCGACGTCGAACGAACGGCGCTGGTCGAGCTCCTGGGTGAAGCCGTGCACGCCCGGCGAAGTGATGATGCCGGCCGGGAAGCTCAGCCCCTCCATGACGACGCGCTGGATCGCATCCACGTCGAGCGAGCGGTAGAAGGCCTCGCGCACGCGCTTGTCCTTGAACGGGTTCTTGCCCTTCACGTCGGAGGTGCGCAGCTCCGCCACGCCCTGGTCCATGCCGAAGAAGATGGTGCGGATCTGGTTCACCGTGACCACCTTCAGGCCGGCCTGGGCGTCGATGCGCTTGAGGTCCTGCAGCGGCGGATCGAGCACGAAGTCATACTCGCCCGACAGCAGCGCCGCCACACGGGTCGCAGCGTTCTTGATCGGCCGGTAGACGATCTTGTCGATGTTGTGCGGGTGCGAGCTCAGGCCCCACCAGTCATTGTTCTTGACCAGGACCGTTTCTTCGTCCGGCAGCCGCTTCTCGAGGATGAAGGGACCTGTGCCGTTGGTGTTGCGGACGGCGTAGTTCTCCTCGCCTCCTTCGAAGTCCTGCGGCGCCGTGACGTCGTGCTTCTCCGACCAGCCCTTGTCCATCATGTAGACGTTGGTGATCTCGTTCGGCAGGATCGGATTCGGGCCGTCGGTGATGAAATGGACGGTATGGCTGTCGATCACCTTGATGTCTGTGATCGACTTCACCTGCTCCTGGAAGTCGGAGTTCTTGTGCTGTGCGCACCCGATCGTGAACACCACGTCTTCCGCGTCGAAGTCGGCACCGTCGTGGAACTTCACGCCCTTGCGCAGCTTGAACTCCCAGACGTTGGAACCCTTCGGACCCCAGCTTTCCGCCAACGCCGCCTCGAGCACCATGTTCGGATCGCGCCGTACCAGAGGCTCGTAGATCTGGCTGTTCATGGTCGAGGTCGGGCCCTCGTTCTGGCCCTGCGGGTCGAGGGTGAGTGCATCGCCCTGGCTGGTCCAGCGCAGGACGGTTTCCGCGTGAGCCAGGCCGGTCGTCGCTCCCGCGACGAGCAGCACGGCTGCGGTAAGGTTTGTCAGTTTCATAACTCTGCTGGTTGCTCCCTGTTGGAGGCTGACAATCCGCGGCTTTTTTCCCAGTCTTCTGCCAGATTCCGGCCGCGTGTCGCCGTTATGCGGCCGCAAGCGCGATGAGGATGGCACCCACAACGCCTGCGGCACTCGAAGGTGCAAAATATCACTGCACTCAACGGGAGCAAGGCCGTTCGTGCAGGCAGGCGTTTTGGGGCGAAACTGCGGTCGAAGGGGCGAAAGCACCGGGCAGGGTGCGCGCGATCAGCAATCCTTGTGCCGGTCCTCGGGATAGGGGCCCAACCAGGCAAAGGCGCGCGCCAGGTAGGCGCTGCCGTCGTGGCGCTGCCACGCGCCATGCGCCATGACCACGCGCTCGGGATCCCAGCCCAGCAGGCGGGCGCGGGCGGCACGGGCCGGACCGCGGCGGAAGAACGACAGTCGCCATTCCAGCGGGGCCAGGCCCCAGGGCTCGGTGATCTGCCAGACCCGGGCGATCGCCCGCTGCCAGCCACGCCAGTGCCGTTGCAGAAAGTCCTGCGTGAAGTTCTCTGACAGGTCGGCGAGGATCGCCGTGCGCGAGGCGCGGTGGAAGAACACCACCTCGTCCATGAACGGCGAGCCGCAGAACCGTACCAGATCGATCGCCCCGCCCCAGGCCGCCGGCGGATCGCTGTCGAGCGGCGCCTGGAACGTCAGGTCCCGGCGCTTGGCGATGGTGGAGGCCGGACCCCACAATGCGGCCTCGGGCCAGGCGTGATGCCAGTCCTGCAGGTAGAGGTGATGGATCTTGTTGGGGCTGACCAGATGCCGGACAGGGCCCAGGGCATCGACCGCCGCCTTCACTTCAGCCGTCAGCGCGACCGGTGACCATACCCACAAGGTGGCGTCGGCGAGCCGGACGATGACGCTGCGGGTGGGATAGGGGAAACCGTGGAAATCGACGATCCCGCCTTCGACCAGCCAGATGCCGTCATCGATGGGTTGCAGTTGCACAATCCGTCCTCAGCCGCGCGCTGCCCCGATCCGGATATCCAAGCCCTGATCCCCGGTGACCTCAAGAAAGACGATGCCGGCCGGAGAACCGTTCGGAGATAGATTCTGTCTCTGCGCGAAACCGGTTAGGTTCTGCAGCGAGAAAGTTCCGGTTCTCACGCCAGTACCGCACGGGGTCTATTGCATGCGCTTAACTGTATTCGGCGCCGGTGCTGTCGGTGGCAACATCGCCGCGCGCCTCGCGGCCGCGGGCAATCCGATCGCCGTGGTGGCCCGGGGCGAGGCGGTTTCCGCCATGCGCCGCAACGGCATCACGCTGCACGCGGGCTCGGAGGCGATCCGCGCGCCGGTCTCGGCGACGGACGATCCCCACGACCTGGGGGTGCAGGATGTCGTCATCGTGACCGTTAAGGCGACCGACCCGGCGGGGCTGGCAGCCGGGCTGGGGCCGCTGGTGGGTCCGGCGACCGACGTCGTGTTCGCGCAAAACGGCATTCCCTGGTGGTACGCGACAGGGCTGCCGCCCGAACGCCCCGCACCGCCGGATCTCGCCTTCCTCGACCCCGACGGCAGCCTGCAGCGGCTGGTCGCACCGGAACGGATCATCGGCGGCGTGATCTACTCCTCCAACGAGATGACGGCGCCGGGCGTGGTGGTGAACGAGACGCCGGCGCGCAACCGGCTGCTGCTCGGCCGCGCCGACGACGGACGGGACACCAAGCTCGATGGGTTGCGCGGTGTGCTCGAGCAGGCCGGTATCGAGGCGCCCTCTGTCGGCGACATCCGCCAGGCCATCTGGGGCAAGCTGATCGTCAACATGAGCCTGTCCGTGCTGTGCCTGCTGACCGGGTGTAAGGCGACGATCGTGCGCGAAGACCAGCGGCTGGCCGAGGTCTGTCTTGGCGCCGCCGCAGAAGGCCTGGCGATCGCGACCGCACACGGCATCGACGTCAGCGCTCTGGACCCGCAGGCGTTCATTCGCAACCCGCCGGATCATCTGCCGTCGATCCGCCAGGACTTCGAGCGCGGTCGGGCGCTGGAGTTGGACGCCCTGGTGCTGGCGCCGCAGGCGTTCGCCCGCGCCGCCGGCGTGCCGACACCGCAGCTCGACACCATCGCCGCGTTGGCCGTGCGCCTGGGGCTGGACCATGGCCTCTATACTGGGGTTTCACCGGCGGCGGACGCCGGGCGATAGCGCCCGGCGCGGCGCAGGCGCCTCCGCCCTGCAGGACGACGCCGATGGATGCGGACGCGGCCGCGATCACACGCTATGATCGAATCAGAAGCACGGCAGGATAAGTCGTGCTGCATCAGGGAAGTCACGGGAGATATCAAAGTGAAAAAATTCCTAGTTGGCGCGGCTGCCGCGCTGCTCGTCGGCTCGGTTGCCCAGGCCGCCGACGTCACCGAACTGCGCTATGCCACGGCGGCGCCGGAGAACACGCCCTGGGGCGCCTATCTGAAGACCACCATCGGTGTGGCCGAGAAGGCAGCCGGCGGCAGCATGAAGATCGTGCCGTACTTCAGCTCGCAGCTGGGTGACGAGCAGACCGCCCTCAGGCAGACGGTGCGTGGCCGGATCGACATCTCCGGTCAGTCCAACACCGCGACCTCGCTGGTGGTGCCCGAGATCGCGCTGCTCGCTGCGCCCGGCCTGTTCGACAATGCCGAGCAGTCGGACTGCGTGTTCGACAACCACGTGCAGAACCTGTTCGGACCGATGCTGGACGAGAAAGGGCTGATCCTGCTGTCCTACGTCGAGGTCGGCTTCGGTACCGTGTTCTCCAATGTGCCGCTGCCGGATGCGGCCGCTGCCAAAGGCCTGAAGCTGCGCGTGCCGCCGAGCAACGCGGCCACGCTGTACTGGAAAGAGGTCGGCGCTGCCGGTGTGCCGTTGGGCGTGGTCGACATGGTGCCGGCGCTGAAGACGGGTCAGGTCAAGGCGATCCATACCTCGACCGTCTACGGCGTGGCCATCGGCCTGCCCAAGCTGGCCCCCTATGTCCTGTACGACAACAGCGGCGCCCATGACGTCGGCACCGTCACCGTCAGCAAGAAGACCTGGAAGAAGCTGAGCGAGCAGCAGCAGCAGGCGCTGCGGACCACGGCCAACTATGTCGGTGAGCTGCGCAAGGGTATTCGCGGCGCGGAGCAGGCGCTGCTGGCCAAGACCGAGCAGGCCGGGGCCAAGGTGATCCGTCCCGAGGGCGCGGCGCTGGCCAGTTGGCAGGCGGCATCGGAACCGGCCCAGCAGGCGCTGATCCGCGAGATCGGCGGCGACGCGCCGAAGATCTGGTCCGACATCCTGGCGGCGAAGAAGGCCTGCGGCGGCTGACGGTGCGCCGCGCACGACGCGGTCCGCCGGCATGAAGTTGCTGCTGGCGCGACTGCTCCAGGCAGAATCAGTGCTGGCCGCCATCGCCTATGCGGTGGTGGTCGCACTGCTGCTGGGCGAGATCATCGCCCGCGAGCTGTTCTCCACCTCGATCTGGGGTTCGCAGAAGATGGCCGTGTTCGCGGCCATCATCGCCGCCTTCTTCGGCCTGACGCTGGCGACGGCGGCGAACGCGCATCTGCGCCCGCAGTTCGCCGACAACTGGTGGCCACGGCACTGGCAGCCGACGATCGCCCGGCTGGGCGACCTGCTGTCGGCGGCGATCTTCGCCGGGCTCGGCGTGGTCGCTGCCATGTACCTCAAGGATACCTACGCCAACGGCGACCGCGCGGCGGTGCTGTACTGGCCGCTGTGGCCGATCCAGCTGATCCTGCCTTACGCCTTCTTCGCCTCGGGTCTGCGCCATCTGGCCTTCGGCCTCTGGCCGGAGCTGAAGCCGGGCCCGGAGACCGAGGAGGCCTAGGGCGATGAGCGCGTTGCTGCTGCTGGCCATAGTGCTGGCGCTGCTGGCCCTGCGCCAGAGCGTGATCCTGATCCTGATCGTCGCCGCCTGCTACACCCACCTGGTCTGGGGCGACGCCGATCTCACCTACCTGATCGACGACATCTGGACCGCAGTGAACCGCGACGTCCTGCTGGCGATCCCGATGTTCGTGCTGGCCGGCAACATCATGACCCGCGGTTCCATCGCCGCGCGACTGATCGCGATCATGCGGGCGCTGACCAACTGGCTGCCGGGCGGCCTGGCGGTGGCGACGATCCTGTCCTGCGCGGTGTTCGCGGCGCTGTCGGGCTCGTCGCCGGTGACCCTGTTGGCGGTCGGCACCATCCTCTATCCGGCCCTGATCGAGGCCGGCTACGACCGCAAGTTCGCCCTCGGCGCCCTGGCCTCGGGCGGGACCCTGGGCGTGGTGATCCCGCCGTCGATCCCGATGATCCTGTATGCGATCGTCACCGAGACATCGATCAGCGACCTGTTCATCGCCGGCATCGTCCCCGGCCTCCTGTTGACCGGGGTGCTGTCGGTGTATGCGCTGGCGGTCAACCGGCATATGGCGCGCAGCGACTTCAGCCTGATGGAGCTGTTCGAGGCGCTGCGCCACGGTGTCTTCGCGATGATGACGCCCGTGATCCTGCTGGGCGGGATCTATTCCGGCTTCTTCTCGGCCACCGAGGCCGCCGCGGTGGCGGTCGGTTATGCCCTGCTGGTCGAGATCTTCATCCACCGGGAGATCAAGGCCGGGGATTTCTTCACCATCGCCGTCGACACCTCGCGCTTGCTGGGCACGCTGTTCCCGATCGTCGCGGTGGCGATCAGCATCAACCTGCTGCTCACGGCCGAGCAGGTGCCGCAGGACATCGCCCGCTGGATGACCGAGAACGTCAGCAGCAAGGTGATGTTCCTGATCCTGCTGAACGTGTTCCTGCTGCTGGTCGGCTGCCTGATCGATATCGGCTCGGCAATCCTGATGCTGGCGCCGTTGCTGCTGCCGGTGGCCATGGCCTACGGCATCGACCCGGTCCATTTCGGCATCATCATGGTGGTGAACCTGGAGATCGGCTACCTGACGCCGCCGATCGGGCTGAACCTGATCGTCGCCATGACGGCGTTCAAGGAGCCGTTCCTGCTGATCTGCCGGGCCGTGGTGCCGTTCATCGCCCTGATGCTGGTGGTCCTGGCGCTGGTGGTGTGGTTCCCGCAGCTGTCGCTGTTCCTGATACGATAGGCGCCGCCGCCGGCAAGAGCGGCACGCCACAAGAGATGGAGGACCGCCATGGGCGGAGAAAGGCCGCAGATCGAGCTGGCGCACACGCTGATCGGCGAAGCCGAGGCGCTGGCCCTGCTGGGCGCGCACCGCGAGCGGCTGGGCGGGCGGGTGATGGACCCGAAGGCGCAGATCGTCGGCGAGTTCTCCAAGTCGGTGCGGGTGCCCGGCGTGATCCCGCCGCTGCCGGAACTGCGCCAGCAGCTGCGCACCCTGGTCGAGCTGCTCGACGAGCCGGCGCCGGCGCTGTCGCGCAAGGAGGATATCTCGGTCCCGGGGCCCGAAGGGGCGATCCCGGCACGGCTCTATGCGCCCGACGCTGCCGGCACGGCGCTGCCGGTGCTGGCTTACTTTCA
>Ga0126335_1002227_pt1 | contig 11485 bp, 9 predicted proteins | sample OlaspJWI45metaG_FD_108409 | JGI IMG/M metagenome (GOLD analysis project Ga0126335, IMG submission 108409) | Marine gutless worms symbiont microbial communities from Oahu, Hawaii - Olavius sp. 1 OAHU.JWI-45 metaG | ecosystem: Host-associated > Annelida > Digestive system > Unclassified | place...
AAAGGCTGGCCGATGATCAGGATGGGTGTGAGTGGGTGAGTGTTTCTTCTGGTACCGGCCTACCCGGATAGTCCCGGAACAAAGACCGTTAAACGGTTGTTGTTGTTGTCAGTAGGCCTATCCACCAAAACTACATTAATTGGTTGCACTCTTTGCTCTAGTTAAAATGTTGACGAAATAAGTACAAAAGTATCCAACAGTTCTGATATAAGAGCAAATAGTCAGCAAATACCATTAAAAACTGATGATGTGGGATTCATGGTCAGGTGTTGCTGCATGTCTTGACCAAGTGACTCCACAGCTGCATTCACAGCTGCAACATTCGTTGCAGACTGTTCTGCCGCTTCATGTGGCAAGGATGGCGCTGGAAATGGACTTCCGAATGTTGCGTCAGGAAACCTCGGACCGGCAGGAGGTCGCTGAACAAGTGGATGGTATGGATGTGGCGGTGGCTGTGCAGGCTGACTTGGTATACTGTTCTGTGTGACTGGCATCGCCATCATCTGCTGCATGAATGCAGGCAGCTGGGTTGCATGAGGCGGTGGGTAACGCAACTGAAACGGCATTGGCTGCTGTTGTTTCTGCTGTTGCATGAGGTGATAGAGTGGATTGCCGGGACCAAGACCATCACTTGCGGCAGACATCTTGCACGTGAAATCAGGAGCGTTGGGGTTCAGATTGCTACCGATGCGCGGCAATGTCATTGGGTTCTTTGAAGAACTGTATTCGTCACGGTGGCCCATGCCACGCGGCAACGCAGCACCGTCATTCATTTCAGACTGCTGTTGTTGCTGTCTTGGTGATGTCATCAGTGTGTTTATATCCATACCATCGTTAAACGGAAGAAATTGCCGGCTGGAATCAGATGGCCGTGAACCAGATGAAGCTGACAAACCATCAGTTGCAGAAGGTGAGAGCTTAACTGGCTGCTGGTCAGTAAGAACCCGAGGTGATGACGTTCTAACCTGGGGACGGTATCCAGGTGCTTTAGCCTGTAGTGCTTCGACAGCTACTGGCGATATGTCTTGCTCAACGGTAGCTGTTTCTGACGCTGTTGTTGATACTACTGTGATACCTCCAAACTGCATAGGTGTCTCACCAATAAAACGACAATTGAACGGCGAATAGCTGCCATGAACGGCGGTATCGACTGATGAGCTTGGTGGCACAAAAGGTGCAGTAACATGGTCTGCCTCAACACCAGTAAATAATACTGGTTTACTGATATTGGTGTCAAACCTCTCCAGTGGTTGGTGTGGAATACTTGTTGCTGACTGGGTCTCGCCAGATGGTGCTTCTGTTACCACTGGTGCAGCCAGATCAGCCGCTAACTGTTTGGAAGCAGACGCCTCCTTTCTGCCATGCCCAGGAGCAGCAGCTGCATTGTGGCTGCTGCCTTGGGAGGTGGCGCTTCTCTTGCTGGAAATGGTTACTGGTGTCCATGCGTCGATAGGGAATGTTCCTATTGGCTGTGGTTTGTTCATGTCCTCCACTGACGTACTGCTGGTGCCTTCAGATGTGACTGAAGATGACAGTGATGGCTGTGCACTCTTTGATGTTGATGCCAGCGGAGCCTTAAGTGCAGCAGTTATGGCAGGAGTCACTGTTGTGGACTGTGCCAAAATGGCAGATGCTGGAATAGTGCGGCTCTTCCATACATTGTCTGTTGGTGGGGGCGCTGGCATTACGACACATGTTGGTTGTGGAGGGGCAACAGTCGTCGGACCCGCACGAGTTTTCATCTGCGGTATCAGCTGCTCAATGTCCTTGTCTGATTCGCGAATTAACGCCACGACAAGATCGTGCGCAATCTGCGATGCATTGGCGTTTCCTCTGATGGTAACTACTGCATCAGATGAGTTCTTGAGCTTATCCAGGTCCACTAGGGCACCAGTAGCTTCACGTATTGCGTTGATATTGCAGCCAGCACGGCCTATAATGCGACTGATTGCTTTCGCCGGAACAGCAATCCGTTGGCATTTACGATTGGGATCATCTTCCTTGCTACGTGTACCGGTGCCAGTTCGGGCCTTCTTGTTCCCAGAGCTGGTGGCAGCACTGACGGCTGTGCTTGATGTGGTAGCCAATTTCTGGCTGGCTGTAGACTGTGTAGATCGCTGCTGGCGTGATGTCATGTTCGTTGTTTTCACTACAGAAGTCTGCACAGTTGCAGCTTCACGGCATGTGGCAATGGACTGCGTCAGTGACTTCACAGATATGGTTGAAGGTAGACTGCCAAAGTCGTCGAGGTCACCAATACCTGTAGAAGTTAGAGTCATAAGTCCTGTAGAAGCTGGTGTATCTTTAGCTTTGGATGTTGCTTTACCACTATGTTGATTACGAGACGATGATGGATTAGAGTTAGAAGAAGTATGGGACTGGGACTGAACTGAAGCCGTGACCACTAAAGTCTTGACAATATCACCATTGTGTGGATTTGAATGCTGTGTGGTGCTGGTGGCTAACTTAACTGCCGAACTATTAGACAACAGTTTGTTCATATCACCAGAACGAGAAGTCACAGTTGACTGTTGTGGCTGAACAATGGTGCCCAGCTGTGGCAACAACAGAGATGAATTGAGGCAGACAGATGAGGTCGAAGCAACATGTGCAGACTCCACACACACAGCAGTACTGAGGTATGGCAAAGAAGCTAACTTAGCAGAACTACTGGCACCATCTGGAGTCCTCTGAGTTAGAGATGGAGGCCTCACTTCATCAGATGGCTTTGCATCAGCCGACTTCATTTTGTTTTTCTTGGTTTTACGCAACTTTTTGTCACTATGTCGGCTGACATCGGGGGTTTCGGACACACTGGCACTAGCACGTTCACGCTCATTCTGTGCAGCTTCCTGTTCTTTCACCATTTCTATTGTCACAGGATCTCTCGTAGTCTGGACTCCTGCATCTTCTGATGAATCGTCATCGTTTCTGTCCAGATCATCATCGAGATCTGCCTTCAAATCACCGTTATCTTGATCACGAACCTGCCGTTCCTTCTTTTTCTGGCGCTTTTTCTCTCGTTTCTTGGCAAGTTTTGCACGCCGGCTTTCTTCGCGGTTGCGTTCGGCATCAAGCTCTTCCAATAAAACGGCTGCATTCTTGTTTGCTTCGGCTGCCTGGCGTTCTTTTGCACTCATAATAGCCTCCATGCACTGCTGGCAGCGTTTCAGCAAGTCATTGTCTGTGACTGCTGCAATGAAACGCTGACATTCGGTGTCTGACGGAAACTGTGCAACATGCCGTACGAGCCAGCGTACAACTTTCATGTGGCCACGTCGAAATGCTGCCATCAGGCAAGAAACCTTCCGGTTGTCCTGTGCATCTGCATCTGCATGTGCAGTCACTAAAAGCTGAACGACTTCAATATGACCACCATTACAGGCCAGCCACAATGCAGACTGGCCCTTCTTGTTGCGTGCATCCACTGCCCCGCCTCGCTGTACCAACAACTCGACAAATCGGTAGTGGCCCTTGTCAGCGGCAATGGTCAATGCAGTGTCACGCGACGAAGGAACGGGAGCTGCAGCAATATCAGCACCTTTGTCCAATAGCACACGACCAACTTCTACATAACCACCAGATGCAGCTTCCATGAGCGGTGTCAAGCCAGTCTTTGCTCGGTGTTCAATGTTTGCCCGTTTGTCAACCAGGATGCTAACTACTTCATGTCGGCCTTGGAAGCAGGCTAGCGTCAGAGCTGTGTTTCGGTTGGTCTCAATCTGGGCATTAATGTCACTACCCATGTCGACGAGCAATGACACTGCCTGCGCATGACCGTTCATTGCAGCCAGCATCAGTGGTGAGATGCCAAGCTTACTGCCTGTACGAGAGTTGATTTCCGCACCATGAGACAATAGCAGCCGAATGATGTTGACATAACCACCAGATGCAGCTAATGCCAGCGGGGTGTAGTCCGACACATTGCGATGCTCACGGTTTGCGCCCCTCTGAAGCAGAAGTTCAACAACTTCATATCGGCCGCCAGAGCATGCTAGTGATAGCGCAGTGTCCTTTGTACGTTCTGACTGTGCCTCTATGTCAACGCCATGGTCAAGCAGAATCTCAACTACCGCAGTATGGCCGGCTGTAGCTGCATGGATTAATGGCGTAAAACCTTTCTTGTCACGGTGCTCCTTAGCCGCACCTCGAGCAAGCAACAAAGTCACGAGTTCTGTGTGGCCACCAGCACATGCCAGCGTCAGCGCAGTATCATGGTTACCTTCCGTCTGTGCGTCCACTTCGATAGACATTGGGTAAACTGGAGGAGTCATCAGAGGTGAAGCTGGAGATGGATTGGGAGACAGAGGAGCAGATGACGACGGATCAACGTAGTCGAAGCCCTGCATCTGAGCAGCTTTCAGCAACTGTGAAGTGTCTAATCCATTCAGTAGTGCATGGCCACCGGCCGTCCCCAACTGCAGCTGCCCTGCTTTGTTTACCACCTTACCTGTGTTTGCATTCAAACCAACCGGCAGAGGCATGACTGGTGTTACAGCACTGCTATCAAACGTCAATGGCATAACGGTTCCCGTGCCAAGACTCTGTGGAAGTAGGAGTGGTTGTGCGCCAACCAGTGCCTGCGTAACAGCAACCGAGCCCACCGCCTGTGGCTGGACGACAACCCCGGTGTCAAGCATGGTTTGCGGCTGGTGCATGTGACCAAGACGTTTTTGTGCAGTCAGCTGCTGGTACTGTACTGCTGCCGCTGCTGTGCTTGACTGCGGCTGAAGAATCAGTTGCTGCTGCTGTTGTTGTTGTTGCTCCTGGAAGACAAGCTGCTGTAGCTGCAACTGCTGAGCGTGTGCTAACTGATACTGCAGTTGTTTGGCTAGCTCCGGCTGCTGGACATAAGGACTTGCTGCATCACATGCTGGTAAGCAGTATGCTGCTGGTAACATTGCTGCTGGTGCAGCTGACTGCTGCTGCTGTTGTTGGTAATGATGCAACACAAACGGTGGTGGCACGCCCTGACATATCTACATAAACACACATACAATATTCCTTCAAGTACAGCAAACTGGCGCAGATCCACATGGACATTCTCCACAATACAACAACTATCATGGTGCCTACTATCTTCTGAAACAAAATTCAACACTTTGCTTGGAACTTTCAATGACTACATAATATGACAGCATTGCCTACATAACACCAAACGACACTAGTACAAGCACATTTTGTGCCAGTATGGTTGAAATGTATAGCTGGCAATTTTTATCAAGAATAAATCTCTTCAAGCAAAAAGTAAAAGAGACAGCGATAACATGATAGATGCAGTGCCCGAGCAAACTAATTATAAGCATCTACTACAAACTGAATCGACGAAACACATTATAACAACACATTCACGCACTGCCAGAAATGGATTCTAATACTCCCAAGATTTCTAAAGGCAAAAGTAGTCCCACAGATCCAATACCCATAGGCCAGTATGAGGGCTGTTGCCAGTTCTCTGCCTCGCTGACTTTTCTTCAACCAAGCAGACACCTGGTCTACAGCTAAATGGGCTGAGGCAACTGAAGCAAAATTATGGCCCAGTATTGAACCTGGGACTTGCATAGCAGTGCAGTGCACTAAGAGTATCCTTCCACTAGAGCTAGTAAGTCACAGACCGGTCACAAACATGCTTTTTCTACATTCCACTACAGCCAGCAAGTTGTGAAGCTCTCCACGGCAGGATGCAGACAGCTGTGGACAGGTATGCGAATGTCGCGAATAGGTTTGTGACTTGCTAGCTCTAGTGGACTGATACCCAACCTAACCACTACACCACTAGTGCACACACGGATTTTCAGGTCATGAAGAATAAAATCCCCAAACTATCAAGTATCTGCAGGGACCCAGAATCAAACAGTATGCTGTGGACACACACATGCATGCACAGACCTGTGACAGTGAGTTAGTATGGCCTTGTAAGTCAGCACTGTTCTGCAGCGTCAACCTCTGCTGCCAGACCAACTGCGCATTGTCCAGCTCTGACGATGCAGTGAGTGCCCCCGTCGTATGGCAGTATGGCTCCAGCATGCACTGTGATGAAGTGGCAGGTAAAAGCACAGACTGCTGGGACTGGCCGGCAGCTGTCGTGTATGTCAGTTTACGTTGTGCTAACATCAACAAACACCACTCACACACTTTAGCAGCACATCAACTATAATGCAACTGTTTGTAAATATTACAAAGGCTACACACAGCTAATAAAATAAATTAAAAAATGGAAAAGAAATAAGGTGGAGGTAGATAGAAAAGGGCTGGAAAGATAAAGTCTGCAACCAACAAACCCAAACTAAAGGGTCTGCATGTGCTCTCACTAAAGCAGTAGTTCTTAACTTTTTTTCATCCTGTGCTCTTGCAAATAATTGTGGTTCATTGAACTGCATGCTTTTGCTGTTCTACAAATAAACTGAGTAATTATCATGCTAACAGAAAAAAAAAACATGAAAAACTTTGTACACTGAGATTAGGCTGGCTAGGATTACATGTAAAACCTCAACAGTTCGTTACCTAACTTACCTCGTGCAATGAGGCGTGGTTTCTGTTGGCGAGGTGACTGCGTCTGCTGACCGTCAGAGGCAGGTTTTGTTTGAACTTGTTGCTGTGGAGCTTCGTATTTCATCTCAACGGCTGTCTGAGGTGGCGGTGGTGGCTGCTGCTGCTGTTGTTGTTGCAACAACACCTGTTGTTGCTGCTGCTGAGACACCTGATCATTGCAGAATGCAAAGGAAACCGTTGTAGGGTTGGCAATATGCTGCTGTTGCTGGTGCCAGAGCAGTGATGCCGCTGTATCGGCTCCAATGACTAGCGGCGCCTGGGAATGCTGCTGCATCATCTGATTGAGTCGAACGTGCCACTGCTGCTGACGGAACAATTCCTGTAGCTGGGCCTCCGTCTGGCTTGACAAGACGGCAACTGGTGACACTGTAATGTCGTCACCTCCACCAGCGTGATGAAGGCCTGACGTCTGGTAGAGTGGGCTGGCACAGCATGCGTCACTGACGTCATTACCTTTCACCATGCCAGCGTCGCCACTACCACCAGCATCCTGCTGAGATTGTACAACTTTAGGAGCCTCTTGAAAGGCAGATGATGCAGTATTGGTCACGTTGTCAAGTGACGATGATACTGATTCCACAACAGATGACTCTTGCATAGACGTGCCTCCAGATGTTACCGGGACTTGCCACCCCGCAGATTCCTGCTTCATGTCCGACAATGAAGACGCCACTGCATTGACGAGATCTGCTTGCAAAGACTGGGACTCGCTCATGGATGCTGGTGGTGCCAGACCAAGCAGCTGAACAACACTCGGAGTGTTGGGAAAGTTCAACAGCAGCTGAAATGCAATCAACACGCCAACTGTACATCAGCCGCATCACAGGACAGACAAGTGGCAACAGAAAGGTACAATGGCCACATTAAAGTAGTGCCATCTGGTAAATGATTAAGAACTAAGAACAGCTGCTTGCGTGACAGACAGAATGACAGGTGCCCATGCTACGGGATCATCAATCGCAATGGTCCACGTCTCATGCATTCAATGTGGCCTGATAGTACTACGTACATTTCTATTCCAACTGGCTGCACTGACCTGACAACCAATACTAACAAAAAAACGCACAAAAACCCAAAATATTTAACGCAGGTAAGTGCCATAAGACACACAAAACACAAAATAACACATTACGAAATAAAATCCCGATTTAGTCGCCTTCTGTGGCATATGGACACGAGAGAATGAGTCAACACTGACAACCCACACTGGGCTACTCACCCAGCAACACATTATTACAAACTGCACAGCATGAACTACAATACCTTACTAATGCTGTTCTGTAACTCATCAGTCACAACAAGCTGCCGGTCATTCTTCTTGGACAGAAGTGACAGTAGTTGTCGCAGCTGTTCAGCGCTAACGCTGGGCTGCACACCAGCTGTTGCTGTATTAAGCTGTGTTGATGTCAGACTTGGGATCACCTGTGATGTCTGTGCCACCGACACTAACGTACATTGCTTCTGAAGTTCGTCAGCCAATTCATCAGCACTTACCGCCCGACCAGCTTCCTCGCAGCTTGCTTTCAGTGACCCAGTATCTGTTGCTAATGACATCAAGATCATCAGAGTAAATAAACTTGCAAATTACTACGTGTATGAATAATAAATTGTTAATATGGTAACCGGCATCACTCTGCCTCTAGTTAGACAAATACCATATCTGTTACTTAATACAACATTACACTTTATGGGCAACTTTTAGAATCTGTTCTGAAACATTACCTCTGATCCAATGACTTGATTTGATTCGACTTGAAATCTGTCACAAAGACTCAAATCTTTTATATTAAAGGATTTGTGATTTGGCAGCAATTTGATGAGATTTGCCTTGACACGAATTTCATCGTAGTTCACACTGGCAGAAAACCAGTATAATAAATCAACTTACAATAACACATTTATTACAAAGCCTAAGGTCGATGACCAGAGAAGGCAAGAACTGCACAAACAGATTGCTGTACACTTACCAAACCGGCAGCAACTAGCTTGGTCGGTCATAGAAGACGCTAGTCCTGTGAACTGCAAGCTGTCCGCTGGTACCCATGTGTAGCCTTCTACATGCGGCAAAGTACTTAGTGATGTGTTGAAACTTGGTGGTTGTACGAGCCCAATAAATGATGTTGTGTCAATGCCGTGTGCAGTGGCCGACGCAGCAGGAAACGAAGTAATGGCAGTGTGCGGAGTGACAGTATTACCCAGCTTCTGTAACGACACCTGCTGCATCTACAATCATTACCATACACATCACCAGCTAGACAGAAACGCTCACACAGAACATATAAAAGGTAAAGGTAAAGAAGGGTATAAGCAGTTCGTGAACTTCACCTCACCGCTACAGGAAATCACATACCATATGAGATCACACAGTGTTACCTGCCACCCGGCAGAGGTGACTTTCCCGCCTTTACCCCAGCCAAAGCTGGTACCCAATTTAGTGACCCCGAAGGGATGCAAGGCTGAGTTCAGCTGGGTGGTGGTTACATCCTCAAAATAGTCAGCAAAATACCTCAAGAAAAGAACCAGCAGTGCCGTGACCGGGATTCGAACCCACGACAGTGAGTCGCAAGTCCCGACATCCTAACCACTACACCACTGAGCCATCAAAGCAGAGGTACAAATTATTACCAATGGTGACACTTATACAGATCACTGTGCACTACTAGAAAACTGTTGAAACAGATTACGAACAGAAGTGGCCACTGTCTCCACCAGTGAAGCGCGATGAGACAGTTATGATTCCTTGTTTGCTTGCTATTGTACAGCTAATCCAGTCTTTTGACTGCGAGAATCCAAAATAAATGATGACAATGAGAGGTAAAATAAACTGGGTCAGAGAACGAAAATGCCATGAAATGTTGTGCTAATAATACAAAACAGTAATAAAAGTACGACCAAAACAAAATTTATTAAGAACAGTTGTACAACCTCGGCACATTTACAGTCTAATTAAAGAAGGACAAAAAATGGGCCTGTTCTTTTTCAGATGGCTGAACATGGTCGGGCCAATCTACTCATCTGACAGATCCTTCAGGCCGAATAGATCCGGCCCGACAAAAAAGAATGGTTTTAAGTCATTGCTTACAGCTATAAACTCGTGACTATTCCATTTATTTGTAATTACTGCCAGAAATTTGATTAACTTCATATTACATAATTTTACATCACTCACGTGTAAATACAGTATGAAGTATCTAAACGCAAATAAATATACCTTCCATACTACCGTCTGCCATCCATGTATTGCGAGGGAAATGGGCTTGACCTGGCGTGAAAAATGGCTGGCCTTTGTGGTCTGGCCAAATCTGGACCAGTCCGGCCGTTGATAAAAAACGCAGGCCAATTTGGCCGGACCTGGTCGCAGGTTGAAAAAGAACGGCCAGTTACGGGCCAGATCAGTCAGATCCTGTCCGACGAATACCAATGAAAAAGAACACACCCAATAGATCAGAATCATCTATTGGCCAGAAATCACTTAAATAATTTATAAATCATTAAAATATTTGTATAATGTACAGTACAGCAAAAACAGATCACACAGAATGGCAACTTGCCGTTCCCATTTCAGCGAGTTACTAACATAACTGGCACATAACCACACATCTATCTGACATAACTGGCAAGAGACATGTTTGTCGGGTAGTTTAATCAAAACAGCAAATATAAATGATCTCAACAAGTTTACCTGTTCATAGTCGAGTGTATACAACTGGGATGGAGAAGTCTGGTTTGGTTCAACAGGAGAATTAGAAGCCTGTGAGCCAGCCGCATTAGCTGACCAGTCCAACAGTAGATTGACAACATTGGCATGGCCACCTTTCGCTGCCTCAATCAGCATAGTGGAGCCATCCTGCACCAGACACACCAGCAGTGTTTACAGTACACTGGTACATACAAATGCTGCAAAACAATGTCAATGCACAGTTCACCACAAATATCCAAAAGAAACACAGAATGTATGTAGCAGAATACTAATTATTTTACAATTCACAACTTAAGCTCAGACATTTAACTACAAGTAAGGTGACTATTGTCACAGGGTCCTCAGTGCTCCGCACTGTCTGAGGAATATGACGTGCATCACTGGTGTCATCTTCATTTTACTTCACTTCAGCACATTCTTAGCATTGTTGGCCTATTTTAAACATTTTTTGTGAATTTTGCCACAATTATGAAACTTTTCCCATGAATCTAAGTGCCAGCAGCATCCTCATACTAGACGCCACCTTTGTGCCAAATTTGACACTCTTAGGCCTTCTCAGTCGTGATATATCGTTTGGAGAAAAAACATTCACCAACGCAGACACCCAGCTTACTTCACCATCCATGAACCTACAAGTAAAGTTGCTGCCAATTCGTGACTGAACTCGACACCAAGCAATCAATGTGTATGCTGTGCCCACTGTCCAAGTTTACTTCACATTGTATTCTCAGCTACACCAAAAACCTGCAAACTAACAAACTAAGTTTATAGTCAACATCTGGCACCTATCAAGGTGGCGGTGTGATTGATAAATAACAAAAACTTCTGTCAGCTATAGTCCAGTGAATTCTGCTAAGATACTAAAAGTCTGCACATCACACCTTGAGTTTCTGCATAACACTGGCGCCATGTTTCAGCAGTAACTCAACTACACCGATGTGACCGCCGGCACATGCCACTGACAGCACTGTATGGTCATGGTTCGTAGTAGCCTTGTTCACGTCAGCACCTATCATGTACACACAATCAACGAGTCACAAGAAGTTGAGTAAACTGATTATCAACAATGTATCATCCGTTATGGGGCATGATGATAGCTGGCCAACCACAGTGCCCAGTGTGGTCGTGTTCTCATTTTCTTTCAGTGAAGCTGTGCATACTACGACGCACACAATGTACACGACGAAACAGGCAGTGCCAGTCAAATCGAGTGTCTAGACTGTTCCCACTGAT
>Ga0126335_1002228_pt1 | contig 11481 bp, 12 predicted proteins | sample OlaspJWI45metaG_FD_108409 | JGI IMG/M metagenome (GOLD analysis project Ga0126335, IMG submission 108409) | Marine gutless worms symbiont microbial communities from Oahu, Hawaii - Olavius sp. 1 OAHU.JWI-45 metaG | ecosystem: Host-associated > Annelida > Digestive system > Unclassified | place...
GCGCTTAGTCGTAAATTTTGAATCGTCAAGTGGTAATTTTCTTATTATTAATAATTATTACAATTATTTATGTGTTTTTAATAAAAGTTAACCGGACAGCAATGATAGGGATTGTCATTGATGCGTTCCGGTTTGGATTCAACTATCAACTGGGTATGGGTGGGTTTTAAACCCGCCCGCAGGGCTTTCCGATAAACAGCAATATTATGTAACGGAACATAATTCTGACGTTTACTGTAGAATAAACTTTCGGAGGTGAAACATGAGCAACCGCTTGGCTGGCCGATTTGAAAACCTGTCCATGAAACGATCAACCGGTGACTATGCCGAATTCCGGGAGATGTGCCGGCGCTTTAAAAAAAGGGCAATCGTCGTTTCCGAAGGCGATTCCTGGTTTGCCTACCCACCCAGGTGGCTCATTGGCGGCCAGAGCAGCAATGTCATTTCGTTTTTAAAAAACAAGGAACGGTTCAATTTTTATGAAATGTCGCGCAATGGAGACGAGATCGTCGATATCCTGTCGGGTGACAGCAAGTTCAAAATTTTAAAGACCGTCGCCGAAAACAAGGTCGATTTTTTACTGATTTCCGGTGGCGGCAACGACATGGTTGGATCCTATGATTTTGAATTCATCCTTCAAAAAAACAAAAAAGGTCAAAAACCGACGGATTTTATCCGCAAAGATCGTTTTGACCGAAAAATGAACCAAATCTCGAATGCTTACGCCGATCTGATCGATTACTGTGCAGATTATGCCCTGAATCCCGACATCAAAATCATTACCCATTGTTACGGATATGCCATCCCGCAGAACAAAAAGGCTCAATTTGTCGGTGGCCTGATCGATGTCGGACCATGGATGTACCCGACGCTGGTGGAACTTGAAATCCCGGAGAATGTCTGGCGGCAATTGGTCATCGTGCTGATGAATCGAATCAAAAACATTTTTAAATCACTGCAAAAGAAAAGTGCCGGCCGGTTTCATTTTGTGGATTCTACGGCGGTCATTTCGGAAAACGACTGGATCGATGAAATCCATCTTACGCCCGAGGGTTTTGACCGCGTCGCGGAGTTAATCCACGGAAAAATGAAGGAGTTGCGCGGTTCATAATATTTAATTTAGCGGCACACCCGAGTTTTCGCCAGGAGTTGCATTAAAGCGAACTTCCCTGCTCGCCCCGGTCCGGTGCACAACGACTTCACACCGCCGAAAAGCTGCCCGAATCCGTTCTGGATGCGATGAAAGATAAGGTCGAGGACAACGCCCATTTCGTACAGACCGACGGCCAATCGGTCGAACTGTATCAATTTGGACGCGGCGATGTCCGACTGAAAGGTTCGCTCGAGTTGTAGAATCAACCGGGAAACGAACTCGGATGGCCGCCGGTTTGGTCGCTAAAATTATCCAGTAATTACCTGTTGCATTGCAGTCACGATTTCTATAGAGGTTGAGATAGCTTCCCATTTAATTCGTGTAAATTCGTGTAAACCGCCGGGCGTAGCCTTCAGGCGAAGCCTGGTTCGTGGCTATTTATTATTGGCTTATAAAATGGGCCGCCATTCGAAGAAGGGCTGAAACGCTATGGCCTCACGCCCGAGGACATCGACATCGTCATCCACACCCACCTGCACAACGATCACTGCGAAAACGATTACAAGTGCACGAATGCAACCTTTTATGTGCATGCAAATGAGCTCAAAAGGATACATTACCCGCACCCCCTGGATTTCCGCTACGCCGGGTATCCGGTTGACACCACCAGACTCAAATTACACAGACACCGGCTGATTTGGGGACCAAGCCGAGAATAAAAAAAAGGAGAAAAATCATGGACAAAAAATTTATCATGACCGCCTTTGGAAAGGACCGACCCGGAATCGTTGCCGATGTTTCACAGATTATTTACGAAAACGGATGCAACCTCGAGGATTCCACAATGACGCTTTTGGAGGACGAGTTCACGATCATTTTGCTCTTTGCCGGACATGAAGACGGGAGCCTGGAAAACAATCTGTTAAATAACTGCCGCAGGCTCGAAAAGGAAAAAGGGATTACAGCGTTTATCAGGCCGGTGAGCGAAGTGAAATTGGAACCCAAAGCAGGTATTTCATCCCACACGATCCACGTCGAAGGACCCGATCAGTCCGGAATCGTATATAAGGTGAGTCGATATCTGGCCGACAACAAGGTCAACATAGTCAACCTGATTTCCAGAATGAGACCGGCGCCTGAAAGCGGCATGATGATCTATACCATGGACATTGACGTCCAGGTGCCGGAGGGCGTAGCGCTAGAAAAACTCGATGAAGGCCTGGATCGCGTCAGAGAAGAATTGCTTCTGGATATTGCAGTGGCCTGAAACCTGCATAAAGTTAATAAGGAGAAATTTTATGGCATCCATGAAGGTCGTAAAAGAGTATGCGGTATTGCACTACCGCAATGGAAACACCCGGATCAATATCTACTTTACCGACGGATCCTGGGATTACTTCACTGATCTGGATCCTGAACGCGCAACGCTGCTGCTGGACATTTTGCGCAACGAAAAACCGGTGTTCTGGACCGAAGGACCGGATATTCTCTGGAGTGGCAGAGAACCGACGGGAGAGGAAGAGGGCGCTTAGGTTTGTTTACGGCTAAAATAAAGATTCACCAATGCCAGCAGTGAGGTACCCACTATCAGAAGAAAAGAAATGGCATTGATCACCGGTGTGCTGCCGTCGCGGACCTGGAGATAGAGGTTAATCGGCAGGGTGGCTTCAGAACCCACCAGGAACAGGGTGGTGTTGAAGTTTTCAAAAGACATCAGAAAGGCCACCGCCCCGGATCCGATGATGGCAGGGCGCAAAAATCGCAGGGTGATATGCCAGATCACCTCCAGGCGGTTGGCGCCCAGGTTCAAGGCGGCCTCTTCCAGGGTGCGGTCAAACTTTTTCAGGCGCGCCGAAACCACCAGCGTCACCAGGGTCGCGATAAACGAGAACTGCCCCAGGACAACCAGCCAGAAACCGGGCCGGAAAAGGGCCACATCCAACCCCAGGGATTCTTCAAAAAAAAGCCCCAGGGTCGTGCTGAACATCAAAATCGAGATGCCCAGGATGACACCGGGTATTACCAGGGGAGATATCATCAGAAAGTAAAGCAGCTGTTTGAACCGAAACTCTTCCTGTTCGAACAGAAAGGCGCCGCAGGTCCCGACGCTGACCGCCAGCAAGGTCACGAAAAAAGCCACCTTGAAACTCACCCAGATGCTGTCCAGGTTGATGCGGTCGTGAAAAATCCCCACCCGGTCCGGCAGATCCGCCGTAAACCATTCCAGCGTAAATCCTTTCCAGGGAAGTGACGGAAACTGGGAATCGTTGAATGCCAGCACGCAGGTGACCAGCAGCGGGGCAAATAAAAAGATGAAGTACAGGAACATATACAGTTTAAAACTGAATGTATATCCCCTGGATTGCGGCAGCGTCCGGATCATTGCACGACCTTGCCCAGTTTTTGGCGGGACAGTTTCAACCCCAGCCAGATAATGAAAGAAGAAAGAATGAGCAGCAGAAAACCGAACGCCGAACCCTGGTTCCAGTTGAAACTGGCGATGAACTGATTGTAGATCTGCTCGGTAAACCAGAGCGAGTTTTTCCCGCCCATCAGGTTGGGTGTCAGATAGTTGCCCAGGGTCAGCATGAAAACAACGATGGAACCCGATACGATGCCGGGCGCGGCGTGCGGGATAATGATTTTAAACACAATTGCCCACATGTTCGCCCCCAGGTCGTAGGCAGCCTCGATCAGGCTGTTGTCGAGACTTTCCAGGACCGAGATCAGCGGGACCACCATAAACAGCATCGAGGTGTAGACCAGACCGAGCACCATGGTGGTGTCCCGGTACAGCATTTCGATCGGCTTGTCCAGCAGACCGATCTTCAGTAAAAAGTGGTTGATCACGCCGCTTTCGCGCAGCAGTATCATCCAGCCGTACACCCGCACCAGCTCACTCACCCAGAAGGGCATCAGCAAAAGCAGGGTGAGAAACCCCTGGTAGCGGGGACTGACCACCTTGGTGATGTAAAACGCCAGGGGCAGGGCAATGCAAAACGTGAGAAATGTCACCAGGATCGAATAGACCGCTGTGCGCGCAAAGGTGAGCCAGTAGATCGGCTCCTCGAAAAAGTTCCGGTAATTGGACAGGCTCCAGACCATGTCGCCAAAGTCGTTCTCAGCCCTGAAGGACATGATCAGCAGATCGATATGGGGCAGCACGATCAGCAAAAACAGCCACAGGCAAACCGGTGTGAGGAAAAAAAACAGGCCCCACTTAAAATTATTTTTTTTTAGCCTTGCCATCGTTGTCATTGATCGCTTTTGGGAAAGCATATTCCGGATGCTTGGGCCCAGCCGACCTCGATTTTATCGTCCGGGCGGACATAGTCGTACTGCCGGTTCTGAGGCAGCGCGATGAGAAGCTCGGTTTCGGTCTGCAGCGGATGAACCAGAAGACGGCTGTTGGCGCCGTCAAACAGGATCGATTTGACCACCACCTCGAACCGGTTCAAGTCGGCAATCGCTGCATCCGGCTCAATCAGCATGGCTTCGGGCCTGAGGAACAGATCCACAGGCTGGGCGGGTTGAAACGGTTTGTCGGATACCACCTGGAAACCAAATCCATCATCGGTTTCGATACCAACCGTTTTTTCATCAATGTTGCCGACACTTCCGGCCCAGGCGTTATTGTCTCCCACAAATCGGGCCACAAACGGTGTCAGGGGTCTATTGTAAAGATTCTGGGGCGTATCGATCTGCTCGAAAATCCCTTGATTCATCACGGCCACATGGTCCGACATGACCAGGGCTTCGGACTGGTCGTGGGTGATATAGACGAAGGTGGTGCCGACCTTGGCCTGAAGTTTTTTCAGCTCCACTTTCATCTGCTCGCGCAGTTTTAAATCCAGGGCGCCCAGCGGTTCGTCCAGCAGGAGCACGGCCGGCTCCAGCACCAGGCAGCGGGCGATCGCCACCCGCTGCTTCTGCCCACCGGAAAGCTGCTCGATCTTCTTTTCTTCGAAGCCGGACAACTCGACCCGCTCCAGGATGGCGGGCACTTTCTTTTGGATGGCCGTTTTACTTTCACCGCGCCGGTGCAGCCCGAAAGCGATGTTTTGGCCCACGTCCATCATCGGAAACAGGGCCAGGTTCTGAAATATCAGGTTCACCGGTCGCCGGTTGGGCGCAATACCGGCCATATTCTGGGCCCGAATTTCGATCGTACCGCTGTCGGGTTCCGCCAATCCGGCGATCATCCTGAGCAGGGTGGTCTTCCCGCAGCCGGAAGGTCCCAGGATTGAAAAAAACCGTCCGGTTTCAACTTCAAAAGACACGTCATCGACGGCCGTGAAGTCCCCGAAGGTTTTAGTGACATGTTGGACTGAGAGATCGATTTGCATCGTATTTTTGTTACATAAACCCCGTGTGGTTAAAAGATGAACGTCGAACATCGAACGTCCAACGCCCAACATCGAATAAAAACTGAACAATAAAACATTTCAGAGAGGCGATCTTAATACCCACAGACTCTGGGATTGCTTGAGAAACTCGCCGACTGCTCAAATATTTATGCTATTCAGCAGTCATTGATACTCACAATAAGAGCATACATAATTATGTTGTTTACTTCGAACTATCTATCGATTATTCGACGAATAATCGAGTCGGCTTGTTTCTACCGAATGCGTTTGATTCTCAACCTTTTATTTATTCAAAATTCGATGTTGGACGTTCGATGTTCGACGTTCATCTTTGATTCAGAAAGGGCAAAGTGCTTTCCGCCCTTTCCTAACCCTGAACCCTGAACCATTGAACCGTTATGTCATTTCGCCGCTTTCACCTTATCCAGGATTTTTCCTTCTATGGCTTCCAGCCTGGCCGGTACGGGCGGATACCACTTGATATTGTTAATGTGGATGGGAGGAAAACTGCGCACAAAATTGCCCCGAACCGCAGGCTCCAGGTAATCGAGGGACCCCTGTGAAGCGGTGCCGTATTTTTCGGAGTTGGTAAACATGGCCGCATTTTCCGGACGCAGTGCAAAGTTGATCCATTTGTAGGCCGCTTCGACATTTTCAGCCTTGGCCGGAATGGCAAAGGTGTCGATCCACCCCAGGGCACCGCTCCTGGGCGCGACAAAGTCAATGTTCGGGTTTTCTTTGTACATCTTCCAGCCACCGCCGTCCCAGGCCATGGCCACATTCACTTCACCGGAGCGCATCGCTTCAAGCAGTGCATCCCCGTTGGTCCAGTAGATCTTTACAAACGGTTTGGCGGCAATCATGGCCTGGCCCACGCGCTCCATCAACGCCTCGTAAGCTTTGGGGTCACTGTATTTGGCAAACGGATTTTCACCCAGGGCAAAAGCCAGCCCGATCAGGGTCGGCCGCTTAAGCCGGTAAGCAATGCGCCCATTGTAGAAGGCGTTCAGCAGATCCGAGTAATCCCGGGCATTGGGAGCGAATTTTTTATTCATCACCAGTCCGGAGGTTCCCCAGCAGAAAGGCACCGCATGGGCTTTTCCGCCAACCAGGGTGTTTTTCTTCACGGCCTCGAGCATGGATGGGATTATCTGGCCCGTATCCACCTTGGCCATGTCGATGGGTTGGTAAAGCTTGTACTTCTCCTGGACCGATTGAATGCGGTCCTGGCTGGGCTGGGCCAGATCGAACCCGGCGCCCCGTGTGGCCCGGAGCTTGGCAATCATTTCTTCGTTGTTGGAATTGGTCACCTTCACCGTGATCCCGGTTTCGGCCTGGAATTTATCCACCAGGGCCTTGGATGCATAGCCCGACCAGGTCAGCAATTGAAGCGTTTCGGCCGCAGCCGAACCGAACCCGAAGATCAGCAACGCGAGGGATATGATAGCAATAGTCAAGGTCTTTTTCTTCATGGCGGTCCTCCTTTTTGAGTTAGCTTCTTGGTATTGTTTGCTCTTACAATGATCTGTACTGATTCATCACGCATACGTTTCATATGCTTCTGCGGATAGAACACTATCCCGAATATTGCATGCATGATCCGGGCTGGTCCCAATCTGTTTTAACGCTTCTTGCCGACAGACGGCAGCACCATATCGTCAAGCCAGTTGCGCAGCTCCTGTTCTCGAATGTGTGGATCAATAATGTCATCACCGATGTCGAGTTCTTTTCTGATTGACTCGGCGTTCGGATCATGGTGCAGCGCAGCCATGCTTTTGGCGTAGGCCTGCACCGCCTCAACGTCTGCGAAAAAGCCTTCTGCAACCAGTGGTTCGGCCCTGGCTGCGATTAAACGGGCCATTTCGAGCAAGTTGTATTCAGGGTGATATTGGGTGGCCCAGAAAGTGCCTTTTTTATGCCGGACCGCCAGCGCCTGGACCCGGGTGTGCGCGTTGCCGGCCAGCAAGCGTCCACCTTGCGGCAACCGGGTCACTTCATCCAGGTGCATGATAAAGCCATCGAAATGTTGCGGTTTGCCGGCCAGCAGCCTGGAATGTTTACCGTCGTCGGTCAGCTCAATGTCTCTTGCGATCCCCCATTCGCGGCCGCGGGGATTTTTTTGCACCTCACCGCCCGCGGCAACCGCAGCTATCTGGATGCCCCAGCAGCTGCCGTAACTGGGCACCCCGGCGCGAAATATCGCCCTGGCCAGCTCGATCTGGCGGGTGACACGCCGGTCGTCAAGATGGTAAATCGTCAGATCCGATCCGGTCCAGATGTAACCGTCATAGGCAGTCAGATCTGTGCCTTCCGGCAATGTTTCCCCGGGATCGGCGATAAACAGGACGTCGATGTTGACGTCCGGGATGGTACGCATAAAAAATTCTCTGAAAAGAGTGTGCGGGTGCCCGACGCCCTGCAGGTCAAAATTTTCACGACTGGCCTGGGGATATCCGTTTAGTATACAAAGGGAAAGAGAGGTTTCATTCACGCTATTGTGCTCCCGGAAGATGAATCCAAAAGGCTTTCAGGTTTTGGCCGCATGCGTGTCTAATATCGGCGCCAGATTTTGAGGAAAATCGGTAAAAATACCGGAAACACCGGCGGCCAGGAAACGGTCGATGTCTTTTCTGGCATTTACGGTCCATACATTCAAGCGCACACCTTTTGCGGTTAATTCTGTTACCGTTTGCGCCTTTAACAAGGTGTGGCGGGCATTGTAAGTCTTAAATACCAGATCGCCCCAATCAAGCGGCCGGACCGGCGAAAATCCGATGACCGCCTGAACCGCGATGTCCGGTCGCAAGTTTTCTATTTTATGCAGCCAATCATGGTTAAAAGAGGACAGCACGAGTTGCTGCGGGTCGATGTTGAGTGTTTCGATCAGATCCAGAACCCGCTCGACGACCGGAAAGTCTTGCATCGGCGATGGGAGATTTTTTAGTTCGATATTGACACGCCAGTTCGCATCACGGGTGAATCTCAGCGCCTCTTCCAGGGTCGGAATTGTTTCGTTGTGATAGGACGCCAGATCTTTGGGGGATACGGTACCGGCGGCGATCTGTCCGAATGGATCTGTTTGTTGAAACCATGAACCGGCATCCAGGTTGCGCAATTCTGCAAAACTAAAGGTGGTGAACGTCCAGGGCGACCGTTCCGGAAAGACAACTGCCGCATCCGTTGTGCGGACCAGTGAATCATCGTGCATTAGAATGAGGACGCCGTCGCTGGATACACCGACATCGGTTTCCCATAGGTCGGCCCCTGCCTCAAGGGCCTTTTTTGCAGCGGATAATGTGTTTTCCGGGGCCAGACTGCGCGCGCCACGATGGGCGATGTTGAGAACCATCCAGATATCCGTTTTGAAGATCTTTAATTATGTATACACATATGACAGCGATTCTCCAGATGTCAACATGAAAGGTAGACTACACGGCCACATTATGTGTCCGGCAACTTGCCGGTCGGCAATCGGATATGTTATGCAGTTTACAGGTTGAATCGAAACAGAGCGTTTCAAATGCCCTGAATCCGCCGCCCACTCGATCTTCAATCAAACCAGGTTAGATAACCATTTTCAGGAGGTGCCCATGGCTGATTTAGCCGGAATGCTGACCCCGGAAACGCTGGCCGAAATGGTGACCGGCGGCGCCATCGATACCGTGCAGGTCGTTTTCCCGGATCTTTACGGGCGACTGCTCGGCAAGCGCATGGATGCCGATTTTTTTATCAAGCAGGTCGCCGGCAACGGGACCCATGCCTGCAATTATCTGTTAACCGTCGACATGGAGATGGAACCGGTTCCGGGATATGCGTTTGCCAACTGGGACAAAGGCTATGGTGATTTTCACCTGATACCGGATTTTAAGACCCTGCGAGTGGTCGACTGGCTGGCGCGCACCGCGTTGATTGTTTGTGATCTTCGAAACATCAGCGACCACAGTCCGGTGGTCCAGTCGCCGCGCCATGTTTTAAACAGGCAAATCGAAAAAGCCGGCAACAGCGGATACCAGGTAAAGATCGGCTCTGAACTGGAATATTATATCTTCCGCGATTCCTACAAAAAAGCGTTCAAGAAGGCCTATTCCCGGTTGGATCCGGCGGGATGGTATCTGGAGGATTATCACATGCTCCAGGGGACCCGCGAAGAAAATCTCAACCAGGCCGTTCGCGGGCACCTGAAAAGATCAGGGATTCCGGTCGAATGCTCCAAGGGCGAGTGGGGCCGCGGTCAACATGAAATCAATCTGCGCTACGGTGAAGCCATGGACATGGCCGATCGTCACAGCATTTATAAACAGTGCATGAAAGAGGTCGCCGATCAGCTTGGCTGCAGCGTAACCTTTATGGCCAAAGTGGCCGCGGACCAGGCCGGTTCCAGCTCGCACATACACCTGAGCCTGTGGGCAGACGACCAAAATGTTTTTGACGGGGATGAAACATTCGGCCCGGTTCAATGTTCACCGCTTTTTCGGTGGTTTTTAGGCGGTTGGCTGGCCCATGCGCCCGAATTTATGGTTTTCTACGCTCCGACCATCAATTCCTACAAACGATTCCAGAGCGGCTCATGGGCGCCCACCCGCATCGCCTGGAGTTATGACAACCGCACGGCCGGATTCCGGGTTGTGGGCAGCGGACCATCGCTGCGCATCGAATGCCGCATCCCCGGGGCAGACTGCAATCCGTACCTGGCATTTGCAGCGGCAATTGCGTCGGGCCTGGACGGCCTTGAAAACCGGATCGAGCCGCCGGCGGCATTCGACGGCGATATCTACGCGGCCGAAAATCTTCCCAAAGTGCCGTCCAGCCTGCATGCCGCGCGTCTGACATTTGTAAAAAGCAAATTTGTGCAAAAGGTGCTGGGGGAAAAAGTGGTGGAACATTATGCGCGTTTTTTTGAAGTCGAACAGGAAGCTTTCGACAGCTCGGTAACCGACTGGGAACGCCAGCGCTATTTTGAAAGGATTTAAACATGAAATTAAAGGATAAAGTAGCCTTGATCACCGGTGCGGCCAGCGGTATCGGAAGGCAGACGGCCCTGCTATTTGCCGCCCAGGGAGCCCTGGTGGTGGCCTGCGATGTCAATGACGCGGACGGTCAAAAAACAGTTGACCGCATAACTGCGGCCGGGGCCAGAGCCATCTTTGTGCACGCCGACGTTTCAAAGGCATCTGACTGTCAGAACATGGTTGACCGGGCTGAAACTGAATTTGGCGCACTGCACATCCTGTTTAACAACGCGGGTATCATGCACAGCGGGGACGACAACGCCGAGGTCACGGAGGAAGATATCTGGGACCTGACCATGGCCGTCAACCTCAAAAGCGTATTTCTGGGCTGTAAATACGGCATCCCGGCCATCAGACGCAGCGGCGGCGGATCGGTCATCAATACCGCATCCTTTGTGGCCCTGCTCGGCGCGGCAACCCCCCAGATCGCCTACACGACCAGCAAAGGTGGCGTTCTGGCCATGACCCGCGAACTGGCCGTGATCCATGCCCGGGAAAATATTCGCATCAACGCCCTGTGCCCGGGCCCCCTGCACACCGAGCTGCTCATGAAATTTTTAGATACCGAGGAAAAACGGCAGCGGCGCCTGGTGCATATTCCCATGGGCCGTTTCGGCGAATCCAAAGAAATGGCAAAAGCCGCACTTTACCTGGCTTCAGATGATTCTTCCTATGTTACCGGGTCCACGTTCAGCGTGGATGGGGGGATTACGGCGGCATATGTAACGCCGGAGTAGTTTTCGCCCATAGTCAGCATCTTTCGGCCCAGGGCGGCGTTCTCACCTTTTTACAATCCTCGACGTAGAAAACTACGCCTCCGGTTGCAAAAAAGGCTGCGGCCTTGCCCTGGACCGAAATCTACTAACTATGGACGAAAACTGGCTTTAGACTAATACCTCGATCTTGCATGAATTAGAAAATAATAATTGAAAAACCATCTGGGTCCCCTGTAATAATTGGGTTTAGGACCAACTAAAACCAAAAACAGGAGGTACCCAGATGGTAAAACAAC